>Ga0209382_10005034_pt1 | contig 17294 bp, 15 predicted proteins | sample SoiMetdeltSBSDD5_FD_187599 | JGI IMG/M metagenome (GOLD analysis project Ga0209382, IMG submission 187599) | Bulk soil microbial communities from a Populus tree surrounding site in Tennessee, USA - Soil MetaG P. deltoides SBSDD5 (SPAdes) (version 2) | ecosystem: Environmental > Terrestrial >...
TGACGCCGGCGCTCATCCCCGACCTGTTCGAGGGCGATTCGATCCGCATCCAGGGTCGCTTCGAGGCGGCCGGCACCCACCTCGTGAAGGTCTCCGGCCGCGTCAACGGGAGGCCGGCGCTGCTGCCCCTGCGGATCGACTTACCGGCCGAGGCCACTGGAGCGTCCAGGGAAGCCATCCCGCTCATCTGGGCACGCTCGCGCATCGCCGACCACATGCACGAGCTGATGGTGCCGGTGACCCTGCGCACCTCCGGCATGGTCGATACGGGGCTGAAGGCGGCGGTCACCGACCTCGGCCTGAAGTTCTCGCTGGTGACGCAGTGGACTTCGTTCGTGGCCGTCTCCGAGCGCAGGGTCAACGCCGACCCGGCCTCGGCCCCCAGCGCCGACATGCCGCTGCCCATGGTGAAGGGCGTGGAGCCCTCAGCCTATCCCAACGCTGGGGTCCAGCCGGGGCTCGGCAGGAGCCGGATCGTCCCGGCCGTCCCGGCGGCGGGCGGCACGCTTATCGAGGCGCGCGCGCCGGTCGTGCCATCCGCCCAGCCCACCTTCACCGGCGGCGCCGCACCCGAGCCTGAGCACCTCGCCGGCCTTGGCCTCGTCGCGCTCCTCCTGCTGTGGCGGATGCGGCGGCTCTCCCGTACGGCGGCGTGAAGCTCCCCCGGCTTCACGCGCCAAGACACCCGGGCGGTGCCCCCCGTCCGCCCGGGTGTCCATTTCAGGTTCCAGGGATTAGGGGCCATACGGCCGTAGATCCCTGAAACCTAATCCCTGATCTGCCGTGAATCGGCCTTCAGCTGATCCTAGATAGATGCCACTGCTGCGGGGAGGGGAGCGCATGGCAGCCACGATCCTGGTCGTCGACGACGATCCGCACATCCGGGAGGTCGTGCGCTTCGCGCTCGACAAGTCCGGGTTCGTCACCCTGGAGGCTGGGGACGGCAAGGCGGCCTTGCGCGCGTTCGGCGAGCGCCGGGCCGAACTGATCGTGCTCGACGTGGGGCTGCCCGAGCTGGATGGACTCGGCGTGTGCCGGGAGATCCGCAAGTCGTCCGATGTGCCGATCCTGTTCCTGTCGTCACATGACTCCGAGGTGGACCGCATCCTGGGGCTGGAGATCGGCGGCGATGACTATGTCGCCAAGCCCTTCAGCCCGCGCGAGCTGGTGGCGCGCGTCAAGGTGATCCTGAAGCGCATGAAGCCCCTGGAGGCGGCCGAGGCCAGGTCGGCGGCGCTGGCGCACGGGCTCCTGCACCTCGATCCCGCCCAGCACGCGGCGAGCTACGCAGGGCGGCCGGTGTCGCTCACGGCCACCGAGTTCGCGCTCCTCAGGGAGCTCATGCGGCGGCCGCAGCACGTGCGCGACCGCAACAGCCTCATTGCCAGCGTCTACGCCGCCAACGGCCAGGTTTCCGACCGCACGGTCGACAGCCACATCCGGCACATCCGCTCCAAGTTCGAGGCGGCGGGCTGCCAGTGCATCATCGAGACGCTCCATGGCGTGGGATACAGGCTGGGCCAATGCGGCTGAGAGGGCTGCCGACGCGCCCCGGGCGGCCGGCGTAGGCCGCGCGGGCGGGTGTCTTGCAGCGCTCAGGGGCAAATACCGCCCCAGCGTCCGCACCGTCCTCATGGTCGTGACGCTGACGGTGCTGGTGCTGCCGCTGGGCAGCGTCGTGTTCTTCCGCATCTACGAGAACCAGCTGGTGCGCGAGACCGAGGCGGAGCTGATCGCCCAGGCGGCCGTGCTGGCCGCCCTGTTGGAGCGATCCGTGGCGGCATCCGCCGCGGAGCTGGGCCATCATGGTGCGCCGGTGGCTCCGCGCGGCGTGCCGACCCGATACGCGAGGAGCCTCGCCGAGCCGGAGATGCCGACCGAGCCCCTGATCGACCTCGCCACCCACGCGACCCGGCCGCGCCGGCCCAACGCGGTCGCGGGCGCGGAGCCGCCGCCAAGCCCCGCCCTGCTGCGGATCGGGGCCGAGATCGCGGACTTGTTCCTCGGGGTCCAGAGGACCACGCTCGCTGGCCTGCGCGTGCTCGACCACCGCGGCGTGGTGATCGGTGGCCGCGACGAGATCGGCCTGTCGCTGGCCCACGTCGAGGAGGTGGCGGAGGCCATGCACGGCCGCTACGCCAGTGCGCTGCGCCAGCGGGCGCCCGACTCTCCGGCGCCGCCGCTGGCCTCGTTGAGCCGCGGGACGGGCGTGCGCATCTTTTCCGCGTTTCCGGTCGTGCGGGGTGACCGCCTGCTCGGCATCGTCTACCTTTCCCGCACCCCCAACAACATCCTGCGCCACATGTACGCGACGCGGGACCGGTTCCTGCTGGCGGGCCTTACCATACTCGGCCTCACGCTGCTGCTCGGCTGGGTGACGACACGCACCCTCGTCCGGCCGATCAACCGGCTGGCTGCGCAGGCGGCTGAGCTTGGGCGCGGTAACCGCAAGGCGCTGGCGCCGCTCGACCACTACGGCACCCACGAACTCGCCGCGCTGGGCCACAGCTTCCTCGACATGGCGAGAGCGCTCGATGGGCGCTCACAGTACATCCGCGACTTCGCCGCCCATGTCTCGCACGAGTTCAAGGGCCCCCTGTCGGCCATCCGCGGCTCCGCCGAGCTCCTGCAAGAGCACCTCGCCAGCATGAGCGACGCCGACCGCACCCGGTTCCTCGCCAACATCGTCGCCGACACGGATCGCCTGCGGCTGCTGGTGAGCCGCCTGATCGAGCTGGCGCACGCCGAGAACGTGCCGCGCGCCGATACCGTCATCGACATCGCCGCCGCTGTCGACCGGCTGGCGCTGCGCCATGCCGGCAACGGGCTCACCATCGTGCGGACCGGCGTGGGGCGGCTCGAGACTCTCATCGAGGCGGAGAGCCTCGAGATCATCGCGGCCAACCTGATCCAGAACTCCAGGCAGGCCGAGGCGACGTCGCTCGAGGTGCACCTTCAGGACACCGGGAGGGCCGCCAGGATCACCTTCAAGGACAACGGCCGCGGCGTCACCGAGGGCAACCGCAGCCGCATCTTCGAGCCGTTCTTCACCACCCGCCGCGAGCACGGGGGCACCGGCCTGGGGCTCAGGATCGCGCGCTCCCTGGTCGAGGCCCAGCAGGGGACCATCGAGCTGCTGCCGAGCAGCCGGGGGGCCATATTCGTGCTGATGCTACCCAAGCCGCCGGCTGCATGCTGAGTCGCTCCAGGCCAAGGGGCGGCATGGCGGGTGGATGCAGATGGAGAGGGGACGACAACAGGCATCTTGGGGAGCCGAGGGAAAGCGAATAGCAGCCTGGTCGGCGCGTTGGATCGTCAGGGCAGTCGGCGGCTTGCCCGCTTCACCCGCTCTCGACGGGCAGCCCTGCCGCCTTCCATTCAGGAAGCCCGTCCTGCAGCCTGCGAGCCTTGAAACCCAGCTTGCGCAGCTGCGCCACGGCCTCGAACGACAGCACGCAGTAGGGGCCGCGGCAGTAGGCGACGATCTCTGTGTTGCGGTCTAGTCCGCGCAGCTGCCTCTTGAGCCGGCTCAGGGGCACGTTGCGGGCGCCCGGCAGGTGGCCGAGCGCGAACTCGTCCTCGGGGCGCACGTCGAGCACGGTGACGAGACCCTGCTTCATGCGGTTGGCGAGCTCGGTTCGCGACACGGGCTCCAGGTCGTCGCGCGCGTGGAAGTAGCTGCGCAGGATGCGCTCGACCTCGCCGAGGTTGCGCTCGGCCACCTTGTGCATCCCCGCCAGCATGGTCAGCACCGCCTCGTCGGCGAGTCGATAGAGCACGAACTTGGCCTGCCGCCGCGTCGTCACGAGGCCCGCACGCCGCAGGTGCAGGAGATGCTGCGAGGCGTTGGCGACCGAGAGCCCGGAACGTTCCGCCAGCGCCTCCACGCTGCGCTCGCCTTGGGCGACGAGCTCGAGCAGCTCGAGGCGGTGCGCATTGGCCACCGCCTTGGCGACGGCCGCGAACTGCGCGTAGAGGTCTCGCTTCGGATTCTCACTTGACATCGGCAGCTTCGCAAATCACATCATTCAACATATTGTTTGAATGAGCGTTTGGCGCCTGTCAAGCACGCCGCGCGGCGCTGCGGACCCGGTTGTGAGGAGGATTACGATGACTGAGCTGCTGCTCGGCAACGAGCCCGTGATCCGGCTCTTGGCCTTTGCCGGCATCTTCGCGGTCATGACGGCCTGGGAGATCGTCGCGCCGCGCCGGGACCAGAGGATCGGACGCGGTACGCGCTGGCCGAGCAATATCGGCGTTGTCGTGCTCGACACGGTCCTGGTTCGCTTGCTGTTTCCGACGACCGCCGTCGGTCTCGCCCTGGTTGCCGAGACGCAAGGATGGGGCCTGTTCTACGCGCTCGCGCTGCCGATGTGGGTCAGCGTGCCGGTGGCCGTGATTGCCCTCGATCTCGCCATCTACTTGCAGCATGTGCTTTTCCACGCGGTTCCCGCGCTCTGGCGCCTGCACCGCATGCATCACGCGGACCTAGAGTTCGACGTGACCACGGGCGCGCGGTTCCATCCCATCGAGATTCTGCTCTCGATGGGGATCAAGCTCGGCGTGGTCGCTGCGCTGGGCGCTCCAGCGGTCGCGGTGCTGGCCTTCGAGGTGCTGCTCAACGCCACCTCCATGTTCAACCACAGCAACGTGCGCATGCCGGCCTGGCTCGATCGCGCGCTGCGCTGGATCGTGGTGACACCGGATATGCACCGCGTGCACCACTCGATCGCCGCGCGCGAGACCAACAGCAACTTCGGCTTCAATCTGCCGTGGTGGGATCGCTTGTTCGGCACCTATCGCGACCAGCCGGCGGCAGGCCATGAGGCGATGACCATCGGTATCGAGCAGTTCCGCGAGCCTGCCGAGCAGCGCCTCGATCACATGCTGACGCAGCCTTTCCGCGACGACGACAGGAGCTATGCGCTGGGCCGGCGGGAGTCTGCTCAGTGACGCTTGGTGCCGTGCTTTCCCGCTAGTCGCTTGGCCTCGCCACTGTCGCGGGGGCGCTATGGCTGGCGCTCAATCGCAACCAGGTCGATCCTGCGCTGGTGGAGAACGCAATGGGCTTAGGCCGTGGGGCCCTGCCGCCTATCCCTCGCCAATAGTGGAGCCAGATCCCTGACTTTGCTTTCGGGGAATGCCGGGCCTGGCTCCACAAAAAGCTCGACCTGTGTGGCCGAGCGGTAGTCACAGTGCTGCACAGCGCCTGCACCTAGAACGGTCAGGTCCCGCTTTGGTTCCGGGCGCGGACGTCCACGCAAGTCATCGACAACCCTGTCGTCAGGCCCGCAGGGCTTGACCCCTGCCAACCCGCCTACCCATCCAACCTCGCCACATCCAGCCGGTGCACGATGCCCTCGGTCTGGCTGTTGAGGGCCGGATAGCGCTGCAGCACCAGCGGGTCGTGGCCGGGGATGACGCGCCGGGGGGAGCCGGCGAGCGCGACGAGGCGCTGGTAGCCGGCCAGCACGTCGGCGATGTCGATGGTGATGGGGAATACCTTGCCCTTCTCGAAATTCTCGTAGAAATGCGAAGCGTCGGAGGCCAGCACCACCGGGCCGGTGGCGGTGGCAACGCGGACGCACTGCAGGCCGCGGCTGTGGCCGCCGATCCTGTGCACCGTCACCCCCGGCGCGATCTCGGCATCGCCGTCCTGGAAGATCACGCGGCCCGAATAGACGTTCTTCACCATTTCGCAGACATGATCGACCGTGAAGGGGTGGCGCAGGTAGGCGTGGCACATGCAGGGGCCGGTGGCATAGGCCATCTCGGCGGTCTGCAGGTGGAAGCGTGCCTTGGGGAAGGCGCCGAGGGTGCCGGCATGGTCGTAGTGAAGGTGGGTGATGACGACCTGGTCGACCTGGGGCGCGGCGATGCCGATCTGCTCCAGGGCGGCGGCCGGCGCGCGGATCACCCGGCGTCCGCGCTTGGCGCCCTCGATAGCGTCGAAGCCGGTATCGACCACGATGGTGCGCTGAGTGTTGCGAATCACCCAGACGAAGTAGTCGATGGGGTGGGGCTGGTCGTGGTCGTCGGCGGAGATGAAGCTTTCGAGCCGCTTGCGCTGCGTGTACTCGGCGTATTTGAGGGCCAGAATCTCGTAGGTGTCGCTGCTCGCAGGGCTGGTCATGGGTCTCGCCTCCTCCGGTCGCCGGGAGCCCAAGAATTGCGCATTCGGTACGTGCTGTCACGGCCCAGGGCCGCCCATGGGAGGCTCCTGGCAAGCATGGCCGGCGTCCGGAGCTTGCCCCTCCCTCCTGCCGCGCGAGCAGTCGGCATGGTGCTTGCTTCGTCAAACGTTCACACTACGATGCGAGCTTAGCCGGCGACTTGGCACGCTCGCTTCGCATTCCCATGTAAGGCCAACGGCAATTGATTGGTAAACGGCAGGTCGCATGAACGTCTCGTTCCTGCAGGAGTTGCTCACCTCGGTGGCGGAGCAGGGCCGCCAGCTGCTGCCGCGCTCGCTGCGCGGCTCCGGACGCGAGGACGACATTGCGGAGCTGGCGGGCGCGCTCAGCTCCAACCGCGGCGAGGCGTCGGGCGTCGCCATCGCCAGCGAGCTGCTGCGCCGCTACCGGAGCCTCGACCCGGCGGGCCGGCTCGATTTTCTCAAGTTCCTGGCCCGCACCATGCAACCCGACCCGGCTGAGGTCGCCCGCGCCGCCAAGGCCTATCTGTCGGGTCCCGAGACCACGACGCTGCGCGCCTTGCAACGGGTTGTGGAGAGCCCGCGCATCGAGTTCTTTCGCCGCCTCAACCTGGCGCCGGGGGCCACGGCCGAGATCGTCAAGCTGCGCCGCGACCTGCTCGCCACGGGAGACCCGTCGCTCGGCTCCCTCGACAGCGATCTGCGCCATCTGCTGGCGTCCTGGTTCAACCGCGGCTTCCTGGTGCTGCGCCGCATCGACTGGCACACCCCCGCCACCATCCTCGACAAGATCATCGCCTACGAGGCGGTGCACGAGATCCAGGGCTGGGACGATCTGCGCCGGCGCCTCGACCCCGACGACCGCAGCTGCTTCGCCTTCTTCCACCCCTCGCTCATCGACGAGCCTCTGATCTTCGTCGAGGTGGCCCTGATGGACGACATCCCGGGCGCCATCGACGAGGTGCTGGACGAGGCGCCCAAGAACGGCGACGGATCGCGCACGCCCACGACCGCGGTGTTCTATTCCATCTCCAACTGCCAGGAGGGCCTGCGCGGCATCTCGTTCGGCAACTTCCTGATCAAGCAGGTGGTGGAGGACCTGGTGAAGGAGCGTCCAAGCCTGCGCACGTTCGTGACGCTCTCGCCGGTCCCGAATTTCGCCGACTGGCTGGACGCGGCGTTGGCCGGCAGCGACAGCGGGCGCTTTGTCAGCCCCGAGGAGCGCGAGCGCGTGGCCGTGCTCTCCGACCCGGACTGGGCGTCGAGCGAGGCGGTTGCGGAGGGGCTGCGGCCCCTGCTGCTGCGGCTGGCGGCCAACTACTTCCTGACCGAGCGGGCGGGCGACGGACGCCCGCTCGATCCAGTCGCGCGTTTCCACCTGGGCAACGGTGCCAGGCTGGAGCGCATCAACTGGCTGGGCGATACCTCCGTCAAGGGGCTGAAGTCGGCCCATGGGCTGATGGTGAACTACCGCTACGAGCTGAAAGACATCGAGCGCAACCACGAGGCCTACGCCAACGACGGCTACGTGACCGCCTCGCGCCAGGTGCACGCCCTGCTGAAGCAGCGTGCCAAGCCGCGTGCCGAGCCCACCACCACCAAGCTTCTGCAGATTGCCCGCCTGCGGCCCACCAAGTCTGGTGCGGAACAGCCGGAAGGAGGCTGAGCCGTCAAGGAGCCGCGGCTAAGGCTGGCGCCTCGGTGCCCGCCATTGGGCGGCGGGATTGGCATTCGCGGGCGGGGGCGGCTTGTCCACGAACGGTGCAGGTGCATCGCCGGGGCGGCCGACGATGACGACCTCGATCGCCTCCTCCTCCGTCTTGATGACGTAGTTGAGTCCGGCCAGCAGCCGCCTCAGCACGTCCTCCAGGGTCCCTGAATAGGTCCCGCCAACCGTCACCTCATCGAGTGCAATGAGCGAGCTGTGGCGGATGCCAAGGCTGGTCTCGAGCGCGCCCAGCACTTCGGCGAGCCGAGCCTGCCGGGCCTCGACACGCAGGGCGGCTGCCGTCCCCTCGACCCTCACCTCGCAACGCACAGGGGCCGACCAGGAGACGACAGCAGCCAATGCCAAAAGCAAAGCGCATCGCCAATGCGGCGGCCCCGCCAAGCGATTGCGCCAAGTCATGGGCGGATTTCCCCACCAGCAAACGGACACCTGTCCGCAGAGACAGCCGATCCGCCCATGTCACCTGTGAAACGGCGCGGCAGTCAAGCCGCAACTCGGTCTAGTCCTTGTCCATCTTGATGAGAACGCGTGACCGATGACAGATCCGGGGCCAGACGTCGCCGTTCGAAAAGGTGACCGTCTCCACCGCGGGTACCACGCTTGCGAGCGTCAACGTATTGCCGTCCTTGGAGATCAGACCAGTCAGCGGCGGACGATCGACGCTCGTTGTCTGACCGGTACGAGGCCCTGCCAGGACCGTTCCGGTAAGGAGCCCTGCCATTTGAGTGTCGAAACTGTCGTCACTGTTCACGACGTAGGTAAACGATCCCTCAAATGTGTTGGAAGACGCACTCGCGGGAAAGCTCGGATAGCCGGTCGGCCCCGGAGTCGGGCGCTCCGTGAGCGATACACTCGTGCCCTTGAACGTCCCGGTGCCATCATTGTTGAAAACGGTCACCCCTTCGACAGAGAACGACGTGACGAAGGCCGTTGCGTTGACGAGCGGCTGGAAGTTGGCGTTGAATCCCGAGTTCGGAAGCGCCTTTCCGGGCGTCGGATTCCCTGGTCCAGGGTCGGACCCGGGCGCGAAGAGGCAGGAGGCTGTGCCGGTGAAGGCGTACTCTCCTTTGAGCGTCTTAGGTGAGGCGGCTTCCGCACTCCCCCAATGGACTAATCCGATAGCACAAAGGGCAGAGATCGAAGCGGCGAATGTGCCTCGCATGGCAATATCCTCCATAGATAGGCTTACTGACAATCCTGACGCGAGCAATCCGACTTTAGCAAAATTGCCCTCGCCAAGACGAAGGCGCGAAGTTGCCGAGATTCATCTTTTATCAACGGCCGGCCGCTGCGCAAGAACGACCGGCAAGGAACATAATTGGTCAGCCGGCGGTGAGACTAGCCCGATTCAAAAGGCTGACGGCCATCCTTGGAGACCGTAGCCCTTCGGCCACACTTTGGCGACTGAAGGGACGGCAGCCTCAATGCCTCGTCGCTTCACATCATGAGCGGCAGCGCGCCCTCTTCAAATCGCTGCCGCCCCCATGCGTGCCAGCACCGGCACCATCTCGCCCGATTTGCGCGCGCGCTCAGGGTTGGAAGCGTTGCCTTCCAGCCCGCGCTTCTTGACGCCCTGCACGATGGCAGCGAGCCGGAAGAACGAGAAGGCCAGGCAGAAATTCCAATGCGGAATGTGCGTCAGCCCCATGCGCTTGCAGTACGTGGCGACGTACTCCTCCTCGGTCGGAATGCCGAGCGCGCTGCGGTCTACGTCGGCCAGCCCGCGCATGGCGTCGCGGTTGGGCAGGCGCCACTGCATGCACTGATAGGCGAGATCCGAGAACGGGTGGCCGATCGTCGAGAGCTCCCAGTCGATGATGGCGAGCAGGCGGGAGCCGTCGGGCGCGAAGATCATGTTGTCGATGCGGTAGTCGCCGTGCACGAGGCTGGCGCGGCCGTCGTCGGGCGGCTCGTTCCGCTCGAGCCAGGCGATGAGCGTCTCCATGTCCTCGATGCGCTCGGTCTCCGAGGCGCGGTACTGCTTGGTCCAGCGGTCGCGCTGGCGCGCGAAGTAGCTGCCTGCGCGGCCGAAGTCGGCGAGACCCACCTTGGCGGGGTCCACCGAGTGCAGCGCAGCGAGCGCGCGGTTCTGCTCGTCGTAGAGCGTGGTGCGCTGGGTGTTGGTCAGCTCCGGCAGCGCCGGGTCCCAGAACACGGTGCCCTGTACGAACGCCATCACGTAGAACGCCGTGCCGATGATGCTGTCGTCCTCGGTGAGGTGCAGCATGCGCGGCACCGGCACGTCCGTGCCCTCCAGCGCCTTCATGACGCGATGCTCCCGGTCGACCTGGTGCGCCGACTTCAAGAGCTGCCCCGGCGGCTTCTTGCGCAGCACGTATTTGCCGCTCGGTGTGGTGAGGATGAAGGTGGGGTTGGACTGCCCGGTGGGCGTCTTGTCGGCTTGGATGGGGCCTTTGAAGCCGGGCAGATGCGCTTCGAGGTATTGGGAAAGCGCGACCGTATCGACCTGGCCGGCTTGGTGGGCGAATGTGGTCATGGGACGGCCGCGTTGGCGTAGGTTGGGTCAAGCGAAGCGCAGACCCAACGCCGATTGCTGGATATCGTCATGTGTTGGGTCATCGCTGGCGCTCGACCCAACCTACGAAATCCTCTGGTTCGTGTACCGCCTCAGCTCCGCCCTCGCCACCTGGCGGCGGTGCACGGCATCGGGCCCATCGGCCAGGCGCAGGGTGCGCAGGCCGGTCCACATGCGCGCCAGCGGCACGTCCTGCGTCACGCCCATGGCACCGTGCATCTGCACGGCCTCGTCGGTGATCTCCAGCGCGATGCGCGGAGCCACCACCTTGATCTGGGAGATCCACGGCGCCGCCTCGCGCGGGGAGGTCGTGTCCATCATGTAGGCCGCCTTGAGGCAGAGCAGCCGCGCCATCTCGATTTTCATGCGGCTCTCGGCGATGATGTCGTAGTTGGCGCCGAGGTGGGCCAGCGGCTTGCCGAACGCCTCGCGCGTCAGCGAACGCCTGCACATCAGCTCCAGCGCCCGCTCGGCCTGGCCGATGGCGCGCATGCAGTGGTGGATGCGCCCCGGCCCCAGCCGGCCCTGGGAAACCTCGAAGCCGCGGCCGCGGCCGAGGATCAGATTGTCCTTCGGCACCCGCACATCCTTGAAGCGGATATGCATGTGCCCGTGCGGGGCATCGTCATTGCCGTAGACGTGCATCGGGCGCACGAGCTCCACGCCCTTGGTACCGGCCGGCACGAGGATCTGGGAATGGCGCTTGTGCTTCTCCGGCGCGTCCGGGTCGGTGCAGACCATGACGATGTAGATCTTGCAGCGCGGGTCGCCGGCGCCGGAGGCGAACCACTTCTCGCCGTTCAAGACCCACTCCTCGTCCTCCAGCTTGGCCTCCATGACCAGGTTGGTGGCGTCCGAGGAGGCAACGCCGGGCTCGGTCATGATGTAGGCCGAGCGGATCTTGCCCTCCAGCAGGGGTCTGAGCCATTGCTCCTTGTGGGCGGGCGCGCCGTAGCGCTCAAGCACCTCCATGTTGCCCGTGTCGGGGGCGGCGCAGTTGAAAGCCTCCGGCGCCAGCCGCGACCAGCCCATCTCCTCGGCCAGATAGGCATATTCCACCGTGGTCAGGCCGTAGCCCTTGTCGGAGGCGGTGAGCCAGAAGTTCCACAGCCCCCGCTCGCGTGCCGTTGCCTTGAGGCCCTCCAGGATCTCGGTCTGGCGCTTGGTGTAGGCGAACCGGTTGCCCGCCTTGCCGATCTCGGCCTCGTACTCCTCCTCCAGCGGCATGATCTCGTCGCGCACCATGGCGCGCACCTTCTCGACAAGCGGCTTCACCTTGGGCGTCATGCCGAGGTCCATTGCGCGTCTCCGGGCTGGTTCGCTGATTTGCCCGCAATAGAAGCACGCCCGCCCGGCGCTGAGAAGGATTTGGCGCACGCTGCCGCATTGCGCGCTTGCCGGAGCAATGCAAATTCTATAGGCGCCTGTCCCATAGCCGCTTGCTGCAGGCGCCGCTCTGGTATACGGTATGCCAAGAGCGTGAGCCTCGCTGATTCCAAGGGTGGAGCCAATGGCCATCGACACTTCGGGCGGGCATTCCGCCATGGACTATCCCGAGCACGTGCGGACCTACTCGGGCTTCCTGCGTGCGACCATGATCCTGATCGCGTTCGTGGTGGTGGTGCTGCTGTTCCTGCTCAGTCTCGTGCCCTGAACGGGGGCTTTCGCAGATCCACCAGGCTGCTCTCGCCCGGACGAGGCGGACGGTGCGGCCCGCAAGCGGCTAGGCGGAGCGTCAATGGTCACGATAGCGGTCACAGCGGAGCGAGACGGGGAGCCGCGGGTGGCCGTCTCCCCGGACACAGTCAAGAAGCTGACCAACCTGGGGTGCGCCCTGCGCGTGCAGGCGGGAGCGGGCGCGCGCTCGCGCTTCGCTGATGGCGTGCTCGAGGCGCAGGGGGCGAAGATCGCGGCCAGCGCGGCGGAGGCCCTGAACGGGGCCGACATGCTGCTCAAGGTGCGCCGCCCCTCGGTCGAGGAGGTCAAGGCGCTGAAGCCCGGCGCCATCGTGGCCGCCATGCTGGCCCCTCACGACGACCGCGCCGGCCTCGAGGCGCTGGCAGCCACCGGCGCGTCTTTGATGGCCATGGAGTTCATGCCGCGCATCACCCGCGCCCAGTCCATGGACGTGCTGTCGAGCCAGGCCAACCTCGCGGGCTACAAGGCGGTGGTGGATGCGGCCGCCCACTTCGGCCAGGCGCTGCCGATGATGATGACGGCGGCCGGCACGGTGCCCGCCACCAAGGTGTTCATCATGGGCGTCGGCGTGGCGGGTCTGCAGGCGATCGCCACCGCACGCCGGATGGGCGCCATGGTCTCGGCCACCGACGTGCGGCCCGCCACCAAGGAACAGGTGGCCTCGCTCGGCGCCAAGTTTATCGCCGTAGAGGACGAGGAGTTCCTGCAGGCGCAGACCGCGGCGGGCTACGCCAAGCCGATGTCGGCGGAGTACCAGAGGAAACAGGCCGAGCTGATCGCCAACCACATCAAGGGCCAGGACATCGTCATCACAACCGCGCTCATTCCGGGCCGGCCGGCGCCCAAACTGGTCTCCAGGGCAATGATCGAGAGCATGAAGCCGGGCTCGGTGATCGTGGATCTGGCGGCCGAGCGCGGCGGTAACACGGACCTCACCCAGCCGGATAAGGCAATCGATCACAACGGCGTCCTAATCCTAGGCCCCACCAACTTGGCCGGCGAGGTTGCCGTCAACGCCTCCAGCCTCTACGCCAAGAACCTCCTGGCGTTCCTGGAGACCATGATCGACAAGAAGGAGAAGGCGTTGAAGGTCAACTGGGACGACGAGATCGTGAAGGGCACGCTGCTGGCCAAGGACGGCCGCATCGTCCACCCGGCTCTGCAGGGGGCGCAATAGTATGAAGCGCGTGATGGCGGCCGGACTGGCGCTGATGCCTCTTCCGGCCTTCGCCGCGGGCGGCGGGGATGTGAGCCCGTTCGTCTATCAGCTCATGGTGTTCGTGGTGGCCATCTTCGTGGGCTACTACGTGGTGTGGAGCGTGACGCCGGCGCTGCATACACCGCTCATGTCCGTCACCAACGCCATCTCCTCGGTGATCGTGGTGGGCGCGCTCTCGCCGCGGGCGTGGGCCCTCGTCGCCCAGGGAAGCCTGCTCGCCAAGATCTTCGGCGTCCTGGCGCTGATCATGGCTTCGGTGAACATCTTCGGGGGCTTCCTCGTCACCCAGCGCATGCTCGGCATGTACAAGAAGCGGGAGCCGAAGCAGTAAGGTAAGAAGGGGTCAGCCCCCTGACGAACAGCCTTCGTTCTTAACTTCAACGTCGAGGTCAGGGGTCTGACCCCTTCTGGTGCCCATGTCCCCCAACGTCATCGCACTCCTCTACCTCGCCGCCGCCGTGCTGTTCATCATGGCGCTGCGCGGCCTGTCGAGCCCCGAGACCTCGCGGCGCGGCAACCAGTACGGCATGGCGGGCATGACCATCGCCATCGCCACCACGCTGGCCCAGATCGGCGCGCCGGGCGATCCGCTCACATGGCTGCTGGTCGCTGGCGGGCTCGCCATCGGCGGCGGCATCGGCGCCACCATCGCCCGCAAGGTGCCCATGACGGCGATGCCGGAGCTGGTGGCGGCGTTCCACTCGCTGGTGGGCATGGCGGCGGTGCTCGTGGCGGCGGGCGCGCTCTATGCGCCGGAGGCGTTCGGCATCGGCCATCCCGGCGCCATCGCGGGTGCGAGCCTGCTCGAGATGTCGCTGGGCGTCGCCATCGGCGCCGTCACCTTCACCGGCTCGGTGATCGCCTTCGCCAAGCTCTCCGGGCGCATGTCGGGCAAGCCCATCATCCTGCCGGCGCGGCACCTCATCAATCTGGCCCTCGCAGTGCTGCTCGTGGTGCTGATCTGGCTGTTCTGCCAGTCGGGTGGCAGCCCCGTGCTGTTCTGGGCCATCACCGCCGTCGCCCTGCTGTTCGGCATCCTGATCATTGTCCCCATCGGCGGTGCCGACATGCCGGTGGTGATCTCCATGCTCAACTCCTACTCGGGTTGGGCCGCGGCCGGCATTGGCTTCACCTTGGGCAACATCGCGCTCATCATCACCGGCGCGCTGGTGGGCTCCTCGGGTGCCATACTGTCCTACATCATGTGCAAGGGCATGAACCGCTCGTTCATCTCGGTGATCCTGGGCGGCTTCGGCGGCGAGACGGCGGGGCCGGCCGGCGACGCCGAGCAGAAGCCCGTGAAGCTGGGCTCCGCCGAGGACGCGGCGTTCCTGCTCAAGAACTCGGCCAAGGTGATCATCGTACCCGGCTACGGCATGGCCGTGGCCCAGGCCCAGCACGCGCTGCGCGAGATGGCCGACCAGCTCAAGAAGGCGGGCGTGGAGGTGAAGTACGCCATCCACCCGGTGGCGGGCCGCATGCCCGGCCACATGAACGTGCTGCTGGCCGAGGCGAACGTGCCCTACGACGAGGTGTTCGAGCTGGAGGACATCAACAACGAGTTCGCCCAGGCCGACGTGGCCTACGTGATCGGCGCCAACGACGTGACCAACCCGGCGGCCGAGGAGGACAAGTCCTCCCCCATCTACGGCATGCCGGTGCTGCAGGTGTGGAAGGCGGGCACGGTGATGTTCAACAAGCGGTCGCTGGCGTCGGGCTACGCCGGCATCGACAACCCGCTGTTCTACCGCGACAACACCATGATGCTCCTCGGCGACGCCAAGAAGATGACCGAGGAGATCGCCAAGGATCTGGCGGCCTAGATTGGGGTCAGACCCTGCGGGTCTGACCCCCGGCTCCAAGCTGGAGCTGTCCCCGTAAGCGAGCTGCGCTATAGTGTCAGGCTGCAGAGGGTCTGTTACCTGCAGGTGCAGCATGTCGAGCTTCAATCGACGGCATGTTCTCACGGGGATGGGAGCGGCACTCATGGCGTCACCGGCAGACGGGCTCGCGGCTGGCCCATCCGACTTGCAGCCTATCGCGCCGGCCGAGGCAGGCTTCGCTCCGGATCTGGAGGCACGGCTCGACAAGCTGGTCGCTGACAAGCGCGTCTGGAAGCTGCATGGCGTTGTCGTCGTGCGCCACGGCCGCATGGTGCTGGAGCGCTATTTCGAGGACGAGGACAACGCGCGCGGCAATCCGCTGGGCCGTGTCGCCTTCGCCGCCGATACGCTCCACGACTTGCGCTCGGTCTCGAAGAGCATGGTCGGCCTGCTCTACGGCATCGCCCTGGCGCAGGCGAAGGTGCCGCCGCCCGAGGTGCCGCTGTTCTCCGCTTTCCCCGAGTACGCCGAGCTGGCGACAGGCGGGCGCGAGAAGCTCACGATCCATCACGTGCTGACCATGACCCTCGGCACGGACTGGGACGAGTCGAGCCTGCCCTACTCCAATCCCGCGAACAGCGAGATCGCCATGGACCTCGCGCCAGACCGCTATCGTTACATTCTGGGCCGGCCGGTCGTGCGCGAGCCCGGCAGGCGCTGGACCTATTGTGGCGGGGCCACGGCACTGCTCGGCCGCATCATCGCAAAGGGCACCGGCAAGCCGCTGCACGACTTCGCGCGCGAGGCGCTGCTCGATCCGCTCGGGATCGGCCCCACGGAATGGCTGAGCGACGACAAGGGCGAGCCCTACGCGGCCTCGGGCCTGCGCATGACGCCGCGCGACCTCGCCCGAGTCGGCATTATGATGGCCGGCGGCGGCGCGGCGGAGGGCAAGCAGGTGGTGCCGGCGCAATGGCTGGCGCGCTGCACGACGCCGGTCGTCAGCGTCGATGAGCTGCGCCGCTACGGCTATCAATGGTACATGGTCGACATCGCCTACGGCGAGCCCCTGGGCTGGGCAGTCCGCAACCTGGAGCGCATGTGGATGGCCCTGGGCGAGGGCGGCCAGCGACTGTTCGTGCTGCCCGGGCTGCAGCTCGTCATTGCCATCACCGCCGGCAACTACGGCACCGACGACCAGTGGATTCCGCCAACCCGTGTGCTGCGGGAGGTAGTCCTAGCGAGCCTCGTGTGAAGGTGTCTGACCCTCCGGGTCGGACACCTGCCTACCTCAGCTTCAGCAGCGCGTCCGCATTCCCGTGCGTCAGCTTTGCCATGTCGGCCGGGGCGAGCGCGATGCGGTCCAGGAAGGCACGGCCGTTGGCGTGGGGCGCATAGGGGTAGTCCACCGAGAACATGATGCGGTCGATGCCGAAGGTGAGGAGCGCGGCCAGCAGCGGCGGCTCGGAGAAGATGCCGCTGGTGGTGATCCACACCTGGTCGAGGATGGTGCGGCTGATCGGCCGCCGCAGGTGGTCGATGTCGGCCGCGAACACGCTGTCGATGCGGTCGAGCATCACGGGCAGCATCTCGCCCATGTGGCCGACGATGAGCTTCAGGCGCGGGTGGCGGTCGAGCACGCCGGCCACCACCAGGCGCAGCACGTGGATCGCCGTCTCGGAATGCCACCCCCAGCCGGCCTGCTCGATGACGCGCGCTGGCCCGGCGGGCAGCTCCGCGTAGTAGGCCTGGCGCACCGCTTCCGGAGCGAGGTGCGGGTGGATGTAGATCGGCACATCCAGCTCCACCGCCGCGGCCAGGAGGCCGTCGTAGCTCGGATGGTCGAGAAAGCGCCCCTCGGTGGTGCCGTTGATCAGGGCGCCGACGAAGCGCAACTCCCGCACCGCACGCCGAAGCTCGTCGGCGCACGCCTCGGGGCTTTGCATGGGCAGAACGGCGAAGCCGGCAAAGCGGTCCGGGTGGCGGGCGATCGCCCCCGCGAGGTGGTCGTTCATCTCGCGCGCGATGGCGACGCCGTCGGCGCCGGGCACCAGGTCAGGCCCCGGCCCGGTATTGGAGAGCACCTCCATGGTGATGCCGGCCGCGTCCATCGAGGCTAGCCGCTTCTCTCCGAT
>Ga0209382_10005035_pt1 | contig 17292 bp, 18 predicted proteins | sample SoiMetdeltSBSDD5_FD_187599 | JGI IMG/M metagenome (GOLD analysis project Ga0209382, IMG submission 187599) | Bulk soil microbial communities from a Populus tree surrounding site in Tennessee, USA - Soil MetaG P. deltoides SBSDD5 (SPAdes) (version 2) | ecosystem: Environmental > Terrestrial >...
GGCGTCCCGGTGGAGATGGTCGAGCTCGCCGGCAACCGCGGCCACCTCGACGGCGTGCTCAACATCAAGCAGGCCGAGAAGGCGATCGCGGCGTTTGTCGGGAAGTAGCCGATTTCTCGAGTTTATTCCAACGTAGCTCGGGGGCCAGCAGGTCGCATATCATTCATCTCGAGTGACGGTTCTCACAACTCGAGTTGACGAATCGGTGGCACTCGTCTAGAAAAACGAAGCCCAGCCCCTGCGAAGGGGCCGGGCTCGTTCCCAAACCAGCGCTTCCGCTGATTCAGCTTCGCATCTGAAAGTGTAGCGGTGGCGCTCAGACCTGTCCACGGGATGGATGGAAGCGGCCAAGGACCGCCTACTGAAATGTCGACTGAGCAGAAGACACTTAATCCTACAAACGGGCACATCATTGCCGGTACGGTTCTGAACCCCCATCGCTTCGTGGGTCGTGTACCGGCGGCCCAGCTTTTTCAAATCGCTCCGGACCCGAGGGACACGGAGAACAAGAAGAAGCTGGACGGGTCTCACGAGTTGCAAGAGCTGCGCGGCATTCGAGACGAGGTTCAGCGTCTCTTTGAGGGGGCCAAAAAGAAAAACGTTGAATCGTACGCGGAGTATATCGTGGACGTCCACCAAGGTGGCGACGGACTAACACCGCCCATCACACTCTATACTCCCGAAAGCCTCGCTTTTCAGGACGGCGAAAACGGTACCGGATTCATACAGGTGCCATGGGATGCTCGGCTCGTAGCAATCGATGGTGAAACGCAGCTGGCGGCTCGTCACGAGGCAGCGAATTTGGAGCCCGAAACGAAGAAGGAATTCGTGGCTGTCTACATCAACCATGGCCGCGACGAGGGTTGGGCTCGGCAAGCGTTCCACGATCTCAATACTCTCGCTGTCCGCCCGAATGCGGCGCTTAGCATGGGCATGGACGCCCGGAATCCGATTACTCAGATCACCAGAGAAGTCGAGCGCCGAGTGCCCTTCTTCAGCGGCCGCGTTAACAAAGTGCGGCGCCAACTTAGGGCTGGTGACATTGAGGTAGTCACGTTGCCCACTCTCCGCGGCGCATGCGTGACAATCGCGAAGGGTATCAACGGCGTTCAATATGGCACCCGCCCTGTGCCGATCGAAGAGAGCCGGCTTCCCGCCATAGAGGCTGCGGCGATCGAATGGTTGGGGGCAATTGCGAGCGAGTTCGGCCACATCTTCGAGAACCGACAGAAGTATCTCATGTCTTCTCCTTCAGTGATGGCGGCTCTCGGAGCGATGGGGCACACTCTAGTCGAGATTGGAGATGCCCAGGATCGCAAACTGAAGGGTCGAGAGCTGCTGAAGACCATCAAGGCGGTGAACTGGTCACGCGATAAGATCTGGGAGGGGATTGCCGGGAAGTTCACGCCTAAGGGAACGTTTTCCATCGGCGGCGCTAAGGAAACCGCATATGCCGTCTTCGCCGCGCTGACGGACGATCAGTCGCCAAGTTATAGGAAGGTGCGGGTGGCACCGGTGGAGAAGGCTGCCTAACGGCTGTAGATGGGTGGCCGTGCACATGGCCACCCATCGGTGTACTCGCTCACGCGTCAGAACGCCACCCTGTCGCCGCCCTTGAGGGCCAGGAACTCCCGCGCCTCGGCGGGGCTCGCGATCTCCAGGCCCAGGCCCTCGATGATCTGGCGCGCCTTCGTCACCTGCTCGGCGTTGCTTCGAGCGAGCTGGCCGGGGCCGATCCACAGCGAGTCCTCCATGCCGACGCGCACGTTGCCGCCCATGGCCGCCGCCTGCGCCGCGATGGCCATCTGATTGCGGCCTGCCCCCAGCACGCTCCAGCGGTACTCCTCGCCGAACAGCCGGTCGGCCGTGCGCCGCATGTGCAGCACATCCTCCGGGTGCGGGCCGATGCCGCCCAGAATGCCGAACACGGACTGGATGAAGAACGGCGGCTTCACCACGCCGCGGTCGGCGAAGTGGCGCAGCGTGTAGAGATGGCCGATGTCGTAGCACTCGATCTCGAAGCGGGTGCCGTTGCCGGCGCAGGTGGTGAGGATGTGCTCGATGTCGGCGAACGTGTTCTTGAACATGCCCGCGCGCGAGCCCTCCAGATAGGGCCTCTCCCAGTCGTGCTTGAACTCCTTCTGGCGCGCGAGCATGGGAAAGAGCCCGAAGTTCATGGTGCCCATGTTGAGGCTCGCCACCTCCGGCTTGAAGGTCGCCGCCGGCCGCACCCGCTCCTCCACCGTCATGGTGGGCGCGCCGCCGGTGGTGATGTTGACCACGCAGCTCGAGCGCTGCTTGATGACCTTGAGGAACGGCGCGAACGCCTCGGGCGACTGGTCCGGGCGCCCGTCCCTGGGGTCGCGCGCATGCAGGTGCACGATGGCCGCGCCCGCCTCCGCCGCGCCGATGGCGGCATCGGCGATCTCCTCGGCCGTGATCGGCAGGTGCGGCGACATCGAGGGCGTGTGGATCGAGCCCGTGATGGCGCAGGTGATGATGACTTTGCGGGCCTTGGCCATGAGCGCTGCTCCCCATGTCGCTGTTCGTCGCTATAGTTCAAAGAAATGGCGAAACAGACAAGCGTCTGACACCACTGACACCGGCAGCGCGGTGAAGCCACGCTGAGCGTCGCTGAGGCGCATGCCATCGTCGACCGGCACCCGGGCGAGACGCCGCGGGCCGTCTACACGCGTCTCGTCGCGCATCTGCTGCGCGCCAATGCCGGGCGGACTCCGGGAGAAGGAGACGGGACCATGCCGCGAGGCGACGGCGCGGAGCACCGCGGGGTCAGCAAATTCATGAGCCGGGTGCTGCGGCATCAGCCGCAAAGCATCGGCCTCGAGCTCGACGCCCAGGGCTGGGCGGAGATCGACACGCTGATCGCGTGTGCCGCGACGGAAGGCATGGCGCTGACGCGCGAGCTGATCCTCGAGGTGGTGGCAACGAGCGACAAGCAGCGCTTCGCGCTCGACGCGGCGGGCCGGCGCATCCGGGCCAACCAGGGCCACTCCGTCGACATCGACCTGGCACTCGCTCCCTGCGAGCCGCCCGCGGTGCTGTTCCACGGCACCGCGGAGGCCAACGTCGCCGCGATCCGCGCCGAGGGCCTGAAGCCGGGGCGCCGCCGGCACGTGCATCTGTCGGCCGATGCCGCCACCGCCATGGCCGTGGGGCGGCGCCATGGACGCGCACTCGTGCTCAGCGTGGCCGCCGGACGCATGTGGTCCGCCGGCTTCGCGTTCTTTAGGGCGGAGAACGGCGTATGGCTCACAACCGCCGTGCCGCCCGAGTTCATCGACTTTCCGGTGAGTGGTGTCTGACCCTCCGGGTCTGACACCGTTGCATAACACCGCACACATATGGTAAGTCGGCGTCATGAGCGATCTGCCAAAGCACAGGATGACGGCCGACGAGTTCCTGGTCTGGATGGAGGACCTGCTTCCGGAGGCGGGCAAGTTCGAGCTCTGGGACGGGGAGGTCGTCGTCAGGCACGGTCCGGGCTTCGAGGAGGAGCGCTCGCAGCACTGGGACGCGAAGGGCGCCATGTTCCTGGCACTGCACGACGCCATAAGGCGCGCCGGCCTGCCCTGCTTCGCGGCCGTCGATGGCCCCTTGGTGAGGCTCTCTCCCAACAGGATGGCCCAGCCGGACGTGCTGGTCTACTGCGGCCCCAAGGTGCCTCGTGACGTCCAGGAGGTGCCCAATCCGATCATCCTCGTCGAGGTCCTCTCGCCGAGCACCAAGAAAAGGGACCACGGCGTCAAGCTGCAAGGCTACTTCACCCTGCCCAGCCTCTTCCACTACCTGATCGTCGACCCTGAACGGGCGCTGCTGATCCACCACCGGCGCGGCGCCGGCGACGCCCCGGAAACGGCCATCGTCACAGCCCCCCGCCTCCGGCTCGATCCGCCGGGCCTGGACGTCAATTTGGCCGAGGTGCTCGCGAGCTGATTCCCACCCGTCATCCCGGACGGAGCGATGCGAGCCGAGGGCGAGCAGCCCTCCGATCCGGGACCTCGGGAGGTGAAGCACGACTCGTCCGGCGAGGTCCCGGATAGCCTCGCCTGCGGCTCGGCTTCCGGGATGACGGGTGCATGACATGCGCGCCCGGTGCGGTTAACCTGGAACCACGCTCGAATACCCGCCGCCGCAACAAAATCATCGCCAAAAGGAGGAACCCCCGCCATGCGTGCCGCCGTTCTGACCGAGGTCAACAAGCCGCTCGAGATCCTGGACCTGGAGCAGGAGGGCCCCAAGGCGGGCGAGGTGCGCGTTGAGGTGAAGGCGGCCGGGGTGTGCATGAGCGACTGGCACATCATGAACGGCGACTGGCCGCTGCCGCTGCCGATGGTGCTGGGCCACGAGGCCGCGGGCATCGTCGCGGAGCTGGGTCCCGGCGTCACCAACGTCAAGAAGGACGACCACGTCATCTTCTCGTTCCGGCCGCACTGCGGGCGCTGCAGCTACTGCTCGCATGGCCGCACCGTGCTATGCTCGGGCCACAACGACACCCCGCGCTGGCGCATGCACGACGGCCAGGCGCGCCTCAAGCTCAACGGCGAGCCGGTGAACCAGATGGCGCGCATCGGCACGTTCTCCGAGTACGTGGTGTGCCCGGCCGAGCAGGTGGTGACGATCCGCCGCGATCTGCCCTGGACGCATGCCGCCATCATCGGCTGCAGCGTGGCGACCGGCGTCGGCGCCGTCGTCCGGCACGCCGAGGTGGAGGCCGGCTCCACCGTGCTGGTGGTCGGCTGCGGCGGGGTGGGCCTCAACGTCGTGCAGGGCGCCAAGCTGGCCGGTGCCAGGACCATCATCGGCTGCGACCTGCTCGACAACAAGCTCGCCTATGCCAGGGAGTTCGGTGCCACGCACACCGTCAACGCCAAGTCCGAGACTGCGCTGGAGCGCGTGCGCGAGCTGACCGGCGGGCTCGGCGTGGACTATGCCTTCGACGCCATCGGCGGCGACGTCACGGCGAGGCTGGTCGTCGACGCCATCGCGCCCGGCGGGCATGCCGTGCTCGTGGGCATCCCCGCGTTCAACGTGACCGCGTCGATCTCTCCCTTCCAGATGGTGTACGCAGAGAAGAAGCTCACCGGCACCTACTACGGGTCGGTGCGGCCGAGCGTCGACTTCGGCGTGCTCGCCGACCTCGACATGGACCGGCGCCTCAACCTCGACGCGCTGATCAGCCGCACCTACAGGTTCGACGAGATCAACGAGGGCTTCAATCTGCTCACCTCGGGCCAGGTCGCCCGCGGCGTCATCGTGTTCTAGGTGTCATCCACCCCGTCATCCCGGAAGCTGAGTGCGAAGCACGAAGCTATCCGGGACCTCGTGACGCGAGTCGAATGCCTCCCGAGGTCCCGGTTCGGAGCGCTGCTCGCGTGCCGCTCGCATCGCGCCGACCGGGATGACGGGTGGTCAATCCTCGTACTTGAAGGAGACCTTGAGGCGCACGCGGTAGGCCTCGACCTTGCCGTCGGCGATAACGAGGTCCTGGTCCACCACCTCGGCGATGCGCAGATCGCGCAGGGTGGTGGCCGCGCGCTCCACAGCCGCAGACGCGGCTTTCTCCCACGACGTGGGGCTGGTGCCGACGATCTCGATGATCTTGTAGACGCTCTCTGCCATGACGCGCTTCTCCGGTCTCGGAAACGGCCGAAAGACGGCTGGCGATGCGAGCGCCAGAGTCTAAGTGCAAGACACCGGTGCGATCAATGGCTTTCTGGCCGCCATTTTGCACCTGCGAAGCGACCGGCCGATGCGATTTGAGCTTCGGCGACAGACCTAATACCATCGGGCATGGGGAAGTCGGTCGCTCGAGGGTGGTTCACACGCCGCCTGCCCTCCGTCATGTCTGGATGGCACGCGTGGCCCATACTATGTCCTTTACCCGGATGCCCGTTGCGCGACCCGTCGCCGGGAGCGCGTGGAGGAGCGCATCCATTCGTGCGCTCGCGCTTGCGGGACTGCTGATCACGGCCGTCTGGGCCATCGCCGCCAGCCGCTGGATCTTGACCGACACGGTGGTGCCCTGGGACGCGAAGAACCAGTTCTATGCCTTCTTCCGCTTCCTCGCCTCGGCCGTCCAGTCCGGCCACACGCCGTTCTGGAACCCCTACCACTACGGCGGGCATCCGAGCATCGCCGATCCGCAATCCCTGATCTTCGCGCCGGCGTTCGTCGCCTGGGCCTTCCTCGATGGCGCGCCGTCGATGCGCACCTTCGACCTCGTCGTCTATGCCCATCTGCTCGTGGGAGGGCTCGCCATCGGGGCCATGGGCTGGCGCGCCGGCTGGCCGCTGCCGGCCTCGGTGCTGGCCGCCGCGGTCTTCATGCTGGGCGGGCCGGCCGCTGGCCGGCTGCAGCACACCGGCATCGTCCTGAGCTACGCGATGCTGCCGCCCGCCATGCTGCTCCTGTCGCTGGCGCTCGACCGCCGATCGATGCCGATCGCGGCCGGCTTCGGAGTGGTGGCGGCGGTGCTGGTGCTGGGCCGCAACCACATCGCCCTCATGCTGTGCCTCGTGCTCGCCGCGGTGCTGGCCGGCGAGATCGCGGGTGCGGGGAGGCGGATGGAGTGGCTGCGGCAGCGGCGATGGGTGCTGGCGACGGCGGCGATCACGGTCACGGGCCTGGTCGCGGTGCCGCTGCTGCTCACCGCACAGTTCGCAGCCCTGTCGAACCGCCCTGCCGTGCCGCTCGAGAGCGCGCTCGAAGCCTCGCTCTACCCTGCGAACCTCGCGACCCTGGCGGTCGCCAACGTGATGGGCTCGGTCGAGACCACGGCCGACTACTGGGGGCCGAACTACGACACCCTGCCGGAGGTCGCGGCCACGGACCGGTCGTTCAACTACCTCTTCATCGGCGCCTCCGCCAGCGTGGTGCTGCTCTGGCTCGGCGTGGCCGGCGGCGGCCTGTGGCGACGCGGGCGGCGGGTGCTCGCCGGCGCCCTGATCGTGGCGCTGCTCTATACGCTGGGGCGCTATACGCCGCTCTATAGCCTTGCCTTCCAGTATGTGCCGGGCATCAGCCTGTTCCGGCGGCCCATCGATGGAGCCTTCGTACTCGTGGGGCTCATCGCCCTCGTGCTCGGCCACCTGCTGGCCGACTACGTGCGCGAAGGCCGCCCGCGGGTGGCCGGCTGGCGCACCGCCCTCACGGCAGGCGGAGCGCTGGTCATCGTCGCCTGGGCGGTGCTGTTCTCCGAGCGCTCGCACCGCGGCTGGACCTCGCTCCTGCAGGTCGCGAAGGCGGCCCCCATCGCGCTGGCCGTGATCGCGGCGCTGGCCTGGGCGCATTCGATGCGGGCGCGCGCCGCGGCGGCCGGGATGGTGGCGGCGATCGCCGCCGGCGAGCTGGTGTGGTGGAATGCCGCCTCCAGCCTCAACGCCGAGGCGCCCGGCTACTATGCCGTGCTCGAGCGGCCCAGCAGCGAGGACGCCGCGATCCTGGCCATCCTGCAGCGGGAGATCGACTCCCGCCGCAAGGAGGGCGAGCGCCCGCGCGTCGAGGTGGTGGGCGTGGCCGGGTCCTGGCAGAACCTCGCCATGACGCGCGGGCTCGAAGCCACCAACGGCTACAACCCGCTGCGCATCGGCAGCTACGACCGCCTGGTGGGGCCGGGCGAGAGCACCCACATCGTCGACCAGCGCCTGTTCCCCCGCTCCTTCGACGGCTACGACTGCGACCTGGCACGGGAGCTCGGCCTCGAGTACGTCGTGCTGGGCCAGCCGATCGAGAAGGTCCCGCACCTGAAGCGCTGGCCTATGGCCGATCTCGTGCTCGCCGGGCCCAAGGTGTGGATCTACCGGCTGAGCGACCCCGAGCCGCGCGTCAAGCTCATCACCCGCATCATGGTGGCGGACGCGGATGCCCAGGTGAAAGCGGGGCTGTTCCAGATCAACCCTGCCAACGAGACCGCGCTGATCGACGACGATACCCAGCCCTTGCGCAAGCAGTGGCCGATGTTCACCCACCGCGACGGCAACTACGCCCAGATCGTCTCCTGGCGCCCGGACCGCGTCGAGGTGGAGGTGGACAGCGCCCAGGCGGGCGTGCTGGTGCTGCACGACCTCTACTATCCGGGCTGGGTCGTCGAGGTGGACGGAGAGCCGGCGCGGCTGCTGCGCGCCAACGTGCTGTTCCGCGCGGTAGAGGTGAACGAGGGCCGCCACCGCGTCGTGTTCAGCTTCCAGCCCCTCGCGCCGGCGAACCTGCGCGACGCTCTGCTCGGCCTGCTGCGCCGGCAGCCGTAGGTCGGGTTAGCGCGAAGCGCGTAACCCGACATGCCACGAGGACGACTGTCGGTGCTGCCGATGTCGGGTTTACGGCCTTCGGCCTAACCCGACCCACGGTCCTTCAGCGGCAGCGGCTGCTCGCCGAGCACCTTGACCACCGCCTTGCGCGCGGCCTCGGGGGCGATGCCGTGCCGGGCGAGCAGGTCCGCGCAGTCGGCGACGATCAGGTCGGCATCCTGCTTGAGCACCAGCTCCTTGTAGCGGTCGTGCCGGGTAAGCCCCATGCTGGCGCCGACGACATCGAGAACGTTGAGGATGCGGAACGGCCAGTCGCGCTCGTGCGCGCACAATTCGCGATGGTCGGAATGATAGACCGCAACCAGTGCGTCGATCCCGGCAGCGCGCGCCGCCTCCAGCTCGGCCCGATGCAGCTCGCGCCGGTACGCCGGCAGCACGCGAAGATAGACGCTCTGCAGGCCGACGGCGGGCTGCTCGAGGTCGACAAGCTCCACGCCGGGCACCGCCTGCAGCAGGTCGGCCGCCGCCTCCATGACACCTTTCGCGCCCGGGTGCCGGTGCAGCGCGACGCGCATGTCGACCCGCTCGCGCAGACGCGGCCGGAGCTGGTCGAGCCGTTCGTGCAGGAAGCGCATGAACGGCGTCATCTCGAAGGGGCGCGAGGTGCCCTGCTTCTCGAGCGTCGGCAGCGTGGTCTCGGTGAACTGCACGTAGCAGCTCGGGCACCAGGAGAGCACCCGGCCGGACTTCGAGTGCGACAGCTTCTCGACCGTGGCGGCCCCCATGCGACCCGACATCTCGACGTCGCCGGCTCTCAGCTGCGTGATGCCGCAGCAGTGGCTCGGCCCCCCCATTACCCGGTAGCTGATGCCGAGCGCGTCCATGATGTCGAGGGCGGTGAGCGCGATGTGCGGCGTCTTGAGCACGTTGCAGCCGGTGTAGAATACGAAATCCGGCGGCTCCTCGGGCTTGCCCACGGATGCCGGCCCCTGCCCGAGCCGCTCCAGCAGCGCCTGGTCGAGCTGCAGGCGCGAGAGCATGGCCACCTCCTGGCCGACGCCCCGGTAGACCTGCAGCCCGTCGCGGCGCCGCTGGTCGGGGCCGTTCCGGGCCCTGACCATGGCCAGGCGCGCCATTGCCAGCAGGAAGCGCGGATTGACACCGTAGTCGCACGCCTCGATGCAGTCGCCGCTGCCCGTGCAGGACGTGGCCCAGGTGCGCGAGGCCAGGGCGCCGTCGCCGGTGCGCACGATGTCGAGCACGCCCGCGATGACGTCCTTGGGGTTGGCGTCGGCGATGCCGGCCGGCGCGACGCTCGGGCAGGCCTCGACGCATTTGCCGCATCCGGTGCAGGCCTCGAGCATGCCGGCGGTGCGCGCGTCGAGCGCCGCCTCGAAGGTGATGTCGGTCATGGTGCTCATACGATCTTTCGACGGGGAGGATTGCGGGCATCCTACCGGCAGGCTCGTTCGTACAGCGAGACACAAAGCTGCGACCAAGCCGCCTCTCCGACCGCAACAACTCTCCACCCGTCATCCCCGGACGAAGCGATGCGAGCCGAAGGCGAGCTGCGCTTCGATCCGGGACCTCTTGAGATTGAGAGCGCGATTCGCCTCACGAGGTCCCGGATAGCCTCGCCCCGGCTCGGGGCCGGGGCTCGGCTTCCGGGATGACGGGTGCGGTGTCAGACCCGCAGGGTCTGACACCGTCACAGACACCCTCACAGCGAGCGGGCGAGGCCGAGCTCGGTCACCACGGCGCTCCAGCGGTCGCGCTCGCTCTTGATGTAGCGCTCGATCTCCTCGATGGAGCGCGGCTCGAGCGGCATCAGGCCGATCGTGCTCACGCGCTTCTGGAATGCGGCATCGCCGGTGATGCGCTTCATCTCGGCGTGCAGGCGCTCCACGATCGGCCGCGGGGTCTTCGACGGCGCCAGCAGCACATGCCAGGAGACGGCCTCGAAGCCCGGGATGCCCATCGTCTCGGCCACGGTGGGCACGTTCGGCAGGGCGGGCAGCCGCGCGGAGGCGGTGATGCCGAGCGCCTCGATCTTGCCTTCCTGGATCAGCGACAGCGCCGCGCCCGTCTCCGAGATCGAGGAGACGATGTGGCCGCCCACGATGTCGTTCACGATCTGCGGCGGGCTGCGATAGGCGACGTGGCTCGCCTTGAACTTGTGGTCGCGCTTCAAGGTCTCCATGGTCAGGTACTGCAGAGTGCCCGCACCGGTGGTGGCGTAGGTGAGGGGGTTGGCGCTGTCCTGGGCCTTCTTGATGTAGTCCTGCATGGACTTGGCGCCGAAGGCGGGGTTGACGATCAGCACGAACGGCGACTTGGCGTAGAGGGCGATCGGCACGAAGTCGTTCTCGGCGTCGTAGTTGACCTTCTTGTAGAGCGTCGGATTGACGGCCAGCACGGGCGCGGAGGCGACGACCAGGGTGTGGCCGTCGGGCGCCGCGCGGGCGACGTTCTGCGCCGCCAGCATCAGCGCGGCGCCCGGCTGGTTCTCCACCACCACCGGCTTGCCCAGCGCCTTGCCGAGCTCCTCCGCATAGATGCGCACGATGGCATCCATGCCGCTGCCGGCCGCCAGCGGCACCACGACGGTGACGTTCCGCGTCGGGTAGTCCTGGGCCTCGGTGCGTGGGATCGCAAGCGCCAGGGCGACGGTCGCGGCGGCCATGCAAAACCAAGACAGACTCCGCTCGATGCTCATGGTGGATAGCCTCCCCGTGGCAGTCGCCCTCGGCACCTGCCGGTGCGAGACCCGCGAGCTGCGATTATTGTGCCGGGTGCAACGATAGTGTCGGCGGCGGGCCGACACAATCTCATCCCTCCTCCGGTGGGGCCCTGAGATGGACGCCGCATGCCGCGCAGGCCTCCGGCGGGGCCACCAGCAGCTTGCGGTGCAGCCGTGCCCCGCAGCGCGGACACCTTTCCAGCAGCTGCGAGACGCCGGCGGCTGCGACCAGAACGCCGACGACCGCGACGAACAGGCCCCGGAACCAGGCGGAGTCGCCGTAGCGGTAGGCGGCAAGACCCGCGGCCAGAAGGGCAGCCAGAGCCGCCGCGTGCACCAGGGAAAGCCGGCGCTCGCGGCGCTGAAGGCGCTCCAGCTCCTCGGGGGTCAGCGGCTTCGGCGGGGAAACGGCGGCCGGCTCCATCAGACGCGCGCCTCGTGCGCCCTCGCCGCGAGCCGCCTGATCGCGGCGATCTCCGGGCCGCCGCGCGCGATGCGGTCGACGGCGCCCCTCAGCGGCTCGGCAACCACGGCCATGTGGTAGGCGTTGGCGTGCAGCAGCATGAAGGCGTCGGTCATGATGCCGACGTGCCCGCTCCAGAACACGAGATCGCCGCGCTCGAGCCCGTCGAGCCCGTCATCGACAACCACCTCGCGGCCGAGCTCGGCCTGCTGCATGTCGCTGTCGCGCGGGCAGTCGAGGCCGGCGGCGTGTATGGCCACCTGCACGAGGCCCGAGCAGTCGAGCCCGAGGCGCGTCTTGCCGCCCCACACATAGGGTGTGCCGGCAAAGCGCTCGGCGACGGCGACAAAGTCGGGCGCAAAGCGGCCGAGCTCGGCGATGTGGCGCGTCGGTACAAAGCCGCCCTCGACGAGCCGGGAGAAGGCGGCACCGGTCTCGGCGATCGTGAGCAGCGATGTCATGCTCAAATGCGGGCCCGTCTGGGCCCTGGCGTTGGCCGATGCATAGACGAACGTGCCGGGGGCCCGCACCCGGTGCGTCGGCGGCCGCACCTCGACCGACAGGGCACGAGCCTGCACGTAGCCGACGTAGCCGTCGCGCTCGAGCTGCACCCAGGCCCAGCCGCCCGTCTCCTCGTAAACGGTGACCCGCTCGCCGAACAGCACTTGCGTGGCCCAGTCCTGGCGGGCATCCGGCTGCGCCCACAGCGGGATCGCCGGATACGCCACCTGGCGCGGCTCGCCTTTGACATAGCGCGCCGCGGCCACCTTGCCACGCAGGGACTCGGCCGCGAGATCGTCGCGGTAGGGATGCCGGCGAGGGTCGAGAGCGGGCTTGGTCAATGGTCGCGTCCCTGACAGCAAGCGAATAGCGAGTAGCGAGTAGCGAATAGGGGCGAGACCATCCCCTCTCGTGCTGTCCCTATTCCCTATTCGCTATTCGCTACTCCCTGTTCACGCAGCACCTCGAACATGGCGCGCGCGCCCTGCACCTCGCCGCCCTTCGGGCCCAGCGGCTTCGCCTGCTGGCGCCAGCCGTAGATGTCGAAGTGGGCGAAACGGCGGGCGCCCTTCACGAAGCGGCGCAGGAACAGGGCCGCCGTCACCGAGCCGGCGAAGGCCCCGTCCGACACGTTGTTCATGTCGGCGACGGCGCTATCGAGCGTCGACTCGTAGCCGGTCCAGAAAGGCATGCGCCAGACCGGGTCGCCGACACGGTTTCCCGCCGCCGCGAGCGCCTCGGCGAGCCGATCGTCGTCGGTATACAAAGGCGGCAGCTCCGGCCCCAGCGCCGTGCGCGCCGCGCCCGTCAGCGTGGCGAAGCTCACCAGGGTGTCGGGCCGCTCCTCGTCGGCAAGGGCCAGGGCATCGGCGAGCACCAGGCGGCCTTCTGCGTCTGTGTTGCCGATCTCCACGGTCTTGCCGGCGCGGCTCACCAGCACGTCGCCGGGCCGGAAGGCGTTGCCGGCCACGCTGTTCTCGGCCGCGGGGATCAGCACGCGCAGGCGCACGCCGAGCCTGGCCGCCATGATCATGTGCGCCAGCGCCAATGCGGTGGCCGCACCGCCCATGTCCTTCTTCATGAGCAGCATGGAGGCGGACGGCTTGAGGTCGAGCCCGCCGGTGTCGAAGCAGATGCCCTTGCCGACCAGCGTCACGCGCCGCGCGCCGGCGCCGCCCCAGGTCAGGTCGATGAGGCGCGGCGGGCGCGGGCTCGCCCGGCCGACGGCGTGGATCATGGGGAGGTTCTGGGCCACGAGGTCGTCGCCGACGATGCTGCTCACGCTGGCGCCGTGCCGCGCGGCGAGCCGGCGGACCGCCTCTTCCAGCTCCTCCGGCCCCAGGTCGCCCGCCGACGTGTTGATCAGGTCGCGGCCCAGCCAGACGGCCTCGACCGTGGCGGCGACGCGGCCCGGATCGGCACCGGGCGGCAGCTCGAGCTGCGGCCGCGCCGGCGCGTCGCCGTTGGCGCTTTTATAGCGGCGGAAGCGGTAGGCACCGAGGCCCCAGGCTACAGCCGCCAGCTCGCCATCCTCCACCCCGCCGGCAAGGCGATAGTGCCCGGCCGGCAGCAGGCCCGGCAGCAGGCCCAGCGCCAGCTCGGCCCTGTCCATCGGATCGCGCTCGCGCGCCGCCCCGAGCCCCAGGACCACGCCGGCGAGACTGCCGTCCCTGGCCGGCAACGGCAGGTGCTTGCGCCCTTCGCCCTTGAAGCCCTGGGCCTCCACCCACGTCCGCTGGGCCTCGGTCAGGCCCGCCTGACGCATCCAATCGGGATCGCGCGCAAGCCAGATGGGGATCGACTTGCGCCCGCTGTCGGCCGGCACCAGGACGGCTGCAGCCTCGGAGGCATCGGTGTTTTCGCTTGCTGGCATCGGCGCTTCGTGAAACCCGTTGTGATCGCCGCACATTATCGGCAGCGGCGTGGCGCATGACAATCGCCGCCCCACCCCGCGGGGTGGCTTGTCCACGGGGGCATCGCATGGCTTACAAATTGGTGATTGGCAACAAGAATACCTCGAGCTGGAGCCTGCGCCCCTGGCTCGCCATGCGCCATGCCGGCATCGCCTTCGACGAGATCGACATCGACCTCAGGGCGCCCGACGCCAAGGCCCGGATTCTCGCGCATTCGCCGTCCGGCAAGGTGCCGGCGCTGCTGGCCGGCGGGCGCGTGATCTGGGACAGCCTCGCCATCCTGGAGTTCCTGGCCGAGACGCATCGCTACTCCCATCCCGCCCTGTGGCCCAGATCGGCAGCGGTGCGGGCGCACGCGCGCTGCATCGCTGCGGAGATGCACTCGGGCTTCCAGGCCCTGCGCGAGCATTGCCCCATGGATTTCGTGCTGCGCGCCCCCAAGGCGCGCCTGCCCGCGCCGGTCGCCGCCGACGTGCGCCGCATCGTGGCCATCTGGCGGGACTGCCGCCGCCGCCACGGCGCCGACGGACCCTTTCTCGCGGGCCGGTTCGGCGCGGCCGACGCCATGTACGCCCCGGTGGCGTCGCGCTTCCGCACCTATCTGCCGGACCTCGCCCCCTACGGCGACGACGGCATCGCCCAGGCCTACGTGGAGGCCCTGTTCGCTCACCCGGCGATGCTGGAGTGGGAGAAGGGCGCCGAGGCCGAGATCGAGGCCGCCCGCGTCGCGAGCCAGCCGCCGGTCCGCGCCAAGGCGGCGCTCAAAACTCCTCGCCGCTGAACGCCCTCAGGATGGTCGGCAGCGTCAGCAGCACGGCACCGGCGAGCCAGATGCCGAGCGACACAGGCGTGCTCGCCTCGAGCCCCCTGATGCGCTCGTAGAGCGCCGCGGGGATGCCGGCGACCAGGAGGGTCATGGCGGCGATGAGGAGCGAGGTCAGGCTCTGGTAGAGCTGTGGGCCGGCGGCCAGCACGCCGCGCACGAAGCCGTCGAACCAGCTCCCGCTCGAGAAGGTGGCGACGTACTGGGAGACGGAATCGTAAACCGGCGAGTAGAAAGTCGTATCGAAGACGAGCGCATGCAGCGAGCCGTTGAACACCGCAACGGCGGCCACCGCGATCAGCGGCACACCGTGCCCGATGAGACGGGGGCCCCGCCGGAAATCCCCCTTGAAATTGCCCATGATGCCCCCCGGCTCATCCGAACATGCGGCGCGCAACCAGCACCTGATGCAGCAGGATACGCGCGCTCAGGAGCCACATGATGGCAAACACGATCACCAGGGAAGCCGGCACCACGCGCGGGGTAATGGCGCGCACCGTCCGCACCACCGGGTCGGTCACGGCGGTCATTGCGCGCATCAACAAGCTCTCCGGACGCAGAAACAGCGACAGCAGCAGCCGGCCGATGAGGAGGTAGATGAAAACTGCCAGCGCCAGGCTCGGCAGGGAGATATACCAGTAGGTGAAGAAGTCGGCGTCGACCATGTCAGCGACCATATCCGCTGCGCCACCGGGGGTATCCTGTCTGTCGCCGATCAGCCTGGAGCGGGACGTTGTTGTCGGTCAATAAACCAATGCGTGCAAGGCCTCTAAGCTCACGTTCCCGTTTTTGCGAATAATGCTCGTGGCAGCCGGTGCAAGCCGGCACCGGATCGGAGAAGTGCAATGGGTACCGCCGGCTGGATCATCCTGGGACTGCTCGCGCTCGTCGGCCTTTGGCTGGTCATGACCTACAACGGCCTCGTCACGCTGCGCCAGCGCTGTCGCCAATCGTTCGCCGACATCGACGTGCAACTGAAGCAGCGCCACGACCTCGTGCCCAATCTGGTCGAGACCGTCAAGGGCTACGCGGCCCATGAGCGCGGCACGCTGGAGGCGGTGGTTCAGGCGCGCAACGCCGCCGTTGCCGCGGGCACCCAGGGGCCTGCCGCCCAGGCCCAGGCCGAGAGCGTCCTGCAGGCCGCGCTGCGCCAGCTGTTCGCGCTCGCCGAGAGCTATCCGGACCTCAAGGCCAACCAGAACTTCCAGCAGCTGCAGTCCGAGCTCTCCGACCTCGAGAACAAGATCGCCGCCGCCCGGCGCTTCTTCAACAACGCGGCGGCGGAATACAATGCCACGCGGGAGGCCTTCCCCGCCCTGCTGTTCGCACAATCGATGGGGTTCGGCCCGCAGGAGTTCTTCAACCTGGAGGAGGCCGAGCGCAAGGCCGTGCAGACGCCGCCGCAGGTGAAGTTCTAAGTGTCATCCCGGGCCTTGTGCCCGGGATCCATCTTTCCGCTTTCTCCGGAGCCGGCTTCTCGGTGGATCCCGGCGACAAGCGCCGGGATGACAAGCATGTTCCAGGCCTACGGACTCTACGGCCACATCCAGGCCAACCGGGTGCGCTCCGTCATCCTGCTCATGGGATTCGTGGCACTCCTGCACGTGCTGCTGTTCTCGCTCCTCCTGATCTGGAGCGCGCTCTACGGCGGCACGGTGGAGGAGATCGTCGCCGACGCCGCGCGGCAGTTCCGCACCTCCTGGCCGGTCGCCATGATTGCGGCGCTCGTCTGGTTCGCGATCGCGTATTTCATGCACCAGGCGCTGGTGCGCTGGGCCACAGGCGCCAGAGGCATCTCCAGGGCCGAGGCGCCGCAGCTCTACAACACCCTGGAGAACCTGTGCATCTCGCGCGGTATCCCCATGCCGGCCCTGCAGATCATCGACACGCCCGCCCTCAACGCCTACGCCTCGGGCCTGCGCGAGGGCCAGTACGTGGTGGCGGTGACGCGCGGGCTCGTCGACACGCTCGCCCCCGACGAGCTGGAGGCGGTGCTGGCACACGAATTGACCCACATCCGCAACCGCGACGCCCAGCTGATGGTGATCGCCGTCATCTTCGCCGGCGTGTTCGCCTTCTTCGGCGACATGATCATCCGCATGTGGGACTTCCCCTACGGCTGGTCGCCCACGCCGCGGCGCCAGCGCTCGCCGGTGAACGGCGGCTGGTCGACCGGCGGCGACGACCGGGACGGCCGGTTCGGCAGCGGGCGCAGCCGCGACGGCGGACGCGGCGCCATCGTCGTCATTGCCATCGCCATTGCCGTGATCATGATCACCTGGGGCATCTCCACGCTGATCCGCTTCGCCCTGTCGCGCTCGCGCGAGTTCCTGGCCGACGCCGGCTCCGCCGAGCTCACCAAGAACCCCGACGCCATGGTGCGCGCCTTGCGCAAGATCGAGGGCCACGCCCGCTTCAATGTCGCCTCGCGCATGGAGGCCTTCTTCATCGAGAACCCAGTGTCGGGCCGCCTCACCGGCCTCCTCGCCACCCACCCCTCCATCGACGACCGCGTCGCGGCGCTGCAGCGCTACGCAGGGGCCATGACGTAGGGCGGATTAGGCGACAGCCGTAATCCGCCGATT
>Ga0209382_10005036_pt1 | contig 17289 bp, 19 predicted proteins | sample SoiMetdeltSBSDD5_FD_187599 | JGI IMG/M metagenome (GOLD analysis project Ga0209382, IMG submission 187599) | Bulk soil microbial communities from a Populus tree surrounding site in Tennessee, USA - Soil MetaG P. deltoides SBSDD5 (SPAdes) (version 2) | ecosystem: Environmental > Terrestrial >...
GAAGGGGAGCAAAGGCACGCTCCGCTTCACACCGGCCTACGGCAAGGCGGAGCGCCGCGACATCGTAGCCCTGGTCGAGCATGACGGCCAGGTGCGCGACAAGTTCACGGTGGCGAGCTACCGCGCTCCGTCGGCCCGCCGGCCCGGGCGACCCGCCGGGCTGCGCGTGCGGCGGGCGGGCTCGAGCCTGACGGTCACTTGGCGTGCGCCGGCCGGCGCACGCCGCTACCAGGCGGCCGTGCGCCTGAGCGACGGACGGCGGGTGACCCTCGCCACCGGCCGTCGCCGGATAGTGGTCCGGCGTGTCGTCCGGAAGGTGCGGGGCTCCGTGCAGGTGCGCGCGTTCAGCGCCGCGGGCATGAGGGGATCGGCGGCGGTGGCGAAGGTCCGGCCGGCGCGGACCCGCTGAGCCACGAGCTCGGCCGACGCACGACGAGGGGCGGCCGGCATCGGCCGCCCCTCGCCTACGAGCCGGGCACGGCCAAGCTCACGGCTCCCGCCGCGGGGCCGGCAAGCGCCGTGGCCCTACGTGTACATCCCGCCGAACTGTCCGCCGGTCACGTTCAGCACCTGGCCGTGCACGTAATCGGACCAGGGCGAGCAGAGGAAGAACACCGGTCCGGCCGCCTCCTCGGGTGAGGCCGGGCGGCCGATCGGGATGATCATCGCGGCCATCGCCCGCATCTGCTCGGGGATGCCGAGCTGGATCTCCTCGCCGTCCTTGACCATCGTGTTGCCCGACTCCTTGGCGGCCGTGAGGCGCGTCTCGACGAAGCCGAAGGCCACCGCGTTCACGTTGATCTTGAACTGGCCCCACTCCTTGGCGAGCGTCTTCGTCATGCCCACGACGGCCGCCTTGCCGGCCGAGTAGTTGATCTGGCCGGCGTTGCCCATCGTGCCCGAGATCGAGCTCACGTTCACGATCTTGCGGAAGACCTCGTGGCCCTCCTCGCGCTCCCGTTTGGCCGGCTCGCGCATGTGGGGTGCTGCGGCGCGGATGATCCGGAACGGCACCACCGTGTGGATGTCGAGCATCGCCTGGAACTCGGCGTCGCCCATCTTGTGGGCCACGTTGTCGCGCGTGTAGCCCGCGTTGTTGACGATGATGTCGATCTTTCCGAACTCGTCGATCGCCTTCTGCACGAGCTTGTCGGGCACGCCGTCGGCGGTCAGGTCGCCGCCGAACACGGCTGTCTCGCCCGCGATCTCGGCCGAGGCCTCATCGGCCACGTCGGCGTCGAGGTCGTTGATCAGCACCTGCGCGCCCTGATCGGCGAGCAGCTCGGCCGTTGCCCGGCCGATGCCCCGGGCCGATCCGGTGACGATCGCCGACTTTCCATCGAGGACTCCCACGTGACGGTCTCCTTGCTTCAGTTCTCGTTGACGGGTGGAGCGGGGGGATCATGACGATCGGCGGCCCCCGGATGCGCGCGTGACGCCGGAATGGCGGCTATGGTCATCGTGAGATGGGACGCATCAGCCGCGGGTGGCAGCTCACCAAGCAGAGTTGGGCGATCGTCAAGCAGGACCGCTCGCTGGCGGCGTTCCCGATCCTGGCGACCATCGCCGGGCTGGGCGTGATCGCGATCTTCGGAGGCGGCGGCGCCGCGCTCTACACCTCAACCGACAGCGAGCCCGCGGCGATCGTGGTGCTCGTGATCGGCGCGTACGTGCTGATCACGGTGTCGATCTTCTGCAACGTGGCGGTCAGCGCCTGCGCGGCGCGCGCGCTCGAGGGTCACGACACCACCGTCGGCGAGGGGTTCGCCGCTGCCCGCAGCCGCTTCGGCGTGATCCTCGGCTGGGCCGGCCTTCAGCTCGTGGTCGGCGCGCTGATCAGCATCATCCAGGCGCTGCTGCGGGAGGGCGGGGGACAGCTGATAGCGGCGCTGGTGGGCGGCCTCGCCAACTTCGCCTGGACGGTGGCCACCTTCTTCGTGGTGCCGGTGATCGCGCTCGAGGGGCTCGGGCCGAAGGATGCGCTCAAGCGCTCGATCGCCGTGATCCGGCAGCGCTGGGGCGAGGGCGTGGCGGGCACGTTCGCCATCGGCGGCCTCGTGTTCCTGCTGGCGTTCCTCCCCGGTGCCGCGCTGGTCATGCTCGGACTCGCGGCGAGCGGCTCGTCGGGCGCCTTGGGCGGCGTGCTGATCGGGCTGGGCGTGGTGGTGTTCGTGCTCGGCGCCCTCGTTCAGACGCTCCTGATGGCGGTCTTCCGGGTCGCGCTCTTCCGCTTTGCCACCGAGGATCGCGTCCTGGGTACCTACGAGCGCGAGGAGCTCGAGACCGCCTTCCAGCCGCGCCGGCAGCGCGCGGCCCTCTGAAGTAGCCTCGAGCGCGATGGTCCTCAACGCGGTCCGCTACGGGCTGCCGCTCGCGCTGCTGCTCGCCGGGATGGTCGTGTGGGCCACCTCGGGCCGGATCGGGGTGGCGGTGGGGGCGATGTTCATCAGCTCAGCCACCGCCGTGCTGCTCCTCAACCTTCTCTACCGGATCGGTGTCGAGGGCGACGAGGAGCGCGACCGGGAGGAGGCCGCCCGCCGCTACTTCGACGAGCACGGGCGCTGGCCGGACGAGTAAGCCGCGGCCGGGCTCAGAGCCCGAGCCGGCGCCCCAGGATCTCCTTCATCACCTCGTCGGTCCCGCCGCCGATCGGCCCCAGGCGGGTGTCCCTGAGCGCCCGGCCGATCTCGGGGTCGTCGCCCACCACCCGGAGGGCCGCCTCCGCCACCTCTACCGCGCTCCGCTGCGAGAGCAACTTGGCCTCGGTCACCTCACGGAGTGCGTCCTCACGGTCCGCGAAGAGCCGCAGCGCGTGGTAGCTGAGGCAGCGCGCAGCCTCGTGCTTGATCGCCATCTCGGCCACCAGCTGGCGGAAGACCGGGCGGCCCTGCGCCTCGGCCACGGTGCGCTCGAGCACGCGCTTCATCGACGCGACCGCCCCGAGCGCCATCACCAGCCGCTCCCACTGGAAGCCCGCCATGATCAGGTAGAAGCCCTGGTTCTCCTCGCCGAGCAGGTTCTCGTCCGGCACGAACACGTTGTCGAAGGCGAGCTCGCCGGTGTCGGAGGCGTGCCAGCCGAGCTTCTCGAGCTTGCCCGCGACCGAGAAGCCGTCCATGCCCTTCTCGATGATCACGAGTGAAATCCCGTGATGACGTGGGCTCGCACGCACCGCGTGCTCGCGGTCCGGGCCGCCCTCCTCGGCCGTCTTGACCGCCGTGACCACGAGGTCCGCGCGCACGCCGTTGGTGATGAAGGTCTTGGAGCCGTTCACCAGGTAGCCGCCGTCGACCTTGCGCGCGGACGTGCGCAGGCCTGCCACGTCGGAGCCCGCGCCGGGCTCGGTGATGCCGAGCGCCGCGATGCGCTCGCCGCGGATGGCGGGCCGAAGCAGGCGCTCCTTCTGCTCGGGTGTCCCGAACCTCCAGATCGGCGGGGTGGCGATGCCCACGTGTGCCCCGATGCCGGCCGCCAGCCCGCCCGACCCGCAGCGCGCGAGCTCCTCGGTGAGCACCGCGTCGGCGAGGTAGTCGCCGCCGCGGCCGCCGTACTCGACCGGGTACTTGAGCCCGAGCAGCCCGCGCTCGCCCATGAGGCCGAACACCCCGTCCGGGAACCAGCGCGCCGCCTCCCACTCGGCGGCGTGGGGGCGCAGCTCCTCCGCCACGAACGCGCGGATCTCCTGTCGCAGCGGCTCGTGCTCCTCGGTGAGCGGCGGCAACGGCCGCCGGGGCGCCGCGGAGGCGCTCACGGGCGCCGTCAATCGAGCTCCTCGTCCCAGTCGTCCGACTCTTCCAGCTCCTCTCGCTTCCACACTACGAACGTCCCGGAGTAACTGCCCCGGCAGGCACTCCGGGACGTTCATCATGGAGGCCAGGGGCCGCGGGCGTTGAGGGCAGGCTACTGCGACTCGAACACGTCGAGCGGGAGGGCCGCCGACACCAGCGCGTTCGGCGCGTCCACGAGCTCGGACACGCGCAGCTCGGCGGCCACGCTCATCAGGACGTACGCCGGCTCGCGGGCGAGCCCGCGCTCGTGCTCGAGCCAGTCGAGCAGCTCGAGGAGCGCACGGCGCGTGGCGAGCCCCAGGTCGAGGTCGCCCTGCGTGCCGTCGTCCGCGAGCGGGATGCCGGTGGTCGCGAACACCGCCCGCGGCGGTCGCGCCGGCGCCTCGTACGCCGGGAAGGTGGGCCGCCAGCCGTCGCGGCGCAGGGCAACGCGTACGGTGGCCGAGCCGCCGGTCTCGATCGCCGAGATGCAGACCTCGCCGTCGCCCTGCGCGAAGTGCAGGTCGCCGATCGAGAGCAGCGCGCCCGGCACGTGCACGGGCAGGAACAGGCGCGCTCCCGGGCCGAGGTCGCGGATGTCCACGTTGCCGCCGTTCTCGCGCGGGGGATAGGTGCGCAGGCCGTCGGCCGCCTCGGGCGGCCAGGCGAGCTCGGGATCGGGGAGCGGCACCCGCCCTCCGCGCGCCGCGAGGTCCCGCTCGCGCGCGAGCGCCCGCTCGAAGAGCGCGCGCGAGGGCGCGACCCCGATCGTGCCCGCGTGGGTGCAGGCGGGCACCGCGACGCCCGGGATCTCCTCGGAGCGCGCCAGGCCGCCGGCCAGCTCCCAGCGCGCGAGATAGGGCCGCCCGAACAGGTCGCCGAGGTAGCCGGAGCCCGGCCAGATCGCGGTCCAGGCGAAGTCGTCGGTCGCGTAGCCGAGCACCTCCACCTCGAGCACGTCGCCGGGCCGCGCGTCGCGGATCTCGAGCGGGCCGGTGAGCGGATGGGCCAGCGAGGGGACCGCGAGCAGGTCGTCGTGGCTCGAGCTGCGCAGGATCTCGCGGTCGCGCGAGTCGCGGATCTCGAACGTGACCTCATCGCCCGGTTCGCACGAGGCCACCGCCGCGATGTCCGGATGCCAGCGGTTGTGGCCGCCGGCGGCGCCCCGGTCCAGGCGCAGCGCGCGGTCGATCTCGATCCTCACGGGCACGCGCGAAGCGTGACGGATCGCACAGATGAGGGCCGTAAGGAAGCCGCTGCTCCTTGCTCTCCATGGCAAGTCCCAAATTTGAGATCGAAAGGATTCGCGTGTCACCTCAGGCTCTCCGCGCCGTCCCCACCGAGTTGCCCGCGGCAGACCCGGCCGCCGCAGCGCTGCTCGACCTCCTCGACCACTACCTGCCGGGAGTGACCGCCCACATGGAGCGCACCGCCGGCCTGACTCGCCGGGTGGGGGTGCGTATGGGGCTCTCCGAGCCGATGATCCAGCTCGCCGTCCGCACCGCCTGGCTGCATGATGTCGGCAAGCTCAAGGTCCCGACCTGGGTGCTCGAGAAGCCCGGGGAGCTGAGCACGCTCGAGTGGAGCATGCTGCGCGAGCACGCCGTGCTCGGCGAGCGATTGCTCGAGCGCACGCCCGGCCTGCTCCAGCTGGCGCCGCTCGTCCGCTCAACCCACGAGCGCTGGGACGGGTCCGGCTACCCCGACGGGTTGGCCGGTACGGGGATCCCGCTGCCCTCCCGGCTGGTCACGGTCTGCGACGCCTTCGACGCCATGACCCAGGACCGGATCTACAGTCCCGCGCTGCCGCTGAACCGGGCGATTTGGCAGCTGCACAAGGGAGCGGGCACGCAGTTCGACCCCGACATCGTGGACGCGCTCTGCGACGAGCTGGCCGACGGGTTTGACCTACTGAGCTGGCAGGCGTAGCGTGACGGGAGATCGTGAGCATCGTCTCGATCCCCCGCAGGCGGGCTACGGGCGCCCCGGATGGAGTGCTGGTCCAAGAGGCTGCCGCCGGCAGCGGCGCCGCGTTCGCCACGCTCTACGACCGCTACGAGACGCCGGTCTACAACTACTGCCTGCGACTCCTGAACTCGGCGGACGACGCCGCCGATGCCACGCAGGAGGCGTTCGTGGGGGTCCTGCGGCGCCTGCAGGCCGACGACGCGCCCGTGCTCGACTTCGCGGCTTACCTGTACACGGCGGCGCGGCATGAGAGCTACGCGGTCATGAGACGCCGCGACCGAAGCCGGCCGACGGACAGCGTGCCGGAGGAGCCGAACCGCGCCGTGGCCGTGGAGAGCGACCCCGAGCGCTCGGCGCTCCTGCGCGACGCCCAGGAGGAGGTCCGCGCCGCGAACGCGCTCCTGGCGCCAAGGCACCGCGAGGTGCTCGCGTTGCGCGAGGTCGGCGGCCGCTCCTACGAGGAGATCGGGGCGATCCTCGGCATCTCGGCCAACGCTGCCGCCCAGCTCCTGTGGCGCGCGCGGTCGAACCTCCGCGACGAGCTGCGGATCGGAGCGGTGGCCTCGGTGACCGCCACGAGCGAGGACTGCGAGCGCGCGCAACTCCTGATCGGCATGCGCGAGGACGGCGAGACGCTCGAGGAGGTGGACGACCGCTGGCTCGACGAGCACCTCGACGAGTGCGGCTCCTGCAGGGCCTCGCGCGCGATGCTGATCGAACTGGGCGCGATCTACGGAGCCTGGGTGCCGGTCGCCGCGCTGGCGGGCATGCGCGCGGACGTGCTCACGAGCGCCGGGAGCGTGATCGGGGCCGACTGGAGCGGCGTGGCCGCCGCCCCCCGCCACGCGTCGAAGCTGAGCTCGAACACGGGCGCCGCCGCGGCCGCCGGCGGGGTGGCCACGATCGCCGCGGTCGGCCTCGCGCTCGGAATGTTTCAGAGCGACTCGCCGTCCGGGGAGCGCTCGTCGACGGCCACGCCCGCGCGGGGCAGCCCGTCGGCCGCGAGCGCCGCGGCCCCCGCGGCAAAGGCGAAGGAGAAGGCCTCGAAGGCACGCCGGCTCGAGCGGGCCACCCGCGCGGCGAGCGCGGGGAGCGCCGCCGCCCGGACGGCTGGGCCCGGCGGGCCGGCGGCGGGAGTCCCCGTGACCGAGCGCGCGGCGCCGGTCTCGGATGTCCCGCGCCCGCCGTCGCCGCGCGAGCGCACCCCCGGCCAGCCCGGCCCGGGAGCGCCTCCGCGCGAGGCGCCACAGCAGCCGCCCGAGGCGGTGTCCGAGCCGCCCGCGGCGCAGACGCCCGCGCTCCCGCCGCCGGCAGCGCAGACGCCGGCCACGAGCTGCAGCCATCCGACCGGCGCCACAGCGGGTTGTCCGCCCGGCCACGGCGGCACCCCTCCCGGCCAGGACGGCGTGCCGCCCGGCCTCGGGGAGCCCCCGTCGGGGCAGCGGCCGTAGCTACAGCCCGTACGAGCGGCCGATCACGTCGAGCATCACCTCGTCCGTGCCCGCGCCGATCCGGTTCAGGCGCATGTCGCGCCAGGCGCGCTCGATGCCGTACTCCTTCATGTAGCCGGCGCCGCCGTGGATCTGCAGGCACTCGTCCACGACCTCGCACGCCATCCGAGCGGTGTAGAGCTTGGCCATCGAGATCTCTCGCACGGGGTACTCGCCGCCCGCGAAGCGCCAGGCGGTGCTGTAGACCATCTGCCGGCCGGCCTCGATCTTCGTGGCCATGTCGGCGAACTTGTGGCGGATCGCCTGGAAGCGGCCGATCGGGCGCCCGAATGCGGTGCGCTCGGTGGCGTACTGGAGCGTGCGGTCGAAGCACTTCTGTGCGCCCGCCACGCAGCCCGCGGCGCCGATAAGGCGCTCGCCCTGAAGCTCCCACATGATGTGGTAGAAGCCCTTGCCCTCCTCGCCGAGCAGAGCCTCCTCGGGCACGCGCACGTCCTGGAAGGCGAGTAGCGCGGTGTCCGAGGAGTGCATCCCGAGCTTCTCGAGGCGCTTCTCGCGGATCACCCCGGGCGCGTGCATGTCCACGAGGAAGAGCGAGAAGCCGTCGTGCGGCGAGCGCTCGGCATCCAGCCTCGCCGTGTCGCTCGCCGCACGACTCGTCCGGTAGCCGGCGTCCGGGTCGGTCTTCGTCACGAGCACGATGAAGTCGGCACGGTGGCCGTTCGTGATGTAGGTCTTCGAGCCGTTGATCACCCAGCCGTCCTCGTCGCGTACCGCGCGGGTCTTGATGCCGGACACGTCGGAGCCCGCGTCCGGCTCGGTGATGCCGAGACAGGAGATCTTCTCGCCGCGGATCGCCGGCACGAGGTACTCCTGCTTCTGCTCCTCGGTGCCGAACAGATGCACGGGCGGCGTGGCCATGTCGGTGTGCACCGCCACGCCCATCGCGAGGCCGCCGCTGTTCGCGTGGGTCATCTCCTCGGCCAGCACGAGGTTGCAGAAGTAGTCGCCGCCCTGGCCGCCGTACTCCTCCGGGTAGGACAGGCCGAGGAAGCCGAGCTCGCCCATGCGCCGGAAGACGGAGTCCGGGAAGGTCGTCTCCTCCCACTCCTCCGCGTGCGGCGCGAGCTCCTTGGTCACGAAGGCGTGGATCGACTCGCGGAGCTGCTGGTGCTCGTCGGTGAAGATGAAGTGCCTGCGGTGAGCGCCGTGGTCCGGCTTGAGGAGCGTGTCTGCGGAGGCCATGGAGCCACGCTAGCGCGAGGCATTCCAAAAGTAAACAGTGGCACTTCCTACTTTCTGCTCGAGGCCCGCGCCGCGCTTGGCGGCGCGCCGCCTGCCGGTACCGTGCGCGCATGAGCGAGCGAGAGTTCGATGTGATCGTTGTGGGGGCCGGCCCGGCGGGCGAGGTCTGCGCGGGGCGCCTGGGCGACGGCGGCCTGTCGGTCGCGGTCGTGGAGGAGCACCTCATCGGAGGCGAGTGCTCGTTCTACGCCTGCATGCCTTCGAAGAGCCTGCTGCGCCCCGGCGAGCTCCTGGCCGAGGTGCGCCGCATCCCCGGCGCCCGCGAGGCGGTGAGCGGCGAGCTCGACGTGGCTGCGGTGCTCTCCCGGCGCGACGAGATCATCCACGACCTCGACGACTCCGGCATGGAGCCGTGGCTCGCCGAGCGCGGCATCGAGCTGGTGCGCGAGCGCGGGCGGCTCGACGGCGAGCGCCGCGTGCGCGCCGGCGACGACGTCCTGGTGGCGCGCAGGGCGGTGGTGGTGGCAACCGGCACCTCGGCGCTCGTGCCGCCGATCGAGGGGCTGCGTGAGGCGGAGCCCTGGACCAACCGGGAGGCCACCACGGCGAAGGCGGCACCCGAGCGGCTCGTGATCCTCGGCGGCGGCGTGGTCGGGGTGGAGATGGCGCAGGCCTGGCGCGTGCTCGGCTCCCAGGTCACGCTCATCGAGGCGGCCGACCGGCTGATCGCGCGCGAGGAGCGGTTCGCCGGTGAGCAGGTGGCCGAGGCGCTCTCCGAGCTGGGCGTGGACATGCGTATCGGCGTGAAGGCAACCGCCGTGCGCGCCGGCGGCGGCGAGGTGACCGTCGAGCTCGAGGACGGCATGCAGGCGCTCGGCGACGAGCTGCTCGTGGCCATCGGCCGGCGCCAGAACACGGACGACCTCGGGCTCGAGACCGTCGGCCTGGAGGGCGGCGGTCCGATCGAGGTCGACGACCGGATGGCGGTGAACGACTGGCTCTACGCGATCGGGGACGTGAACGGGCGCGTGCTGCTCACCCACATGGGCAAGTACCAGGGCCGGATCGCGGCCGACGTGATCCTCGGCAAGGACGCTCACGCGATGCACGACGACGGGCGCTCGCCGCGCGTGATCTTCACGGACCCGCAGGTGGCCGCGGTGGGACACACGCTCGACTCGGCCCGGCAGGCGGGGCTGAGCGTTCGCGCCGTCGACGTGCCCACGCAGGGGAACGCGGGCGCGAGCTTCTACGGTCGCGACAGCGCGGCGGGGACGGCTCGCCTCGTGGTCGACGAGGACCGCGGCCTGATCGCCGGTGCCACCTTCACCGGCCCCGAGGTCCAGGACTTCCTGCACGCGGCCACGATTGCCGTGATCGGCGAGGTGCCGATCGAGCGACTCGCCCACGCGGTGCCGTCGTTCCCGACGCGCAGTGAGGTCTGGCTCTACCTGCTCGAGGGGCTCGAGGCCTAGCGCTCGGCCACGATGCTGGGCTGCTCGACCGGACGCCCGGCGTCGATCGAGTGCGCCAGGCGCACGCATTGCGCATGCGACCAGGCGAGCGGGGTGGCGGAGAACGTGCCCTCGCCGAGCGGGAACGCCGGGGCGCCCGCCGGCGGGAAGTCCGGCGCCCACACCTGCTCGGGCAGCATGTAGCCCTGCTTGCCGGCGGCGGCGATGTGGCCGAGGCGGCTCTGCGCCGCCGCGGCGTTGCCGCGCAGCAGCTCGTACTCGCCGCGCTCACCGCCGAAGATCGGCCAGTTGCGTCCGATCGCCGAGTAGCCTCTCGCCAGAATGGACGTCGTCGTCGCCGGTGGCCACGGACAGATCGCGCTGCACTTGCTGCGGCTGCTCGCCGAGCGCGGCGATCGCGCTCGCGGGCTGATCCGCAATCCCGCTCACGCGGCCGACCTCGAGGCTGTCGGTGCCGAGCCGGTGCTCTGCGACCTCGAGGCGGAAGACGACATCGCGCGCTTCGTGGAGGGCGCCGATACGGTGGTGTTCGCCGCCGGGGCGGGCCCGGGCAGCGGGCCGGCTCGCAAGCAGACGGTCGACCTGGGCGCCGCGGTCAAGCTGATCGACGCCGCGCGGGCAAACGGCATTCGCCGTTACGTGATGGTGAGCGCGATCGGCGTGGGTGACCTGGACGCCGTGTCGGAGGAGATGGGGCCCTACTACGACGCCAAGGCCGCCGCCGACCGCCGCCTCGAGGAGAGCGGGCTCGACTACACCACCGTCAGGCCCGGCGCGCTGACCAACGACATCCCCAGCGGCCGCGTGCAGGCCGGGCTCGGGATCGGGCGCGGCTCGATACCGCGCGCCGACGTGGCCGCCACACTGCTTGCCGTGCTCGACAGCCCGGAGACCTCCGGCGTGACCTTCGACCTGATCGCCGGCGACACCCCGATCGACGAAGCCGTGCGGTCCCTCGGGTGAACGGGGACGCTCCGGTCCGGGCCAAGCCCGGCCCCTCGCGCACGGCGCCTATCGATGAGGCCGTGCGCTCGCTGGGCGAATGAAGGAAGCGCGCGCGGCGGCGGTCCTCGCGCGCGTACGCACCATTCCGGAGGGCTACGTCACGACCTACGGAGACGTGAGCCCCGGCGCACCGCGCTTCGCCGGCGCAGTGCTGAGCGACTGCGACGACCCGGACGTCCCCTGGCAGCGCGTGGTCCGCGCCGACGGCTCGCTCGCCAAGGGGGAGCGCCAGCGGCGGCTGCTCGAGCGCGAGGGCGTTCCGTTCAGGGGCGCGCGCGTGGACATGCGCGAGGCCTGGGCGCCGCCGCAGGGCTGAGCCCCTCAGGGCCTCAGGCCGTGGTGTTCACGATCAGCACGTCGCAGGGGGCGTGGTGGGAGATCTTGTTCGGCACGCTGCCGAGCACGCGCCGGGCTCCCTGCATCCCCTTGCTGCCGACCACGATCAGGTCGGCGTTCTCCTCGATCGCCACCGCCACGATCGAGTCCGCGGCGGCGCCGCTCGGGGTGTGCTGCACGATCTCCACGCCCTCGCCGCCCACACGCTCGAGCGTCTGCTCGAGCGCGACGTCGGCATGGAAGTGGGGGCTGCCCGTGGCCGCGGCTCCCGTCACGCTCACCGGCGAGGCGGTGCCCTCGTCGACGCTCACCACGTGCAGGCGCGCGCCGCTCAGGCGGGCCAGCTCGACCGCGCGCGTGACGGCCAGCTCGGCTGTCCCTGACCAATTCGTGCCGACGACGATGCTCGTGAACATCAGCTGCCGACCTGAGCGGTCGTATTCACGATCAGCAGGTCGCAGGGTGCGTGGTGGGAGACCTTGTTCGGCACGCTGCCAAGTACGCGGCGCGCGCCCTGCATGCCCTTGCTGCCCAGCACGATCAAATCGGCCTGCTCGCGGGTGGCCACCTCGATGATGCCGTCCGCCGGGTCGCCCTTGGGCGCGTGCTGCGCGATCTCGATCCCCTCGCCGCTCAGGCGGGCGATCGTGGATTGGAGCACGGAGTTGACCTTGTAGTCGGAGCCGATCGACCAGTCAGAGGCCTCCGGCCCAGGGCCGCCGGCAAGGCGCACGTTCTCCGGCGAGTACGCGCTCACCACGTGAAGGCGCGCGCCCGAGAGCCGCGCCAGGCCGGCCGCGCGGTTGACGGCGCGGTCGGCGGTGTCCGAGCCGTCCGTTCCAACGACGATGGTGCTGAACATGGGAGGACCGTAGCCGCCCGGCGGGTCGTAGTACAACTCGCCGCGTGCCCTACGAGACCGTGACGCTCGAGGTGCGCGACGACGGGGTCGCCACCATCACCCTCGACCAGCCCGAGACGCGCAACGCGCTCTCGAACGAGTTGCTCTCGGAGCTGATCGATGCGTTCGAGTCCGCGCGCGACGACGAGCGCGTGCGCTGCGTGGTGCTGACGTCCTCGCACCAGACCGTCTTCTCCTCCGGCGGCAGCCTCGACCAGTTCGCCGGTGAGGTCGCGCCGGTGCACAAGCACTTCGGCACCGAGCGCTTCCCGCGCCTGTTCAGGACCATCATGCAGCTCGGCAAGCCCACCATCTGCGCTGCCAACGGGCACGTGCTCGCCGGCGCGCTCGGCGTGGCGCTGGCCTGCGACCTGATCGTGGCCAAGGACACGGCCAGCTTCGGCACGCCCGAGATCAACGTGGGCGTGTTCCCGTTCATGATCATGGCGCTGATCTACCGCAACGTGCCGCGCAAGAAGACCAACGAGATGCTGTTGCTTGGGGAGCGGATCTCGGCGGAGGAGGCGCGCGAGGTGGGGATCGTGAACCGCGTAGCGCCGGCGGAGGAGTTCGACGCCGTCGTGGACGAGTGGGCGCGCTCGCTCGCCGGCAAGTCGCCGGTGCTGATGAAGCTCGGCAAGGACGCGATGTACCGCCAGCTCGACATGCCCTTCGAGGACGCCCTCGACTTCCTGCGCGCGCAGCTCTCGCTCGCGTTCACGACCGAGGACATCCAGGAGGGCGTGAAGGCGTTCTTCGAGAAGCGCGAGCCGCGCTGGAGCGGGCGCTGAGCGTGGCCGTCTCCCTGGTAGCCATGCGCTGTCGCACCGCGGACCGCTTCCCCGGCGCCCCGCGCGGCGTTGAGACGCTCGCCCCGCTCGTGGGCGAGGCGCTCGACGTGGCCCCGCGCTACATCGGCAGCGGCGGCGGGGTGCGCGAGACGCGCTTCGACGACGACCTGCGCGAGTCGCGCGGCTGCCTGCTCGAGGCGGGCGGGCAGGTCGACGACGCGCTGGCCGCCGGCGATGCTCCGCTGCTCCTGGCCGCCGACTGCGCCGTCTCGCTCACCACCCTCCCGGCGGTCATTCGCAACCGCCCGGAGGCCCGGCTGCTGTGGCTCGACGCCCACGGCGACTACAACACGCCCGGCACCACCGGCAGCGGCTACCTGGGCGGGATGTGCCTGGCGGGCGCCTGCGGCGAGTGGGACGCCGGGCTCACCGACACGGTGCCGCCCGAGCGCGTGGTGCTCGCCGGCATCCGCGATCTCGACCCGGGCGAGCGCGAGCTGCTCGAGGGAAGCCCGGCAACGGTGATCGGGGCGAGCACCGTCGAAACACTCGTCGCGGTGAAGAACGCGCTCGACGGAGCGCCAGTGTTCATGCATCTCGACCTCGACGTGATCGATCCCGAGCACTTCCCGGCCGCCGTGCCGGCGCCCGGCGGCCTGCACCCCGACAAGCTCTACGACCTGCTCGACTCGGTGATCGAGGACTGCGAGTTGGTTGGCGTCGAGGTCACCGCGTTCGAGGCGCCCGAGCCCGAGCAAGAGCGGATCGCCGCATGCGAGACCGCGATGCACGTGCTCGAGCCGCTGCTTGACCACCTGGCGGACGATCGGTCAAAGTAGGAAGTAGGACTTCCTACTTTCTTTTCGGGAGCCTCCCCCATGACCACGCGTGCAGCGCCAGACACCCTCGTCGAGCGACCGTCGCTGCGCTCGCTGGTGGACGACCTCCAGGAGCGCCGCGAGCGCGCAAGGCTCGGCGGCGGCGAGGAGCGGATCGCCCGCCAGCACGAGCAGGACAAGCTCACCGCGCGCGAGCGGCTCGCCCTGCTGATCGACGAGGGCACCTTCACCGAGCTCGGCATCCACGGCCGCCCGCACTTCTCGCAGCGCGCAATGGAGGGCAGGGAGGCGCCGGCCGACGGCGTGATCACGGGCTACGGCAAGGTCGGCGGCCGCCTGGCGGCCGTGGCCGCCTACGACTTCACCGTGATGGCCGGCTCGATGGGCATGACCGGCGAGCTCAAGGTCGCGCGGCTGCGCGAGCTCGCGCTCGGCAAGCGCATCCCGCTGATCTGGCTCCTCGACTCGGCGGGCGCGCGCATCCAGGAGGCGGCGGGCTCGCTGTTCGCGGGCTCGGGGCACCTGTTCCGCGAGGAGGTCACGATGAGCGGCGTGGTGCCGCAGATCGCGGCGCTTATGGGCCCCTGCGCGGCCGGCACCGCGTACATCCCGGGCCTGGCCGACTTCGTGCCGATGGTCAAGGGGCGCGGCTCGATGGCGCTTGCGGGACCGCATCTCACCCGCGCGGTCACGGGCGAGGACGTGACGCAGGAGGAGCTCGGCGGCTCGCGCGTGCACACCCGTGTGTCGGGCGTGGCGGATCTCGAGGTGGACTCCGACGAGGACTGCATCCAGGCGATCAAGGACTACCTCGCCTTCTTCCCGCAGAACTGCGAGCAGCCGCCGCCGCGGCGTGAGAGCGCCGACCCGGCCGAGCGCATGGACGAGGAGCTGCTCGACGTGCTGCCCGCCTCCCCGCGGCACCCCTACGACATGTACGACGTGATCCGGCGCATCGTGGACGACGGGCGCTGGTTCGACCTGAAGCCGCGCTGGGCGCGCACCATCATCACCTGCCTCGCACGGATGGGCGGACGGCCGGTGGGCATCGTCGCCAACCAGCCGCGGCACCTCGGCGGGATCCTCGAGAACGACTCGGCCGACAAGGCGGCCCGCTTCGTGAACCTGTGCGACGCCTACGGCATCCCGCTGCTCTTCCTGATGGACGTGCCGGGCTTCATGGTCGGCACCAAGGTCGAGCAGGCGGGGATCATCCGGCACGGCGCCAAGATGCTCTACGCGGTCTCGCGCGCCACCGTTCCAAAGGTCACGGTGGTGGTGCGAAAGGCCTACGGCGCGGGCTACTACGTGATGTGCGGCAAGGCCTACGAGCCGGACCTGATCGTGGCCTGGCCGAGCGCCGAGATCTCCGTGATGGGCCCCGAGGGTGCCGTGAACATCATCTTCCGCAAGCAGATCGAGGCGTCCGCGGACCCCGACGCCACGCGCGCCGAGATGATCGAGGGCATCCGCCGCACGATCGACCCCTACATCGCGGCGGGCAACGCGATGATCGACGACATCATCGACCCGCGCGAGACCCGGCCGACCGTGATCCGGGCGCTCGAGATGGCGGAGACGAAGCGGGTCGACCGGCCCTGGAAGAAGCACGGCGTGATGCCGGTGTGAGCGAGCCGATCTTCTTCGAGAGCCCCGAGGCCTTCTACGCGTGGCTCGAGGAGCATCATGAGACCGAGACCGAGGTGTCGGTGGGCTACTGGAAGAAGGGCACGGGCAGGCGGAGCCTGACCTGGTCGGAGGCGGTCGACCAGGCGCTCTGCTTCGGCTGGATCGACAGCCGCGCGAACACGATCGACGAGGAGCGCTACCGGCAGCGATTCACGCCGCGCAAGCCGGGCAGTAACTGGAGCAAGGTCAACATCGCCAAGGTGGCCGTGCTGACGGAGGCCGGCAAGATGCGGCCGGCCGGGTTGGCCGCCTTCGAGGCGCGCACGGAGGCCAAGTCCGGCGTCTACTCGTTCGAGCAGGAGAAGCCCGCCGAGCTGCCGCGCGGATTCGAGAATCAGCTGCGTGCGGACGCCGCGGCGTGGGAGTACTGGCAGGCGCGCCCGCCGAGCTACCGCCGGACGGCGACCCATTGGGTGGTGAGCGCCAAGCGCGAGGAGACGCGCGAGCGGCGGCTGGCGCAGTTGATCGAGAGCTCGGCCGCGGGGGAGCACGTGCCGCCGCTTCGCCGCTAGTCAGCGGATGCGCAGCGTGTCCGGCTCGGAGAGCTCGACGACCTTGTTCCCTCGGAGCCGGCGCATCGTGATCTGGTAGCGGCCCGGGGCGAGCACCCGGCCGTTCACCTTGCCGTCCCACGGGATTCGCGCCCGCCCGCGGCGCTGCTTGCCGAGCGGCACCCCTCCGACCAGCTTCAGGCGCGGCGCCCGCTTGCCGAGCAGCCGTCGCGCGCCTCATCAGCGGTCGAGTTGACGACGGACTGGGTGATGAACCCGACCCCCGAGGATTCGAAGGGGTCGAAGAAGGTGAGGTCGAGGTCACCGCCGAGCGGCCGTCACGAGCACGGCGATCGTCGAAAACACGGCCAGGGCGAGCCTCGCCGGGCCGGCGCGAGGCGGGGTTCCCATCGCGCGACGATAGCCGCGGCGATCACAGACCGCCAGCGCTTGACGCGACCAAACCTGCCGGTCAAAGTGAGAAGTAGAACTTCCCACTTTCGACGGAGAGAACCAGCGTGTGAGCCGTTTCGAGGATCCCTGCATCGTCACCTGCTCGATCTCGGGAGCGGTGGCGAGCCGCGAGCAGTGCCCGGCGATCCCCTACACGCCGGAGGAGTACGCGGCGGAGGCGGCCCGCGCGGTGGACGAGGGCTGCTCGATGATCCACATCCACGCCCGTACCCCGGACGGCGTGCCGAGCTACGAGGTCGAGGACTTCCGAGCCATCACCGGGGCGATCCTCGGCGCCGTGGACGACGTGATCGTGAACTACTCGACCGGCGCGATCGGGGTGCCGATCGAGAAGCGGATCGAGTACCTGCGCGCGCTGCGTCCCGACGTGGCCGCGCTCAACATGAGCTCGATGAACTACGCGAAGTACTCGCGCTCGCGCAGGGACTTCGTCTTCAAGGCGGTATTCGAGAACTCGTTCGACACGATCATCGAGTTCCTCCGGGCCATGAACGAGCTGGACATCCGGCCCGAGCACGAGTGCTTCGACACGGGGCACGTGGCGAACCTCGACCCGCTGATCGACATGGAGCTGCTGTCGGCGCCGCTGCAGATCTCCTGCGTGATGGGCGTGACCGGGGGCGTGCGCCCGACGCCCCGCAACCTCGCGCACATGGCCGATCAGGTGCCGGGCGGCGCGGAGGGCCCGAACAACTGGGGCGTGATCGGCATCTCGCGCGACCAGTGGCGGCTCGTGGCCAGCGCGGCGGCGCTCGGCGGCAACGTGCGCGTCGGCCTCGAGGACAACTTCTACCTGCCGGACGGCGAGATGGCGCGCTCGAACGGCGACCTGATCGCGCGGGCGCGCCGCATCGTGG
>Ga0209382_10005042_pt1 | contig 17280 bp, 12 predicted proteins | sample SoiMetdeltSBSDD5_FD_187599 | JGI IMG/M metagenome (GOLD analysis project Ga0209382, IMG submission 187599) | Bulk soil microbial communities from a Populus tree surrounding site in Tennessee, USA - Soil MetaG P. deltoides SBSDD5 (SPAdes) (version 2) | ecosystem: Environmental > Terrestrial >...
CCAAGATGGAGGAGGGCTCGATGCGGGTCGACGCCAACGTGTCGGTCCGAAAGCCCGGCGACCCGTTCGGCACCCGCTGCGAGATCAAGAACCTCAACTCGCTGCGCTCGCTCGGCCGGGCCATCGACTACGAGGCCCAGCGCCAGATCGAGCTGATCGAGGGCGGCGAGACCGTCCGCCAGGAGACCCGCCACTGGGACGACGGCACCGGCCGCACCTCGACCCTCCGCACCAAGGAAGAGGCCGAGGACTACCGCTACTTCGCCGAGCCCGACCTCGTGCCCTCGGCCCGGGCGACGAGTGGATCGAGCGGGTCGACCACGCCATGCCCTCGCTCCCGGCCGAGCGAAGGGCCCGCCTCGCCGAGGCCGCCGGGGTCGAGCCGACCGTCGGCGCGGTCGCCATCGCGGTCGAGCGGTCGCTCGACACCCTCGCTGTCGCGGCCATCGATGTCGGCGCCGACGCCGGCCGGGTCCTCACCCACGTCGAGCACAACCTCGCGGTAGACGGCGCCGCCGACTTGGGTCCCGAGCACCTCGCCGCCCTCGTGACGATGGAGACCAAGGGCGAGCTGACCGCCACCCAGGCCAAGGCGGTCCTCGCCGAGATGGTGGCGACCGGGCAGGACCCGGCGGCCATCGCCAAGGCCAAGGGCTTCGAGGCCATGGACACCGGCGCGCTCGAAGCGCAGGTCGACGAGATCATCGCGGCCAACCCGGCCGAGTGGCAGCGCTTCGTCGACGACCCGGCCGGCCGCGGCAAGCTGACCGGCTTCTTCGTCGGCCAGGTCATGCGGGCCACCAAGGGCCAAGCCGACGGCAAGGCGGTGACGGCGCTCCTGCTGAAGCGGGCCGGCGGCTGAGCTAAAACCCGGTCCCGCAGTAGGGGGCGCGGTGGGGTCGGAACAGCGCGGCGAGGCGGTCGACGGTGCCCGCCGCGTGCTCCTCGAGCAGGCCCGCCCGCTGCAGCGCGGTCCATGACACGCCGCCGAGCAGCAGCGCACCGAGGTCGGCGACGTCGAGCGTGACATCGGGCTCGACCGTGACCCGGACGCAGTCGGCGCCGTCGGGACCGGCGTCGAGCGCGAAGCGGCCACCGACCTCGGGCCGACGCTGGTCGACCACCTCGACGACGCCGCCGCCGTCGGCCGCGTAGGTCCGGGCGGTCAGGCAGCGGGGCACGTCGAGCAGCCGCAGCCACAGGTGGTCGATCTCGCGCTGCACCTGGAGGGCACGGGAGTCGGCCAGCCGCCAGCGCAGCGACAGGTCGGTCGGCCCGCTCCACCACTTCAACTGGCGCACGAGGTCGACGTCGAGCAGGTAGCGGAGCAGGGCGGCCTCGACCCGCTCGTCCGCCGCGGCGAAGTCCACGACCTGCAGCTCGAAGTAGCCGGCGGCCGCGCCCTCACCGTCCTTGAGGCGGTAGGCGGCGAACCCGTCCGGGGTGCCGGCCTCGTCCTCGTGGACCACCAGATAGCGGCTGCTGGCGCCGTCGCGGTCGGCCTCCGGGTCCAGCGCCAGCCCCTCCCACCAGGCGGCGTTGCGGCTGACCTCGCCCGGCGTCGCCCGCCAGTGCAGGTCCCAGGCCGCGGGCAGCAGCTTCGCCGCCTCGGCCTCGGTCACCATCCGGAGCCGGCCGGGCGCGGCGATGTCGACCAACTCGGCGCTCCGGGTGGTGTCGATCACCAGCGTCTTGCGGCGGGCGGCCACGCCGAAGCCGTAGCGGCGGTAGATCGCGCCCTCGCTGGCGGTCAGGCCGGCCAACGGCTCGTCCCGCTCGACGGCCTGGTCGAGCAGGGCGGTCATGATCGCGGTCAGGACCCCGCGGCGGCGATGCGTCGGGAGGACGCCGACCTCGGTGACGGCGCCCATCGGGAGCATGGCCCCGGGCAGCGCCAGGTCGAAGGTGAAGTGGGCGCCGGTCCCGGCGATGGTGTCGCCGTCGTCGACCACGAAGGTGCGGTCGACCTCGTAGAGCATCTTCAGCTCCTGGCGGCGGAAATCAGGGGCGGTCGGGCCCTCACCGAAGACGGTGGCGCTCAGGTCGATGACCGTGTCCAGCTCGCTGGGGTTGATCAGCCGCGGTTTCCAATCCACGGGCCAAGAGCCTCGCAGGCCCGGCGCCAAAGGCCACGCCAATTAGGCCGCGGCTCCGACGTCGGCACCGAGGACGATCCAGCGATCGCTGGCGAAGCGCCACAGCAGCGCGCCCGCCCGGGCGGCGGTGAACACGCCGATCGCCGCCCACAGCCAGCCGATGCCGAGGTCGAGCTGGACCACCACGCCGGCTGCGACCACGAACACGGCGGCCGCCCCGGCCATGGCCCACGCCAGGAACCGCTGGTCGCCGGCGCCGATGAGCAGGCCGTCGAGCACGAACGTGACGCCGGCCAGCGGCTGCAGCAGGGCGACGAACACCAGCAGGAACTGCGCCAGGGCCACCACCTGCGCGTCGTCGGTGAAGATGTGGGGGAGCAGTGGCCGGAGCACCAGCACGACGACAGCGAGCACGGCACCGAGCGCCACGCCCCACTCGATCATGCGCACGCCCGCGGCGTGGGCGTCATCGCCGTCGCCCGCCCCCAGGAGCCGGCCGACGATGGCCTGGCCCGCGATGGCCACGGCGTCGAGCGTGAAGGCCAGGAAGTTCCACAGCTCGAACGCCACCTGGTGGGCGGCGAGGTCCTCGGTGCCAATGCGGGTGGCCACCGCCGTCGACATGATCAGCGCCGCCCGCAACGCTGCGGTGCGGACGAGCAGGTCACGGGCCACGACCAGCAGCCGCCGCAGGCTGGCGGGGTGCGGCGCCAGGTCGGCCCCGAGGCGGTGCGCGTTCCGGGCCACCCGTTCGACGTAGAACGCCGCGGCCACGGTCTGGGCGATGACCGTCGACAGAGCCGACGCGCCGATGCCCTGGTCGAAGCCATAGATCAGCACCAGCTCCAGGACCAGGTTCAGCGTCGCCGTGCCGACGGCCAGCACCAGCGGTGTGCGGGTGTCCTGTAGGCCGCGGAGGTAGCCGGTGCCGGCCAGCACCAGCAGCATCGAGGGGATCCCCAGCAGGCTGATCCGCAGGAACACCAGGGCATTGGTGCGCACCGCGCCCTCGGCGCCCAACGCCCCGACCACCGGGTCGGCCACGACGAAGCCGACGCCGATGAGCACCACGCCGATCAGCCCCGCCAGCCACAGCGACTGCACGGCCTGGTGGGCGGCCTCGCGCTCGTCACCGGCCCCGAGCAGCCGGCTGACCGCGGCCGTCGTGCCGTAGGCCAGGAAGATGAAAACCGAGTAGAGGGTGAGCAGGACGCTCGACGCCACGGCCAGGCCGCCGAGCTGGTTCGTCCCCAGGTGCCCGACGACCGCGGTGTCGGCGAGGATGTACAGCGGCTCGGTGATCAGCGCCCCGAACGCCGGCACGGCCAGCCGCACGATCTCCCGGTCGTGCCGGCTGCGGAGGCGGGGTCGGGGCATGCCCGAGAGTCTGCCGGTCCGTCGGTTCGGCCCCCGCCGACATTTCGCCTGGTTCCGGATCCCAGGAGTCAGGGACGGCGGAGGGACGCCCGGGCATTCGCCTGGTTTCGGAGTTCCGGTATTTGTTTGCCGGCCGGCTCGGGCGGGAGGCGTACGCTGACCGGCCATGGTCGAGAGCGAGAGTGCCGTCAACATCAAGCCCCGTAGCCGGGAGGTCACCGACGGGGCGGAGCGGGCGCCGGCCCGGGCCATGTTGCGGGCCATCGGCATGACCGACGACGACTGGGACAAGCCCCAGGTCGGCGTGTGCTCGTCGTGGAACGAGGTCACGCCGTGCAACATGCCGCTCGACCGGCTGGCCAAGCGGTCGAAGGAGGGCGTCCGGGCTGCGGGCGGCTTCCCCATCGAGTTCACGACCATCGCCGTGTCGGACGGCATCTCGATGGGCCACGAAGGCATGCGGGCGTCGCTGGTGTCGCGGGAGGTCATCGCCGACTCGGTCGAGACCGTCATGCACGCCGAGCGCCTCGACGCCATGGTCACCTTCGCCGGCTGCGACAAGTCGCTGCCCGGCATGCTCATGGCCGCCGCCCGGCTCAACGTGCCGGCGGTGTTCGTGTACGGCGGGTCGATCCTGCCGGGCCACTGGAACGGCCAGGCCCTCGACATCGTGTCGGTGTTCGAGGCCGTGGGAGCCCACGCCGCGGGCACCATGTCCGACGCCGACCTCGACCACATCGAGCGCAACGCCTGCCCCACCGAGGGCTCGTGCGCCGGCATGTTCACCGCCAACACCATGGCGTCGATCGCCGAGGCGCTGGGCATGTCGCTGCCCGGCTCGGCGTCCGCGCCGGCCGTCGACCGCCGCCGTGACGACGACGCCTACAACGCCGGTCTCGCAGTGATCGATCTGCTCAAGGCGGGCATCCGGCCCCGGCAGATCCTCACCCGGGAGGCGTTCGAGAACGCCATCGCCGTCACCATGGCGCTCGGCGGGTCGACCAACGCCGTCCTGCACCTGCTGGCCATCGCCGCCGAGGCCCGGGTCGAGCTCGCTCTGGACGACTTCAACAAGATCGCCGCCCGGGTGCCGCACATCGCCGACACGAAGCCGGCCGGGAAGTACCACATGGCCGACGTCGACCGGGTCGGCGGCGTGCCGGTGGTCATGCGCCACCTGCTGGAGGCCGGGCTGCTGCACGGTGACTGCCTGACCGTCACTGGTCGCACGGTGGCCGAGAACCTCGCCGCTTTGGACCCGCCCGCGCCGGATGGCGAGGTCATCCACCCGCTGTCGGCGCCGATCCACGCCATCGGGGGCATCGCCGTGCTGACCGGGTCGCTGGCCCCCAAGGGCGGGGTGGTCAAGGTCGCGGGCATCTCGTTCGACCGCTTCGAGGGCCCCGCCCGGGTCTTCGACGGCGAGGACGGGGCGATGGAGGCCATCCTCGCCGGCTCGATCCAGCCGGGCGACGTCGTCGTCATCCGCTACGAGGGCCCCAAGGGTGGGCCCGGGATGCGGGAGATGCTGGCCGTGACGGGCGCGATGAAGGGCGCCGGGCGGGGCGCCGACTGCGCGTTGGTCACCGACGGCCGCTTCTCGGGCGGCACCCACGGGTTCTGCATCGGGCACGTTGCGCCCGAGGCTGTCGACGGGGGACCGATCGCGTTCGTGCGCGACGGCGACCGGATCGCTATCGACGTGACCACCAAGACCATCGACCTGCTGGTCGACGCCGACGAGCTGGCCCGCCGCAAGGCCGACTGGAAGCTGCCCGAGCCGCGCTACACGTCGGGTGTGCTGGCCAAGTACGCCCGGCTGGCGTCAGGGGCCGAGCGGGGCGCGATCACCGAGGCGTAGCTACGCCACCGGGCCCCTCGTGACGTCGTAGGGGTCCCAGTCCAGCTGCCAGAACGGCTCGAGGCCATGCTCGTCGATGTAGACGCGCTCGCTCTGGTGGATGGGGTAGAGGCCCATGATGTTGAGGGGCAGCTCGGCGCCGACGTCGATGCCGACTGCATCCTCCCGGTCCAGGCCGATCGGCGCGAAGACCACGAAGTCCGTCATCTTCGACTCGTCGCTGATGGGCTCGCCGAAGGCGATGGTGTTGCCGTAGCTGAACGGGCACTCGCCCCGGAGGCCGTCGGCCAGGTGGCCGGTGGCCACGGCCCAGGCCAGGTCGTCGGACCGGACGCTGAGGCACAGCTCGGGCCGACCGAGTCGCCAGTCCGGGTGGTCGGCCAGGCTCAGGCCGTAGGTGAAGGCGGTGAGCAGGCCGGGCTCGGGCAGGTCGGCGTAGGCGAGGGCGAAGACCCGCTTGAGGTCGGGCCGGGTCGACTCGATGGGGATGAACTGCGGCTCGACGCCGCCCGTCAGCTCGTCCAGGTGCGCCATGTACCGGTCGACCGTCATGGGGCCCATGATGGTTGCTCCGGGGGCGCGGCCACCGTCGGCCCCGGCGGGTCCAAACTGACGGCTGATGCAACCGAGCTCGCTGGGGACGTCGCCTGAGCAGGCGAACCGTCGTTGGGTCATCCGTTCGCTCGTCCTCTTCCTGCTGGTGTCGCTGCTCTTTCCGATGGTGCTGATCGGTCTCGCCGGCGCCGGCGGCGACGCCAACGGCTGGCTCGTCGGTGTGCTGGTGGTGGCGATGGTCCTCGCGATGGCGCTCGGCAGCACGTGGATGATGAGGATGTGGGTCGACCGCAGCGCCGCGGAGAGTGCCGCCCGCGTCGCCGGCGTCCGTTCGGGCTGGCCCGGCCTGCCGGCTCGCCCGACGCCACCGCTCGGTCCGCCACCGCCTCTTCCTCAGCCTCCGCCGCCGCCACCGCCGGTCGGGCCGTCAGGCGACCCGCGCTCGACTCCGAGGTAACGGCGAGTAATATTTTCCACGTCTACTCTGTGCCCCACTGGGAGCTGGGCACATCTGGGGGAGCGGTGACGACTACTGGGCACGTCGCTGACGCCACCACGGTCGGCGGGGACCTTCCCGCCGTCGCGGTCGAGGCGGCTATCGGAATGGACACGGCGACGGCGACGGCGCGTCCCCCGGTCGAGCAGCCGGGGCGCCCGGTCGTCACGTTCGGCTACACCCCGGGGCTCGACGGGCTGCGGGCCCTCGGCTTGCTCACGATCCTCGCCTACCACCACGGCTACCGGTGGGCCCAAGGCGGGATCTTCACCCTGTCGATGTTCTTCACGCTGTCGGGGTTCCTGATCGCGTCGCTGACCCTGGCCGAGTGGTCGAAGCGGGGCCGAGTGTCGATGCGCAGCTTCTGGGAGCGGCGGGCCCGGCGGTTGCTGCCCGCCGCGTTCGTCACGCTGGCCGCCATCGTCCTGCTGCAGAAGCGCTACGCCATCGGGTCCGGCCCCCAGTTCAAGGGCGATGTGCTGGCGGCGTTCGGGTACGTCGCCAACTGGCGCTACGCCGTCAACGGCAGCGACTACGCCGCCATCTTCCTCACGCAGCAGCCGGTGCAGCACTTCTGGTCGCTGGCGGTGGAGGAGCAGTTCTACCTGGTGTTCCCGCTCCTGTTCGTCGGGGCGATGGCGCTGTCCCGGGGACGATGGAAGGTGGTGGGCGGGGTGTTCGCCGCCCTGTCAGCGCTGTCGTACGTGGCAGCGTGGATCACGGCGTCGCAGGAGCACAGCAACAGCGGCTATGCCTACTTCGCCACCCACACCCGGGCGAGCGAGATCCTGGTGGGGGTCACGCTGGCGTTCGTGATGGTGGCGGCGCCGGTCCGACGCTTCCTCACGAGCCCGGGCGGGGCGCGGGCCGTGCGGCTGGGGGCCGTGGTGGGCGCCTTGGGGTACGTGTGGCTGTGGCACTCGGTGGGGCTGTCGAGCTCGTTCGTGTTCCACGGCGGGACGATGCTGAACGCTGTCTTCACGTCGTTGCTGATCGTGGCGTGCTGTGCGGCTCGGCCGGGGATCGTGGCTCGTGCGTTGGCTGTCTGGCCGCTACGGAGCATCGGCAAGGTGAGCTACGCCCTCTACCTCTTCCACTGGCCGCTGTTCATCTACATGTCCGCCGACCGGGTCGGCATGTCCGGCTGGCGGCTGTTCGCCCTGCGGGTGGGGGCCGTTCTGGTGCTGGCGGTGGTGTCGTACTTCGTGGTCGAGTCGCCGTTCCGGTTCTGGCTGAAGCTGTCGGGGCTCCGGCTGGCGGCTGTGCTGGCGGTGCCGGCGGTGCTGCTGGTGGGGCTGGTGCAGGTGGTCGACGTGCAACGGTCGGCGGCGATCGACCTGCAGGAGGCCGCTGCCGCGGATCCGTTCAAGCCGGGGGTCGTCCGGCCGCCCGACGATGCGTCGCCGCCGCCCACGCGGATCCTGCTGGTGGGCGACTCGGTGTCGTGGACGATGTGGCCCGGGATGATCACCTGGAACGAGCAGCACCCGCACCAGACCGTCTTCATGGACACTGTGACGGCCATGGGCTGCCCGATCGGCAAGGCGGACACGATCATCGAGCTGGGCAAGGAGCGGAACCCCTTCGACAACTGCATCAACCTCCGGAGGCGGCTGGTCGACGCCGTGAAGATGCAGGACTACGACGCGATCCTCGTGGCGTGGGGCGGGGCGGACCTGGGGTCGCGCCGCATCGACGAGAAGTGGCGGCACCTCGGCGACCAAGCGTTCGATTCGTGGTTCCGGAACGAGCTCTCGACCGTGGGCGACATCCTGGCCCGGGAAGAGGTGCCGGTCTTCTGGTCGAAGATGCCGCCCGTCCACATGCGCGACTTCGAGGACCCGACCCGCGACTGGCGCGACTTCGACGACAACGACCCCGCCCGCACCGCCCGCCTCAACGAGCTGTTCAACGAAGTGCTGTTCACCCGCCCGGAGTTCCACCCGCTGGACGTAGGCGCCTGGCTAGCGACGGCACCCGGCGGCGTGTTCGACACCGACATGCGCGGCGACGGCGTCCACTACAACTGGGACGGCTCCGACAAAGTCGCCGCCTGGATCCTCCCCCAGATCTTCCAAGCCGTCGCGGCCCAGGCCTCTGGCTGACGAGATGTCCCTCGAGGCCTGGGCGGTCGGCCAGCGTGAGTTCCTGGAATCGCTCCCCGCCGGCGGCGTGCCCGAGCGCCCGGTCTTCTGCACCTGGTCGACGTCGCGGGATGGCGGCCGTTGGGTGACGGCGCTGTTGCTGGTGGCCTCGGTGTTCTTCCGAGGCAGCTTCGTCCCAGAGTCGGTGACGATCGCCACCGTGTTCGATGCCGAAGGTGGGGAGCGCCTGATCCAGTTCCAGGTGCGCCCGGAACTGATCGGTGGCCTGTCCGGCTCGTCCCCCGGGATCCTGATCGGCGTCCCCCGCCCCAACGGCCACGTCCTCCTCCGCCTGCCCAACCACGACGTCCCTCCCATCTGGCCACCAAACTGATGCCGTGCGGGGCGAGCAGCTGGTGATGATTCGGACCGATCGGTCGTTCTGGCTGACCGTCGAGACCGAAACGTTCCGTGGATGATCATCCAAGAGCGCTGGCCGACTGAAGCCGACGCGCATCGTCAGTGTTCCGACCTGGCCGGGTGCCGCCGTCGTTAGAATCGGAGTACGACGTAGATGGAAATCCTAGGTTGGCGAGATAAGGGAACTCTCAGCGTTGGTATGAAAGCGCCGACCGGGCCGAGCGGCAGACTTGATGACGCTACGCTGCGGAGTCTGATTGACATCATGGAAACGACGGCCGTTGCGTGCGGAATGGCTGGATTCCCTGCCTGATGCCTTCCTGGCGTAACTCGCTTAACGTTATTAGCTCGACGGATGTACGTTCCGGGCGGCCGATCGATTCATGGGCCGGGGTCTATCTCTCGATCGACTCACCGGAACTGCGCACCGGGCTACCATCGTCTTGGCTAGGCGCTCTCCTGCAATTCGCACAGGAAACCTCTAGCGCTCTGGGTGCCTTGTACGGCTTTGCGTATGTCTTTGTTGGAGATCGAGAGGGGTGGACTCGCCTAGGGGCGTACAGCGAGGAGCACAGAGCAGAACCGATCTACGAGCCAGATTGGATCCCAGAGCCTGATTGGCTGTTTATCGTCCCGCCTGCGGTAATTGATCGCATAGGCGGCTTCGACCGACTTTCAGCAGTACCTGCTCACCAGTACCACCGAATTGGCTATCGGAACGGTCGAGTCGGTGCTCTGGTTCAAGTTACTGATCTTCCACAGCACTACGATGTCTCCGCACGCCGTCGAATAATTGACTTCTTTGGACCAGTGATCCGCGAAGTAGCGACGGAGTGACAAGAGAACTCTCAGTGGAACTTGGAGCGGACCAGATCTAAATCGCTGAGGGGGCCGTCGGAGAGGCGGTTGGGGGTGTCGCTGGCGTAGTAGAGGGCGATCACCGGGAGTTGGAGCGGGGGCTTCTCGGCGGTGAGGCGGGCGAAGATGTCCCAGTCGGCGTGGGTTTCGAGGCGGGGGTCGAAGTGGGCCTCGGGGAGCTTGGCGCGGTGGGCGATGACGCCCATGTCGGCGATGTTGTTCTGCTCCAGGCGGGCCCGGTCGTAGGGCTCGAAGTGGATCGACGGCATCGCACCGGCGCCGATGCGCTCCACCCGGGACACGTCGTCGATCACCCGGGCCGCGTACAGCACGTCGACGTCGGGGCGTTGCTCGAACGCCCACACCACAGCCTTGAACCAGCCCGGGTCGAACGTGTTGTCGTCGTCCAGGTAGACGAACACATCGCCGGTCGCCGCCTCCAGCGCCACGTTGCGGGCGGACGGCAGCGTCACCCCTTCGGTGCGCAGGACCCTGATGCGCTCGTCGGAGGCGTAGCCGGCGAGCACCGACGGCGTGTCGTCGACGCTGCCGTCGTCCACCACCAGAAGCTCCCATCGGGTGTACGTCTGCGCCATCACCGACGCGATCGCCCGCGGCACGAACGCCGACCGGTCCCGCGTCGGCAACACCACCGACACCAGCAGCGACTCCGGCACGTCGACGGCCTCGATCCACGACGTCACCGCCTTGATCGCCGACAACTGCTCGACCCGCTCGGCGACCCCGAGCAGCCGCTTCTCGTGTGAGTCGATCCACCGCACCGCCCGCTCGGCCATGACCACCGCAGCGTCGGCCTGCGCCCGGGTCATGTGGTGGGCGTCGCCCAGCAGGTCCAACCGGCCGGCGAGGTGCGACACCCGGGCCGTGAGACGGTCGGTCAGCACCCCCTTGGCCCGGGAGCGGCGGCCGCCACGACCAGTGGCCGGGCGAGACGAGCCGTCCGTCGCCGGCGCAACGCCGGCAGGAGCGGGAGAGGCGGGAGAGGCGGGAGAGGCCGTGGACGACGGCAGCAGGAAGTCGATCGGCCGGCCGTCCACCCCGGACAGCGTCACCCCGCACGCCGCCGCGACCGTGACCCCCACGTCGACCACCGGCACGGAGCCAGGCCGTCGACCGGGGACGATGCCCGGCCCCCGCGCGACCAGCAGGCCCTGCGGTGTGTGGTCGCCGGTGCGCCAGTGGCCCGACTGCCGCTCGACCAGCCCGATCCGTGGCGACCACACCCGCTCGATCGGGGCGTTGCGGTTCCACTCCACGAACAGGTCGGGGAACGCATCGCTGGGGGAGCGGTCGTAGATGTCGTCGACTCGCCGCACCGCCAGCACCACAGGCTCACCGGTGTCGACGTTGACGAGCTCCATCAACCAGCGCGTCAGCCGCTCGCACGAGGCCGAGGCGTCAACGCCCGGCAGCAGGACCCCCCGGGGCTCGCGCCCGATGAGGTTCAGCCGGATCGCCCCGCTGACCGTGTTGTTGGGGATGGCGAACCACGGCCGGTCGGCCCGATCGCCGCCGCTGCGCGGGTCGGGGTCGGGCCCATCGTCGGGCGGTGTCCCCGGCCGGGCCAACGCCTTCCGCAGCGCACCGGCGACCGTCGGCCCACACCGCCGGTGCAGGGCCCCGAACGCGGTCGACGCCAGCCCCCGGGCCCGCAGACGGGCCGCCGCCAGTCCCGACGGCGCAGCAGCCACCTCGGCCACGGCCAACCGCCGCAGCACGTCGTCCAGCAGGTGGGTGCCGTCATAGTGCGGCCCCATCCCGTGCGACAGGTTGACGAACACCGTCGTGTCCGGCCCGAGCGACGCGAGGTGGACCCCCAGCGTCTCGTCCATCTGCCGGTAGATCGACACCAGCGGATCACCGCCCAGCAGCGACAGCGACGAGGCCGAGTGCCACGGGTGGGACGGGTCGTGCACCGACCACAGCTGATGCCCCGTGCAGTGCGACTCCCCGAACACCACCATGAACAGGTCCCACGGCCCCTCGGCCAGCACGTGCAGCGACGCCGCCCGCTTGCGCGCATGGCCGGCGACGATGTCGTCCCACAGCGCCTTGTTCTCCTCCGGCGTCCGATGGCGAGCGGCCCGGTGGTGGTAGTCGCAGGCCGCGAACTGGTCGAAGCCCGGCCGCGGCGGCGGAAGGGTCCCGATCGGATGGGCGCCGAACCGCGAGTTCAGCTCGGACACCAGCGACGACGGGTACGAGTGGGTGCCGAAGTGGCGGTCGTGGCACCCCCACTCGACCAACATCGTCCCGTTGAACCCCGAACCGTCGGCCGGCGCCCGCGTGTGGGGCACGTCGAGGATGGCCAGCCGCTGCCCGGCATCGGCCAGGGCGTCCCAAAAGGGCTGGCCGTCGATGATGTCCGGCGTGTTCTCGATGTCCTCGTAGGACTGGGCGGCGAAGTGCTTCCAGCACAGGTAGCCGTGCCGGGCGGGGTCGCGACCCGTGAACATCGTGGCGTACTGCGCCGTGACGAAGACCCCCGCGGGCGACTCGGTCGAGACGCTGGCGCCCTCCTCGAGCAGCTTCGCCAGAGTGGGCAGTTCGCCCGCCGCGACGAGGCCGGCCGCCACGCCGGCATCGAAGGCGTCCAGCCCTAGGTAGACAACTCGCGCATCAGCCCCGCTCATGGCCGGTGACACTACGCGTTCCGCGCGGCCGCAAAGGGTGACCACGCAGCCAAGGCGCGTGTAACCGTCTTGCCCGGGGTTGACTCGACGCGCGAGGCTCTACGCCCGATGCGGAGCACCACGTCCTGCCCCCACATCCTCGTACTTAGCTAGCACACGCCTGGCTCGAGCCGCGCGTGTGCACCTCCGACCTCCCAACCGGGAGGTCGTTTCAGTTTTCGTCCAAGCCAGCAGTAGGAGTTGAGATGCAGCTCAACGGTGGCCAAGCGCTGATCAAGGCCCTCGAGATGGAGGGTGTCGACGTGATGTTCGGCCTGCCCGGCGGGGCGATCCTGCCGGTGTACGACCCGATCATCGACAGCCCCATCCGCCACATCCTCGTGCGGCACGAGCAGGGCGCCGGTCACATGGCCGAGGGCTTCGCCCACGCCACCGGGCGCCCCGGCGTCTGCATGGTCACCTCGGGGCCGGCCGCCACCAACGTGGTCACGCCCCTCTGCGACGCCTACATGGACTCGATCCCCATGGTGTGCATCACCGGCCAGGTGCCGTTCCCGGCCATCGGCACCGACGCCTTCCAGGAGTGCGACACCATCGGCATCACCCGCTCGGTCACCAAGCACAACGAGCTGGTCACCGAGGCCCAGGACATCCCGCTGGCGGTGAGACAGGCATTCCACATCGCCACCACCGGCCGCCCCGGCCCCGTGCTGCTGGACATCCCCAAGGACATCGTCGACCCCAAGAACCCCCGGTCACACCTCGACTGGCACTGGCCGACCGACGAGGAGGTCCGGGCGAGCCTCCCCGGCTACCGCCCGAACACCCAGGGCCACCCCCGGATGATCAAGCAGGCCGCCGAGCTCATGCTCACCGCCCGCAAGCCGATCGTCTACGCCGGCGGCGGCATCCTGAAGGCCCGGGCCGCCGAGGCGCTCAGGGAGCTGGCCGAGCTGTGCGGCATCCACGTCGTCACCACGCTCATGGCCCGGGGCGCCTTCCCCGACGACCACCCGCTCTGCCTCGGCATGCCGGGCATGCACGGCAACTACACGGCCGTCACCGCCATGCAGCAGTCCGACCTGCTCATCGCGCTCGGCAGCCGGTTCGACGACCGGGTCACCGGCAAGCTCGACGGCTTCGCCCCGGACGCCAAGATCATCCACGTCGACATCGACCCCGCCGAGCTGGGCAAGGTGCGCCGGCCCGACGTCCCGATCGTGGGCGATTGCCGCCTGGTCATCGAGGAGCTGGTCATCGCCGTCCGCGACCTGCTCGACGGCGGCGCCGCCTTCCCCGACCGCCAGGGCTGGGCCTCGACCATCTCCGGCTGGCAGGAGAAGCACCCGCTCACCTACGAGCAGTCAGAGCCCGGTGAGGCCCTCAAGCCCCAGTTCGTCCTGGAGCGGCTGCGGGACAGCACCCCCGACGACACGATCGTCGCCAGCGGTGTCGGCCAGCACCAGATGTGGACGTCGCAGTGGTGGCGCTTCAACCACCCCTACACGTTCGTGAACTCGGGCGGCCTCGGGACCATGGGCTTCGCCGTGCCGGCGGCCATCGGCGCCAAGGTCGGCCGCCCCGACCGCATGGTCTGGGCCGTCGACGGCGACGGCTGCTTCCAGATGACCGCCCAGGAGCTGGTCACCGCGGCCAGCGAGCGCATCCCGGTCAAGGTCGCCATCCTCAACAACGCCTACCTCGGCATGGTCCGCCAGTGGCAGGAGATGTTCTACGAGGAGCGCTACAGCGAGGTGTACCTGTCGCCCGATCTGCCCGACTACAAGCTGTGGGCCGAGGCGATGGGCTGTGTCGGCATGCGGGTCGAGTCGCCCGACGACGTCGACGCCGCCATCCAGAAGGCCAACGAGATCGACGACCGCCCGGTGGTCATCGACTTCCGCACCGACAGCCGGGAGAAGGTGTACCCGATGGTCCCAGCCGGCCTGACCAACGATGCCATCATCGTCGATCCCTCCCAGGGCGAGGGGGGTCGATGAGCATGGCCACCCACCTGCCTGGCACCGACATCCGCCACCACACGCTGGTGGTGCTGGTCGAGAACAAGGCCGGGGTCCTCGCCCGGGTGGCGGGGCTGTTCGCCCGCCGGGGCTTCAACATCTACTCGCTGGCCGTGGCACCCACCGAGGACGAGCGCTTCAGCCGCATCACCATCGTCGTCGACGTGGCGTCGTCGCCGCTGGAGCAGATCACCAAGCAGCTGTTCAAGCTCATCAACGTGGTCAAGATCAGCGAGCTCGACCCCCGGGACGCGGTCGAACGGGAGCTCATGCTCGCCACCGTCCGGGCCGACGCCGCGACCCGCAGCCAGGTGATCGAGCTCGTCGGCGTGTTCGGTGGCCGGATCGTCGACGTCGGCCACGACGAGCTGACGGTCTCGCTCGACGGCGAGCCCCACCGCCTCGACGACCTGGAGGACCTGCTCCGGCCCTTCGGCATCGTCGAGCTGCAGCGCACCGGCCGCGTCGCGCTCCCACGCCTGGAGCGCACCCCTGGTCTCCGTCCCGTCCGCCGATCGGCTTAACAAGAAGGAATCCAATGGCAAACGTCTACTACGACAAGGACGCCGACCGTTCGCTGATCGCCTCCCGCAAGGTGGCGATCATCGGTTACGGCTCCCAGGGCCACGCCCACGCCCTGAACCTCAAGGACTCGGGCATCGACGTGCGGGTCGGGCTGCGGGAGGGCTCGTCGTCCAAGGCCAAGGCCGAGGCTGCGGGCCTTCGGGTGGTGTCGATCGATCAGGCCGCCACCGAGGCCGACCTCATCATGATCCTCCTGCCCGACACCGAGCAGAAGGCCGTCTACGACGAGTCGATCGCCCCCCACCTCAAGGACGGCGACGCGGTCTTCTTCGCGCACGGCTTCAACATCCGCTTCGACCGCATCAAGCCCCCCGGCGGGATCGACGTCGGCATGGTGGCCCCGAAGGGCCCCGGCCACCTCGTGCGCCGCACGTTCGAGGAGGGTGGCGGCACCCCGTGCCTCATCGCCGTGGCCCAGGACGAGAGCGGCAAGGCCAACGAGCTCGCCCTCGCCTATGCGGCGGCCATCGGCGGTGCGAAGGCCGGCGTCCTCGAGACCACGTTCGAGGAGGAGACCGAGACCGACCTCTTCGGCGAGCAGGTCGTCCTCTGCGGCGGCCTCACCGCGCTGGTGCAGGCCGGGTTCGAGACCCTGGTCGAGGCCGGCTACCAGCCCGAATCGGCGTACTTCGAGTGCCTCCACGAGCTCAAGCTCATCGTCGACCTCATGTACGAGCAGGGCATCTCGGGCATGCGCTACTCGATCAGCGACACCGCCGAGTACGGCGACCTCACCCGCGGTCCTCGCATCATCAACGACAGCGTGAAGGCCGAGATGAAGGTCATCCTCGACGAGATCCAATCGGGCAAGTTCGCCGCCGAGTGGATCGCCGAGTCGGAGAACGGCCGGCCCGTCTACAACGAGCTCAAGCAGAAGGGCCAGGAGCACCAGATCGAGAAGGTCGGCGAGAAGCTCCGGGCGATGATGCCCTGGATCTCCGCCGGCAAGACCCGGGTGCAGGATGCATCCGGCGGCGAGACCTGAACCCAAGACCCCGAGAACACAGCTGCCCCGGGCCTCGGCCCGGGGCAGCTGCGCGTGGCGGAGAAGTGCTTCAGCCGACGTTCGGCGGCGGTTCCTCGATGGGGGTCGCGGCCGGGTGTTACCGCAAGGGGTTCAGAAGGGAACGCTCAGACGGTCGGCGTCCAGGCGTCCCGCAGCAGCTCCTTGGCGCTGGAGGTCTTCAGCGCCTCGGCAGCCTTGGCCCGGCAGTAGGAGTAGCCGGCCTGGGGCTTGACCCCGAGGGGCATCCAGCCGAACTGCCGCGCCACGTCGTCGCCGTACAGCAGGGCGGCCCGGCTGGCCAGCTCCGTCTCGTCGGCGAACACGTCGAGCGCCGCGGCCACCGAGCGGTCGGCGCCCTCGGACTCGGGCGCCTCGTCCTCGGCCGGCGCGTCGGACGCACCGTTCGCGAGGGCCGCGGCCAGGCCTTCCTGGCCGGCGGCGTGCTTGACCCGGCGGGGCGGGCCGTGGAGCAGCGCCCATCCGACCCGCACCGTCTGGGCCGTGGTGGCGACCCGGAGTGCAGCCTCGTCGGTCTCCTCGCCGGTCCAGAACACGATCTCGCGCCAGCGCCGGCCGCCGAGCCGGTGCTCGATCTCCGTGGCCAGCCGGTCGGTCCACCGGCCCGGCGTGGCCACCGTGATGCTGAGGTCGATGTCCTCGTCGAGGCCGAGCTCCTCGGCGAAGTGGTTGGCGGTGTCCTTGGCCTTGTCCTCGGCGTCGAGGGCGAGCAGCGCCTCGACGGTGCTGAGCGCGTCCTCCGAGGTGGTCATCGGGTTGTAGCCCGAGACTGGCGACTCCTTCGACAGCTCGACGTACCGCTGGAAGCGCGGAGATTCAGGACCGCCCTCAGTCGTGAGCCGGTAGACCTCGGCCATGGCCGAAAGGGTGGGAACGATGCGAACCGCCATGGTGGGTTAGCAGTATGCAGACCGCCGCTCGACTTCACTCACGCAGAGACTCCCCCGTGTGGTGCAATCGCCACACACTAAATCCCTGCGGGACGTCGTGCACGTGCCGCGCGGTAACTCCTACCGAGAGGGTCAGCCGTCCAGGCGCTCGACGACGTGGTCGATGCAGCGGGTGAGGGCCTCGACGTCGGCTGGGTCGATGGCCGGGAAGAGGGCGATGCGCAGCTGGTTGCGGCCCAGCTTGCGGTAGCTCTCGGTGTCGACGACGCCGTTGTCCCGCAGCACCGCGCTGACCGTGAGGGCGGGGATGCTGTCGTCGAGGTCGATGGTGGCGACCACCGGGCTGCGCCGGGCGGCGT
>Ga0209382_10005044_pt1 | contig 17279 bp, 16 predicted proteins | sample SoiMetdeltSBSDD5_FD_187599 | JGI IMG/M metagenome (GOLD analysis project Ga0209382, IMG submission 187599) | Bulk soil microbial communities from a Populus tree surrounding site in Tennessee, USA - Soil MetaG P. deltoides SBSDD5 (SPAdes) (version 2) | ecosystem: Environmental > Terrestrial >...
TGCCCCGGGTGGTGCAGCGAGCTGCCTTCGACGAGACCGAGCTCGACCAGGCGGTCGCCTTCGGGTGCACCGACCGATGCGCTCACGAAGACGTGATCGACCTCGACGGGAAAGTGATCGGCCATGCGGCCGAATCTAGCCTACGATCGGCACCAGCACCATGCTGAGCGTGGCGAGACCCGCACCGATGAGCGCGCCGGCGGCGACGTCGCTCGGATAGTGCAAGCCAAGGACTACGCGCGATGCCGCAATTAGCGTGGCGAACGGCACGAGCAGCCACGCAAGCGGAGGGAAGCTGTCGACCGCGAGGATCGTGAAGCTCACCGCGTGCAGAGTGTGGCCGGAGGGGAAGCTGTAGCGATCCAGCGCACGCGTACCGGCCACGACGCCGGCGAGCGTGATGTAGGGCCGCTCGCGCGCCAACCGCGACTTGAGGTACTTGTAGAGGCCGACGCCGATCAAACCGACCGCCGCCATGCGCAGCGCCGGGTAGAGCGCTGTTTCGCCATAGATGACCGGCAGCAGCACGATCAGCACGTACCAGAAGACTCCGTCGCCGAGCTTGCTGATCGCGGAGAAAATGTCGCGCACCGCCGGCTGGCTGCAGCCCCGGTTGAGACGCAGGCACCATGCATGCTCGATGGCATCCACGCGCCGAAACAGCTCTGCGGTACGTACGCCGTTCATGACGTTGCTCCCGTGCGCGGTACTATTCGTCCGGCACGCTGCAACGGGTTGACGAACGCATGACACTTCTGTGATTCAGCGACTTGGAGCAGAATCTGCGAGCGACTTCACATATGCCGCCGACTTGTTACAACCGCGTTACGCCATGAACCTCCTTTTGATCGAAGACCACGCCGACATCGCGGCGAACATCACCGAGTTCTTCGAGGGACGCGGCGACGCGGTGGAGCACGTCGCCGACGGGGCGGCGGGCCTGCAAAGAGCGCTGTCGGATCCCTATGACGCGATCGTTCTCGACCTGCTGCTGCCCGGACTGGACGGCCTCACGTTGTGCCGCCAGCTGCGCCACGCGGGCCGCACGCAGGTCCCGGTGCTGATGCTGACGGCCAAAGATCTGCTCGCTGACAAGATCGAGGGCTTCGAGGCCGGCGCCGATGACTACCTGGTCAAACCATTCTCGCTGGCCGAGCTCGACGTGCGGCTGAAGGCACTGGTACGCCGCGCGCGCCTGCCGGAAACACCGCGCATCCTGAGCGTCGGCGATCTGCGCTTCGATCTCGACACGCTCGAAGCCGAGCGCGGCGGCGAGCGGCTGAAGCTCAATCCGACGACCCGCCGGCTGTTGATCGTTCTGCTGCAGAATTCGCATCGCGTCGTGACGCGCCAGGAGCTCGAGCGCGAGCTGTGGGGCGACTCGCCGCCGCAAGGCGATTTCCTGCGCGCTCACATGCACGCGTTGCGCACGGCGATCGACAAGAACTTCCCGGTCAAGCTCCTGCACACGATCCATGGCACTGGCTATCGACTTTCGGCAGAACCGGTACGTTCGTAGGCTGAACGACTGGTACTCGCGCCTCAGCCTGCGTGCGCGCATCGCGGGCACGATGATCGCGCTCGTCGCGAGCGCGGGCCTCGTGCTGAGCGCGTGGGCTTACCTCGCCGACGAGCAGTTGAAGCGCAACATCACGCTCGACCTGCTCTCGGAAGAGCTCACGCATTTCGAGCAGCGCATGCGCGTCGACCGCGGCGCGGAGCCGCTGCGCTCGGCGCGCCTCGCCATCTATCGTTCGAGCGACCTGGCCGAGCTGCCGCGACGCATCGCGATGCTGAAGCCGGGCGAGATGCATCGGGTACGCTCCGGCGGCCGTCTGCTCGACGTGCTGGTGCGCGACGGCGATTTCGGCCGGTTGTACATCACGTACGACGTCACCACTTATGCGACGCAAGATGCCATTGCATTGCTGGTGCTGGCGATCGGCGTGATCGCCATCGTCATCGTCGCTGCGCTCGCAGCCGCAGCGATATCAGCCAGGTTGGTCGAACCCGTCACGGCACTCGCCGCGCGACTGACGGAGATCGATCCGGGCGAGCGTCACGTGCGCATCGGTGCGCAATTCGCAGGCAACGAGCTCGAACCGATCGCTCGCTCCGTGGATATGTTCATGGAGCGACTCGACGGTTTCGTCGAGCGCGAGCAATCGTTCACTGCGACCGCGAGCCACGAGCTGCGCACGCCGCTCGCTGTGATGCGCGGTGCGGTCGAGTTGCTGGAGACTTCGGCGGCCGATCGACCGGGAGCCGGCAAGGCGCTCGCACGCATTCAGCGCGCAGTGCGCGAGATGACGGAATTCACGGACGCGCTGCTGGCATTGTCGCGGGAGCAGCAAGCGGCAGCGGCGAGTGAGACGACCTGCGATGTCAACGCAGTGCTGGCGCGCGTCGTCGAGGATCAGCGCAGCGTGTCGCCGGGCAAGCGCATCGTGCTGGAGATCGAGGCTGGCGCGAATCTGCAAGTCGCGGCGCCCGAGAGCATGGTCGCGATGACGATCGGCAATCTCGTGCGTAACGCTGTCCAGCACGGCACGAGCGGCGAAGTGCTGTGCAGGTCGCATGGCCATGAGCTGGTGGTGACAAACGCCGGAACATTGCCGACGGAGAATCTATCGGCGGCGGCGCGCCGCTTTACCACGCACCCCGGCGGCCACGGCATGGGCCTGTACCTCGTGCGGCGCATCTGCGAGCGCTACGGCTGGGATATTCGCCTCGAAAACGGGCCGCGCGGGGTCACCGCACGCGTGGGATTTGCCTAGGAATCTGCTACGATTCCGCCCCCGAATTTCCCCGCCTCCCCGGCTTACGGAGCCTCCTTCGATGTCGACCGCTCTCAAGCTCAATGTGCCCGCACAAGGGCAGAAGATCACGATTGCCAACGGCAAGCTCGCCGTGCCCGACCAGCCGATCGTCCCGTTCATCGAGGGTGACGGCACCGGCCCGGATATCTGGCGTGCCTCGGTGCGCGTCATGGACGCGGCCGTGCAGAAGGCCTACGGCGGCAAGCGCAAGATCCACTGGATGGAGGTATACGCCGGCCAGAAGTCGAACGACCTGTTCAACACATGGCTGCCGGAAGAGACGGTCAGCGCGTGCCGCGAGTACCTCGTCTCCATCAAGGGTCCGCTCACTACACCGGTCGGCGGCGGCATCCGCTCGCTGAACGTCGCGCTGCGCCAGATGCTCGACCTGTACGTCTGCCTGCGGCCGGTGCGTTGGTTCAAAGGCGTGCCCTCGCCGGTGCGTGCGCCGGAGAAGGTCGACATGACGATCTTCCGCGAGAACACCGAGGACATCTATGCGGGCATCGAGTTCGAAGCGGGCAGCGCGGACAACAAGAAGTTCCTCGAGCTGTTCCAGCAGGCGTTCCCGAAGCAGTACGCGAAGATCCGCTTCCCGGGCACTTCGGGTGTCGGCATCAAGCCCGTGTCGCAGGAAGGCACGGAGCGGCTGTTCCGCGCCGCCATCGAGTACGCGATCGCCAACAAGCGCAAGAGCGTGACGATCGTGCACAAGGGCAACATCATGAAGTTCACGGAAGGCGCGTTCCGTAACTGGTCGTACGCGCTCGCGGAGAAGGAGTTCGCGCAGCAGACGTACACCTGGGACCAGTGGGAGCGCACCAAGGCCGCGAAAGGCGAGAAGGCAGCGAACGAAGAGCAGGACGCGGCGAAGAAGGCCGGCAAGATCATCATCAAGGATGCGATCGCCGACATCACGCTGCAGCAGGTGCTGACGCGCCCGGAAGAGTTCGACGTGATCGCCACGATGAACTTGAACGGCGACTACCTGTCGGACGCGCTGGCGGCGCAGGTCGGCGGCATCGGCATCGCACCCGGCGGCAACATCAACTACGTGACCGGTCACGCCGTGTTCGAGGCGACGCACGGCACGGCTCCGAAGTACGCGAACCAGGACAAGGTGAACCCGGGTTCGGTGATCCTCTCGGGCGAGATGATGCTGCGCTACATGGGCTGGGTCGAAGCGGCCGACGCGATCATCAACGCGATGGACAAGACGATCGGCCAGAAGACCGTGACGTACGACTTCGCGCGCCTGATGGAAGGCGCGAAGGAAGTGAAGTGCAGCGAGTTTGGCGACGCGCTGATTCGCAACCTGTGATGTAAGTGTCTGCACTTTCCTCCGCCAGCAGCCGCGACGCGCTCGTAGACGAGTGCGCCGCGGCGCTCGTTCAAAACTTCGCCGACTACAACGCCGAGTTTCGCGCCATCACGCGGCGCGCGCCGCAGCGCTTCGAGGAGCGCGATTGGCGCGGCAGCCAGCGCGATGCCGTCGAGCGCATCGAGCTCTACGACAAGTGCGTCAACCGCGCCGTGACGCACATGCGCGAACGCCTCGGCGAAGACGCAATCGAGCGCGCGTTGTGGAGCAGCATCAAGCGTCGCTTCACCGAGCTGATCAATGAGCTGACCGACCTGGAGTTCGACAAGACCTTCTTCAACTCGGTCACGCGCCGCACGTTCGGCACGATCGGCGTCGATGGTGCGGTCGAATTCATCGCGCTCGACCTGAATCCGATCGGCTCGATCACGACACCGATCGAGACCACGGTCTACGGCAACCGCGGCTCGCTCGAGCTGCTGTTCGAGGAAGTGCTCGCCGACTTCCGCTTCAAGACTCCGTATCTCGACTTCGACCGCAGCGTCCGCATCATCACCAACGAAGTGCGCGCACAGTGCGAGGCGGATTCCGACGCGTCACGCCCGCCGCTGCAGGTCGAGCAGGTGGAGCTCGTGCGCACGCCGTTTTTCCAGATGACACGCGCCTATCTGGTCGGCCGCATCTCGGGCAAGGGCTGGATGCTGCCCTTCGTGCTGGCGATGAAGAACACCGAAAGCGGCGTGCTGATCGACGCGATCATGATGGACGAGAGCTCCGTCAGCATTCTGTTCAGCTTCACGCGCTCGTACTTCCACGTCGACCTGCCGCACGTCGGCCAGGCGGTCGTGTTCCTCAAGACCATCCTGCCGCGCAAGCCGGTCAGCGAGCTGTACACGGTGCTCGGCCGCGCCAAGCAGGGCAAGACCGAGCGCTACCGCGAGCTGTTCCGGCACCTGCAGCAGAGCACCGATCAATTCGTGCACGCGCCGGGCGATCGCGGGCTGGTGATGATCTGCTTCACGCTGCCCTCGTTCGACGTCGTGTTCAAGATCATCCGCGACCGCTTCGCGTATCCGAAGAACGTGCTGCGCGAGGAAGTGCTGAAGAAATACGAGCTGGTGTTCAAGCACGACCGTGCCGGCCGGCTGGTCGATGCCCAGGAGTTCAAACGCCTGCAGTTTCCCGCGGCGCGCTTCGCCGACGCGCTGATCGAGGAGTTGAAGAGCGAAGCAGCCGGTACCGTGCGCTTCGAGAACGGCGAGCTGGTCATCGGCCACGTGTACATCGAGCGGCGCATGACGCCGCTGAATCTCTACGTCCGCAGCGCCTCGCGCGAGGATGCCGAGCGTGCCGTGCTCGACTACGGGCAGTGCATCCGGGACCTCGCGGTGACGAACATCTTCGCCGGCGATCTGCTGTTGAAGAACTTCGGCGTCACGCGCCACGGCCGCGTGATCTTCTACGACTACGACGAGCTGTGCGCCGTCACCGACTGCCGCTTCCGCGACATCCCGCAGGCGCAGAACGAGGAAGACGAGATGCGCGCCGAAGCGTGGTTCCACGTCAACGATAACGACGTGTTCCCGGAGACGTTCATGCAGTTCCTCGGCTTCGACCCGCAACTGAAGGAAGCCTTCCTCAAGGTCCACGGCGAGATCATGACGGCCGACTGGTGGCGCGGAATCCAGCAGCGGCTGACGGAAGGCGAGGTGCTGGAAGTGCTGCCGTATCACCGGCACAGGGTGCGGGTGTTCGGGAGCCTGTAGAAAAAAAACCCTCCCGGCGCTTGCAGGGAGGGCCTAGAGGGGGATGTCGCCAGAAGGGATGAACGGCTACTTGCGCGTCTCGTCGTCGTGCTTCTCTTCGTAGATTTCCTGGCTCTGCTGATTCAGCTGCTGATGCAGATCCTGGCGCTCGTCGCGCGTCAAGCTGCCGTCTTCCTTGTACGTGTGCTCGAGGTCGCGAATATCGCGCCGCTCGGTGCGCAGGTCCTGCGCTTCGTCATGCGTCAGCTCGCCTGACTTCACGCCCTGCTGGATGCGGGCCGTCTGGTTCACCTGGCGCTCGTTCACGCCGGGATCGCGCACTGGCGCCGGCGGGCGGTCCTGCTCGTCGTGCTTCTGACGATAGATGTCGCGGCTGGCCTGGTTCTGCTCATGCTGCAGGTCGCGGCGTTCCGCGCCAGTCAGCGTGCCGTCCGATTTGTAGGCTCGCTCCAGCTGACGGACGTCGCGCTGCTCCCCGACGAGACGGCCGGTCTCACGACGCGTCAGCTCGCCGGACTTCACACCCTGCTGGATACGCTCGCGCTGATTGTGCTGGCGTTGATTGACGCCAGGGTCGCGGGTGCGATGCGCATCGGCGTGGCTCGCGCCCACGACGGCGAACACACCGGCGAGCGTCAGCACTGCTGCGGAAAACTTCTTCATTGCAAGCCTCCTGAAAAGGCGGTGATTTCGAGCGGATCAACGCCCGACCCGCCCGGCGGTTGACTCCAGCGCTCGGTAATTTTCAGCGCGGCTCTATTCTTGTTAAATTGCCGCTCGGCTCATTGATCGACGGTTCAGGCTGCCCCCTCCTCCATGCAACGCGCGCTGTTCATCCTTGGCATCCTCATCTCGCTGGTGGGACTCGCCTGGCCGTGGGTCTCGAAGCTGCCGCTCGGGCGCCTGCCCGGGGACTTCCTGATCGAACGCCCGGGCTTCCGGTTGTTCCTGCCGATCACGACGATGATCGTGATCAGCGTGCTGATCTCGCTTATTTTGATGCTGTTCCGTAAGTAGCGAGCGCCTGGCGCAGATCTGCGATGAGATCGTCCGCGTCCTCGATGCCGATCGACAGCCGGGCCGTGCGCTCCGAGATCTCGGCCCACTGACGCTCCTGCGCGCTGAAATCGCGCGGGTTGATCAGCCGCCCCGGCCACACCAGCGAATCGGTGGAACCGAGGCTCGCGGAAATCGCGAACAGCTGCAGCGCCTCGCTGAAGCGCGCGGCATCCTCGCGCAGCTCGACAGTGACCATCGCGCCAAATTCATGCATCTGCCGTACAGCAAGCTCGTGCTGGGGATGCGACGCGAGGCCAGGATATCTGACCCGCGCGACCTGCGGCTGTTCTTGCAGGAAGGTCGCGAGACGCAGCGCGTTCTGGCACTGCCGCTCGTATCGCAGCGAATACGTCTTCAGTCCCCTCTGGATCATGAACGCGGTGTGCGGATCGAGCGTCGCGCCGAGAATGATCGAATCCGTGCGCATCGCCTCGATCAGCTCGCTGCGCGCAATCACCGCGCCGCCCATCACGTCGCCGTGTCCGGAGGCATACTTCGTCAGGCTGTGAGCGAAGATGTCGATGTCGAACTGCCCGTGGTTGTGGAAGCCCGCGAACGTGTTGTCGAGCAAAGTCAGCGCACCGTGCGCACGGGCCGCCGCGGTCATGCGTTCGAGCGAGGCGACTTTCAGGACGGGATTCGTCGGCGACTCGAATACGATCAAGCGGGTCGGCCGTTCGGCCAGAGTGCGCTCGATGCCCGCGACGTCCTCGATCGACAGCATGGTGTGCGCGATCCCGTAGCGCGACAGCACACGCCGGATCATGTAGCGCGTCGGCTGGTACATCTCGGCGAACATCAGCACGTGATCGCCTTGCTTACACAGCGAAAGCATCGCGAGATTCGCTGCGGCGACGCCCGATGAAGTAAGCAGGCAGCCATCGCGCCCCTGCAACTCGGCGAGCGTCAGCTCGAGCTGGCGCAGCGTCGGATTGGCGACCCGCGAATACTGAAAGCCCTCGCGCTGGCCGCGCGACTCGCGCTCGCTCTCGGCGACGCTGTCGAAAGTGAACTTGACTGATTGGTAGATCGGCGCGACGAGCGGACGATTGTCTGGAGGCACCGGCACCGCCGGTGGGTGATTGACGCGAGTCGGCGGCTTCATACGCGGCACAGCCGCTCGGCTGCTTCCTCCAGCGTGGAGTCGTTCTTCGCGAAACAGAAGCGCAGCACCGTCAGCTTCGGCGGATTCGCATAGAAAGGCGATACCGGTATCGACGCCACGCCCGCCTCGCGCAGCAGCGTGTCGGCGAACTCGACGTCGCTCTGTTGTGAGACCGAGCTGAAGTCCAGCAGCTGGAAATACGTGCCCGCCGCGGGTGTCCAGCTGAAACTGGAGTTGCGCAGACAATCGAGGAACCGGTCGCGCTTGCGCTGATAGAACGCGCTGAGCTGCGAGTTGTGCTCGGGCGACGCCTTGAGGAAATCCGCGATCGCGAACTGCAACGGCGCAGCGATGCTGAAGGTGTTGAACTGGTGCACGCGACGGATCTCGCGCGTGACTGCCTCCGCCGCGACGGTGTAGCCCACGCGCCAGCCGGTGGCGTGCATGGTCTTGCCGAACGAGAACACTGCGACGCCGCGCTCGTACAGCTCCGGATGACCGACGATGCTGGCATGGCGCTCGCCGTCGTAGATCATGTGCTCGTACACCTCGTCCGAGAGCACCATGGCGGAGGTCGGCCGCAGCAAGTCGGCGAGCACATCGAGATCGGAAGCGCTGGCGACAGTCGCAGTCGGATTGTGCGGCGTGTTGAGCATCACCAATCGCGTGCGCGGCGACAGCGACTGCCGCACGCGTTCCCAATCGATCTGGAAACGCGGCGGTTGCAGCGGTATGTGCACAGGCCGGCCGCCCGCGAGCAATACAGCGGGGGCATACGAGTCGTATGAAGGATCGAACAGGATCACTTCGTCGCCGGGATGCACGAGCGCCTGGACCGCAGAGAAGATGCCCTCGGTCGCGCCGAGCGTGATCGTGATTTCGTTCTCGCTGTCGAGCAGGCGACCGTAACTCGCACCGAGCTTGAGCGCGATCTGCTCGCGCAGCTGCGGGACGCCGATCATCGGGGCGTATTGATTGTGGCCGGCCGCGACGTGATACGCGACCAGATCTTTCAGCTTCGCCGGCGCGTCGTAGTCGGGAAAGCCCTGCGCCAGGTTGATCGCGTTCAGCTCGCGCGCACGGTTGGTCATGACCGTGAAGATGGTCGTGCCGACGTGCGGGAGTTTCGAGCGAATCATGGCTACATCATTTCAGCGTCACGCCTGCCGCCAGCTGCATGTCGCGCAGTCGGCGCTTCTCCTGCCTCGCCATCACGATGCCCGCGATGATGACGCCGATGGTCACCAGCAGCACCATGATCGTGGCGAGCGCATTGATATCCGGGCTCACGCCGAGGCGCACCTTCGAGAATATCACCATCGGCAGCGTGCTCGAGCCGGGGCCGGAAACGAAGCTGGTGATCACCAGGTCGTCGAGCGAAATCGTGAACGACAGCAGCCAGCCGGAGATCAGCGCCGGCGCGATGATCGGCAGCGTGATCACGAAGAACACCTTGCCGGGACGCGCGCCGAGGTCCATTGCGGCTTCTTCCAGCGAGTCGTCGAGCGTCGCGAGCCGCGACTGCACGATGACCGTGACATAGGCGAGCGTCAGGGTGATGTGCGCGATCGTGATCGTCGTAAAGCCGCGGCCTTCGGGCCAGCCGAACGCCTGTTCCATCGCGACGAACAGCAGCAGCAGCGAGAGGCCGGTGATCACTTCCGGCATCACCAGCGGCGCGGTAGTCATGCTCGACAGCAGCGCGCGCCCCTTGAACTTGCCGAAGCGCGCCAACGCAGTGCCCGCCAGCGTGCCGAGGATCACGGCACCGGTCGCGTTGATGGCCGCGACCTTCAACGACAGCCACGCGGCGTCCAGGATCTGCTGGTTCGCGAAGAGGCGCCCGTACCACTGCGTCGAGAAACCGCCCCACACCGTCACCAGACGTGACTTGTTGAACGAATAGACGATGAGCGACAGGATCGGCCCGTACAGGAAAATGAAGCCGAGGATCAGCGCGCTGAAGCGGAACGCGGTGATGTTCCGAGCCATCGCTACGTACCCCGCGCTTCGGCAGCTTGCGCACGCTGCAGCAAGCCAATCGGAATCAGCAGCAGCAACAGCAGCGCTATCGCTACGGCGCTCGCGACCGGCCAGTCGCGATTGCTGAAGAACTCCGTCCACAGAACCTTGCCAATCATCAGCTGCTCGGGCCCGCCGAGCAGCGCCGGGATCACGAACTCACCGACGGCGGGAATGAACACCAGCAGCGAGCCCGCGACGATGCCCTGGATCGACAGCGGCAGCGTGATCGTCATGAACGCCTTCCACGGACGCGAACCGAGATCCGCGGCCGCTTCGAGCAGCGTGAGATCCATCTTCTCGAGGCTCGTGTAGAGCGGCAGGATCATGAACGGTAGATAGGAGTAGACGATGCCGACGTAGATCGCGAAGTCGGTCTGCAACATCACCAGCGGCTCGTCGATCACGCCGAGCCACATCAAGAAGTTGTTGATCAAGCCGTTGTTCTTGAGGATGCCGATCCACGCGTACACGCGCAGCAGGAACGAAGTCCAGAACGGCAGGATCACCATCATCAACAGGATCTGGCGCCAGGTGCCGTTGGCGCGCGCGATTGCGTAAGCGATCGGGTAGCCGACCAGCAGGCACAGGATCGTCGAGACGGCGGCGATCTTCAGCGAGTTCAGATACGCGCGCCAGTACAGGCTGTCTTCCACGAGATACAGGAAATTGCCGACGTTGAGCTTGATCTGCAGGATCTTGTCCTGCGTCCACGCGAACAGCGGCTGATACGGCGGCAACGCGATCTGCGTCTCCGAGAAGCCGATCTTCAACACGATCACGAACGGAATCAGGAAGAACAGCAGCAGCCACAGATACGGAACTGCAATGACGGCAGTGCGACCCGTCACACCCCAGCGTACGAGCCGCGAGCGCGTCCAGCGATACGGGGGCAGATTCTCGAGGAAGCGCAACAGCAAGTGCGCGCCGACGCTACGGCGCTGTAGGTGCGGCACCTCGGCGCGCGCGCTCATTCGATCAGCACCACCGGGCTGGACGCGTGCCAGTGCAGATACACCTGCTGGTCCCACGTGATGTCGTCGGCGTGCCGGTACGCGTTCGGCTGAGTCACGCGCATCATCTTGCCGGTAGCGAGCTGTACCAGATAGATGCTCATGTCGCCCATGTAGGCGATTTCTTTGACGACGCCGCGCGTGACGTTGTCTTTCTGCTCCGGCGGCTCGATCGAGAGCTGGATCTTCTCCGGCCGGACCGCGGCCCACACCACCGCATCCGATGCCGCGCTGACGCCGTGATTGACGTAGATCGTGCCTTCCATCTCCGGCGTCGCTATCCGCACGTGATCGGGCTCGTCCTCGACCATCTGGCCCTGGAACACATTGATGTTGCCGATGAACTCGGCGACGAACTTGCAGTTCGGATACTCGTAGATGTCTTTCGGCGTGCCGATCTGCACGATGCGGCCGGCGTCCATGACGCCGATGCGGGTCGAGAGCGTCATCGCCTCTTCCTGGTCGTGCGTCACGACGATGAACGTGACGCCGAGCTGCTCCTGCAGATTCACCAGCTCGAACTGCGTGTACTCGCGCAGCTTCTTGTCGAGCGCGCCGAGCGGCTCGTCGAGCAGCAGGAGCTTCGGCCGCTTGACCAGCGAACGCGCGAGCGCGACGCGCTGCCGCTGGCCGCCGGACAACTGATGCGGCTTGCGCTTGGCGAACTGCGTGAGCTTCACGAGATTGAGCATGTCGGCGACGCGCGTGGCGATCTCGCGTTTCGGCAAGCCGTCCTGCTTGAGGCCGAACGCGACGTTCTGCTCGACGGTCATGTGCGGGAACAGCGCGTACGACTGGAACATCATGTTGACCGGCCGCTCATACGGCGGAATGCCGGTCATGTCGACGCCGTCGATCGAGATGCGTCCGACGGTCGGCTCCTCGAATCCTGCCAGCATGCGCAGCAGCGTCGTCTTGCCGCACCCCGAGCCGCCGAGCAGGCAGAACAACTCGCCCCTATAGACCTTCAGCGAGACGTCGTTGACGGCGACGAATTCGCCGAACTTCTTCGTGACGCTCTCGATGTTGATATAGGGGACGGCCTGGGGATCGTTCCAGACCGGTACTTTCTGCTCGGGCCGGTTGGTCGGGTTGGCGGCCATGTGATCGGCGCGCCGGGCGGGACCCGGCGCGCTCCTGTCTTGCTCGTGTTCTTATTGGCCCGTCTGGAACTTGGTCCACATCCGGTTCATCAAGCGCTGGAAGTCCTCACCGTAGGCCAGCGACGGGAACAGCTTCGCCTTCACCTCCGGCGTCGGATAAATGCCCGGGTCGTTCTTCACTTCGTCGCTCACCAACGGCAGCGACGCGGCGTTGCCGTTGGCGTAGTTCACGAAGTTCGAGTCATTGGCCGCGACCTGCGGCTCCATCAGGTAGTTGATGAAGGCATGCGCGTTCTTCGGGTGCTTGGCGTCCTGAGGAATCGCCAGCATGTCGAACCACACGATCGTGCCTTCCTTCGGGATGGCGTACTTGATCTTCACGCCCTGCCCGGCTTCGTCGGCGCGGTCGCGCGCCTGCAGGATGTCGCCGCTCCAGCCGACGGCGATGCACAGGTCGCCGTTCGCGAGGTCGTCGATGTACTGCGAGGAGTGGATCTTGCGGACGAACGGGCGGATCGGCATCAGCTTCGCTTCGGCCGCCTTCAGATCGTCTTCCTTCTGGCTGTTCGGATCGCGTCCCAGCCAGGCCAGCACGGTCTTCAGGATCTCGTCCGGCGCGTCGAGCAGCGAGATGCCGCAGTCCTTGAACTTGGCCGCGAGCTTCGGATCGTAGATGTAGTTCCAGCTGTCCGGCCGCGCGTCGCCGAGGATCTTCTTGATCTTGTCCTCGTTGTAGCCGATGCCGGTCGTGCCCCACAGGTACGGCACCGAGTACTCGTTGTTCGGGTCGTGCAGCCCGACCCGGTTCATGATGTCCGGGTCCATGTTCTTCAGGTTCGGGATCTGGCTCTTGTCGAGCTTCTGGAATACGCCCGCCTTGATCTGCCGCTCGAGGAACGAGGCGGACGGCACCACCACGTCGAAGCCCGATTTGCCGGCGAGCAGCCGCGTCTCCAGCACGTCGTTCGAGTCGAAGACGTCGTAGGTGACCTTGATGCCGGATTGCTTCTCGAAGTTCGGGACTGTGTCTTCGGCGATGTAGTCCGACCAGTTGAAGACGTGCAGAACCTTCTCTTCTTGCGCAGCTGCACCGGACTGCTGCGCCTGCTCCGCTGTGTCCTTCTTGCCGCAGGCTGCGACGGCCAACACGATCGAGGCGGCCGTCAAAATAGTGCGAACCGGGTTATTCATTGGAGCGGTATCTCCCCGTGGATGGTTCGCGGCGCAGCGTAGCGCACAAACGGGAGTCAGCGAAAGCGTCTGTAGTAGTGCATGGACAGGTCCGTCTAGACGTTGAGGAGCAGATGTTCGCGTTCCCAGGAGCTGATGACCTGCAGGAACGTCTCGTACTCGTTCTCCTTGACCGCCGCGTAGGCGATCACGAAGCGCTCCCCGAGGATGTCGATCAGCGGCCGCGAATCGCGCAGCAGCCGCAGCGAGTCTTCGATGTTCCGCGGCAGGGAGAACGGCAGATCGTAGGCGCTGCCCGAGATCGGCTCGGAGGGCTTCAGCCCCTCGACCATGCCGAGGTAGCCGCACGCGAGCGACGCAGCGATTGCGAGATACGGATTGGCGTCCGCGCCGGCGATGCGATTCTCGACGCGACGTGACGCCGGGCCGGACACCGGCACGCGCAGGCCCGCGGTGCGGTTGTCGTAGCCCCATTGGCTGTTGATCGGCGCCGAGTAGTGCCGCGTGATGCGCCGGTACGAATTGACGTTCGGCGCAAACAACGACATCGCTGCAGGCAGGTACTTCTGCAGCCCGGCGATGTGCGAGAAGAACAGCGGCGAGGGACGACCCTCGGCATCGCTGAAGACGTTGTTGCCGTTACGCCGGTCGATGATGCTCTGGTGCACGTGCATGGCGCTGCCCGGCTCGCGCGCCATCGGCTTCGCCATGAACGTGGCGTACATCTTGTGGCGTAGCGCTGCTTCGCGTGCCGTACGCTTGAACAGGAATACCTGGTCGGCGAGCGACAGCGCATTCCCGTGCAGCAGGTTGATCTCCATCTGCGCCGCGCCGTCTTCGTGGATCAGCGTGTCGATCTCGATGTCCTGCGCTTCGCAAAATGCGTACATGTCGTCGAACAGCGGATCGAACTCGTTCACCGCCGCGATCGAGTAGGACTGACGGCCGGCCTCCGGCCGCCCGGAACGGCCCACCGGCGGCTTGAGCGGGTAGTCGGAATCGATGTTCGGCTCGACCAGGAAGAACTCGAGCTCGGGCGCGACCACCGGCTCCCAGCCATGCTGCGCGTACAGCTCCAGCACGTGCTGCAGCACGTAGCGCGGCGCCATCGTCACGGGCCGGCCGTCCGAATAGAAGCTGTCGTGGATTACCTGCGCAGTCGGCTCGGCCGCCCAGGGCACGACCCGAATCGTATTCGGGTCCGCCTTGAGCACCACGTCGATCTCGGACGGACTGATGGCGCGCTCCTCGTCCGGGTACTCGCCGGTCACCGTCTGCAGGAAGACGCTCTCGGGCAACCGCATGCCCTCTTCTTCGGCGAATTTTGCGGCGGGCATGATCTTGCCGCGCGGCACGCCGGCCATGTCGGGAATGATCGCCTCGACCTCCGAGATGCCGTGTTCTTTGAAGAACTGCTGGATGACGCTCATACACGATGCCCTTTGCGGCTGTCCTGGGCGCGCTCGCGCGCTGCCTCACCGAAAGCCGCGAATAACGCGACGGAAAACGGGTTCTCGCTGAACTGCCACTCGGGGTGCCACTGCACGGCGAGGGCAAACGACGGCGCATTGCGCACGCGGAAAGCCTCGACCACGCCGTCCGGCGCGCGCGCCTCGATATCGAGATCGCGCCCGAGCGTCTGCACGCCTTGCGAGTGCAGCGAATTGACGGTGATGCGGTCCTTGCCCGCCAGCCGGTGCAGGAGCCCGCCGCGCGTGAGCTCGACCTCGTGCGCGGGCCCGTATTGCTCTTCCAGCGGCGCCTTCAGATCCTCGCGGTGATCGCGCAGGCCCTCGACTTCGTGCAGCTTCTGCCAGAGCGTGCCGCCGAACGCGACGTTCATTTCCTGGAAGCCGCGGCAGATCGCCAGCAGCGGCATCCCGCCTTCGACGACGTGCGGGATCATCGGCAGCGTCGTCGCATCCCTCGCGGCGTCGTGCAGCGTGCCCGGGTCGCTCGCCGGCCCGCTGTAATGGTGCGGCTCGACGTTCGATGGGCTGCCCGTGAGCAGAATCCCGTCGAAGTCCGCCAGCAGCTCGCGCACGTTCAACGCGTCGCCGAGCGACGGGATCAGCACCGGCATAGCCTGCGCACTCTCCGCCACGGCGCGGATGTACTTCTCCCCGACGCAGTGGAAGTAGTGGCGGCCGAGCAGACGGCGATCGGCCGGGATTCCTATGACCGGTTTACGAGTAGACACGTTTAATATCTTTAACAGTCGGCGAGGGAGCCGACGTGAGAGTGCGGCGGCATTTAACCACATATCCGGGCCGCTCGCCCGCCCGGCAAAGCCCCTATGTGGCCATTTTTAGGCCTTACAAGGGCTTGCGCCGAGCTCGGCGGACGGCCGCCCCTTGCCCGGCGCGAGCGCCAATCGCTATCCTGCCGACCCTCTGCGGTCCCGCGATCGCTATCAAATATTAAACAGGGTTTCCCTGATGGCGGTCGCCGATCGTTCGTACTACGCCCATTCGGCGGTTCCGATGCCGGACCGGCCGGCGCTCGCCGACCAGGTCGAGGCGGACGTGTGCGTAGTCGGCGGCGGAATCGCCGGCTGCTCGACCGCCTTGCACCTGGCCGAGCGCGGTTACCGCGTCGTCCTCCTGGAATCGCAGCAGATCGGTTACGGCGCCTCCGGGCGCAGTGGCGGACAGGCCATCGCTGGCTATGCCTGCGGCCAGGACAAACTCGAGCGCCAGGTCGGCTTCGAGAATGCCCGGCGCATGTGGGACATCTCTGTCGAAGGGCTGCGGCTGATTCGCGATCGCGTGGAGCGGCATGCGATCGATTGCGATCTCCACTGGGGTCAGCTGCACGTGGCCATCAAGGAGCGTCAGCGCGCCGACCTGCTGGAGGAACGACGGGCGCTGGAGGAGCGCTACGGCTATCCGCAGCTCCGGTTCATGGAGCGAGCGGACGTGGAGTCCTTGCTCGCAACGAAGCGTTACTGCGCGGGCCTATACGATGCCGGCAGCGGACATCTGCATCCGCTGAACTACACACGAGGGCTCGCCGCCGCCGCTGAGGCCGCGGGTGTGCGGATCTTCGAAAACTCCGCCGTCACGGGTCTGCATATCGCGGAGCCAGCGATCGTCAGCACCGAGCGCGGCAGCGTGCGAGCGCGCTTCGTGGCGCTGTGCTGTAACGCTTATGGCGAGCCGCTCATATCCGCCCTCCGCGCGCGGATCATGCCGGTAGGGACTTACATCGTCGCGACGGAAGCGCTCGGACAGTCGCGCATCGAAGGGCTGATGCGCCAGAACATCGGCGTGACAGACTCGAACTTCGTGCTCGACTATTTTCGTCGCTCGGCGGATCACCGCCTGCTGTTCGGCGGGCGTGTCGCCTATTCAGGCGTCGATGCATTCGATACTGCACATGCCACGCAGCGACGAATGCTCAAGGTGTTTCCACAACTCGCGGACACGCGCATCGAGTTTGCGTGGGGCGGATACGTCGACATCACGATGAGCCGCGCGCCGGATTTCAACCGGATCGCGCCGAATGTCTATTACCTGCAGGGATTCTCGGGCCACGGCATCGCGCTCACCGGCATCGCCGGGCAGCTCGTCGCAGAAACGATTGCGGGCCACGCCGAGCGCTTCGACGTTTTCACGAAGCTGCACCATCGAAGATTTCCGGGCGGCGCGGCGCTCAGGATGCCGGCGCTGGTGCTCGCGATGGCGTGGTACAGGCTGCGCGACCTGCTGTAGCGAATCAGTCGCCTTCGTAAATGCAGCCGCTCGTGCACGTCTCGTGCACGACGACTTTCGCGAGCAGCGGCAAACGCGGCTTCGTCTCGCGCCAGATCCAGCGCGCCAGATTCTCGCTGGTGGGATTTTCCAGGCCCGGGATCTCGTTCAACAGCTGATGATCGATG
>Ga0209382_10005047_pt1 | contig 17275 bp, 13 predicted proteins | sample SoiMetdeltSBSDD5_FD_187599 | JGI IMG/M metagenome (GOLD analysis project Ga0209382, IMG submission 187599) | Bulk soil microbial communities from a Populus tree surrounding site in Tennessee, USA - Soil MetaG P. deltoides SBSDD5 (SPAdes) (version 2) | ecosystem: Environmental > Terrestrial >...
TCACTCTCCGGCGCGCGCGGCGCCGCCCTGCTCCGCGCCGATCTGCTCCGCGCCCGGATGCTCAGCGTCCTCCGCGGCGTCGTCTCCGACGACGTCGGCACCGCCTTCCTTGAGCTGCTCGAAGCGCTCGCCACCGAAGAAGCCCCCGCCCGGATCGGCGGCGTCTACGGCCGCCTCTTCGCGCTGCTCGCCGACGAGGCCGAGCTGTCCGCCGAGCCGCTCGTCGGCGACGCCTGGCAGAACCACCTGCTAGACCGCCTGCTGGAGACCGAGACGCCGTTCAGCCGCAAAGCCCAGCGGTCAGGCCCGGACGGCCTCGGCGAGTCGTTGCTCGAGCAGGTCCGGCGCGACCTCGGCGCACTCCAGGCGCTCCACGCCCTCGATGCGCCACGCCTCGCCCGTGCCGCCGCTCACGCTGCCAACGCCGAGCCGAACGACGTCTGGGTGCCCTGGGACCGCTTCGAGCCGCTCACCAACGGCGCCGGCCTCATCGCTTCCGCCAGCCAGGCCCTCAAAGAGCGGCTCGCCGCCTCAGATGACTGGCCCGCGCTGGCCGACGCCCTCGCCGAGCACTACGCCCGCGTCGGCGCCGGCCCGTTCGGACGGTACCGCGCGTTCCGCTGGCTGCGCGAAGACGGCCACGGCACCGGGCACGGCCGCCTCGTCGGCGTTGCATCTCCCGACCCGATCCGCCTCGACCAGCTCGTCGGCTACGACCGCGAGCGCGCCCTCGTCCTCCAGAACACCGAGCAGTTCCTGGCCGGCTTCCCCGCCAACAGCGTCCTCCTCTACGGCGACCGTGGCACCGGCAAGTCCTCCACCGTCAAGGCGCTCCTCAACGAGCACGCCGGGCGCGGCCTGCGCCTCGTCGAGGTCTCCCGTGACGACCTCGACGACTTCCCCTGGATCATCCAGCAGCTCCGCGATCGGCCAGAGCGGTTCATCCTCTTCGTGGACGACCTCTCGTTCGACGAGGGCGAGCGCGACTACCGAGGACTGAAGGCCGTCCTCGAAGGGAGCGTCGAGGCCCGGCCCGGCAACGTCGTCCTCTACGCCACCTCCAACCGCCGCCATCTCGTCCAGGAGCGCTGGACCGACCGTGAGTCGACCCTGTCAGCCGAGGTCCACGGCCAGGACACCATGCAGGAGAAGCTCTCGCTCTCCGACCGTTTCGGGATCCGGGTCGTCTTCCCCTCGCCGGACCAGCGGCGCTACCTCGCGGTCGTCGAGTCGCTCGCGTCCCAGCGCGGCATCACCCTCGATCCCGAGGTGCTTCGCCGCCGTGGCCTCCAGTGGGCCGAGTGGCACAACGGCCGGAGCGGGCGGACCGCGCGCCAGTTCGTCGATCACCTGGAAGGCGAGCTCGGGATGGCCGCCCGCGCCGCCCCCTGACCCCACCGGGTTGAGGATCTATGGACGCTCGTAGACCGAGACGTGGCTGCCGCTGGCCGCCGTGAACGGCTCACGGCGCCAGCCCGCCCAACGATTGCGGAGGCGTAGTCCGGCAAGCTGCGCCATCAGGTCAAGCTCGCTCGGCCAGGCGTACCGCAGCCGGGCCGGGTACAGTTGGATGCCGCCCTCGCCGAGCACCACGTACTGGGACACCAGCGTCTGGCTCACGGCATCATGCCGGGTGGCTGCCAGCGTCACGAGGTCGGTTTCGACGCGCAGGCATTCGAGGTTGCTGCCACGTGTGTAGCGAGCAGGATCCGGCACGAACGCCTCGATCACAAACGCCCCGCCCGGCTGCAGCCGATCGGACACGTTCCGAAAGCACCTGACCTGCTCCTGCTGCGACAGCAGCCCGAAGAACGTGTTGACGGCGACGAAGACCAGCGCGAACGGCCCGGCGATCCCGACCTCCGCGAAATCGCCGATCAGGACCGAGACCTTCTCCCCGCCCGGCTTCTCCCGAAGCTTCGCGACCATCCGCTCGGACGTGTCGATACCGTGGACCTCGATACCGCGCTCGGCGAGCGGGGCCGCCAGCCGGCCGGTCCCGATCCCCAGCTCCAGTGCCGGTCCCGCGCCAGCCAGCTCGGTCAGCATCTCGACGGCCCCGCTGGTGTCCCAGCGGCCCTCGTACAGCGCATCGTAGACATCGGCGATCCGCTCGCCGTACGTTCCAGCCTCATACTCCGCCATGATCTTCATCCCTTCCAATCGCCAGGCGAGACTTCCCGCCCGATGAATGATCGATGTAGCCTGCGCCTGCCACGTACCTCCGATACGTCACGGTAGTTGACCCGCTGGACAGAAGAATGGGAAGCCCGCGAAGTTGACAGATCGTTAACACTCCTTTTAGGATGCCTGTACCGATAGTTTCAGCCCTCCAAACATTTCGAAGTGGACGAAGCGAATGAGCGACGAGGCTCGGCGGATCGATCTGACAGCGCAGATCATCGACCTTGAGCCTCAGATGCTGCGCGTGCTCGGCCCGGCCCAGGCGCGTGACTGGGTCGACGTCGACCTCACGATGTCGCAGCTCAAGATGATGTTCGTCCTCTCCTCCGCGATGGGGCACGCCGAGGGCACCAGCGGCTTGCGTGTCGGCGAAGTGGCTCGCGGGCTCGGGGTGACCCTGCCAACCGTCACCGCCGTCATGGACAAGCTCGTCGAGCGCGGCCTGGTCCGGCGCGACGAGGACCCGCTCGACCGTCGCCAGCACGTCTGTCGCCTGACGGCAGACGGCCAGGCGCTCCTGCATCGCCTGATGGCCGGCCGCCGCGCCTTCACCCACGCCCTGCTGGATCACCTGGACGAGGATGAGCTGGCAGCGTTCCTGCGCGGCATGCAGGTGCTGATCGCGGCGGCCGAGCGGCTCCGGGCCAGCGCCTCAGCCGACCTTCCCGCCGATGCCGATCCGGCAGTCCCAGCACCACCCCCCGTCAACCCCACGCGGCCGAACAGCCAGAGGGCCTCCTGAACTTTCTGGGTCTATGGGTTTTTGATCCAGGGGGTTCCCCGCACAGCACACCCCGCTCGCACGTGCCCGTAGGTGCTATCGGCCGGCCAGCCCGGCCGTCACCCCGTCGTAGAACGGGTCGTCGGGAGAGATCGGCAGCTCGGTCGGTGCCCCGAGGATCGCCGAGCGGTAGAGCGCCGTCAGCACCTCGAGGGCGCGGCGCCCCTCGCCGTCGCCGGTCAGCGCGGCCCGGCCGCTCCGGATCGCGTCCAGGAAATCGCCGACCTGCGGAATCATGCTCCAGACCGGCGGCAGCGCGTTCGGCCCCGGGTTCCGGTACGCGTCGTGCTCCGGCTTCTTCGGGCGCCAGGCCGCTGGCAGCGGCGGCACGTCCTCCTCCACGAAGCGGGCCAGCCGCTCGTTCGTGGCCGCGTCCACCGAGTAGACCGCCCACGGGAACGCCTGGACCGCGCCGTGCTCGCCGGCGATCTCGATCTGGCTCCGCTCCAGTTGCTGGCTCACGGCGGCGCAGAACTCCAGGATGCTCCCATCCTCAAACGTCACGATCCCGAGTGCCGTGTCCTCGATCGGGACGCTCGTCTCGGCGCGCGCTCGCGGGACCGGGTGCACGAACGTGCCGATCTTGCCGATCACCTGGACCGGCCGCTTCCCCAGGATCCAGAGCGCCTGGTCCAGGATGTGGATGCCCTGGCCGGTCGCGGCGCCTCCCCCCTCGCGCGCCCAGGTGCCGCGCCACCACAGCTCATAGTACGTATGCGGGCGGTACCACTGGCCGTCCGCCTTGCCGAAGAAGACGCGCCCCAGCGCCCCCGAGTGGACCAGCGCGTGCATCCGACGCTGCTCCTCGGCGAACCGCCCCTGCGAGACCGTCGAGAGCACCCGTCCGGCCGTGCGCGCCGCCCCGATCATCTCATCCGCCTCGCGCAGGCTGACGGCGAGCGGCTTCTCGCAGAGGACGTGCTTGCCGGCCCTGAGCGCCGCCACGGTGACCGGATGGTGCAGGAACGGCGGCGTCGTCACGATCACCGCGTCCACGGCCGGATCCGCGACCAGCGCCTCCCAATCGCCATGCCGCCTCGGTTCACCCCGGCCGATCTCCCGGTACAGCTCCACCAGGGCACCGTCGCCGGCCGCCTCGGCTTCGGCGGCGTGCTCCTCGGCCTGCTCGAGCAGGTAGGCGGCAGCACCGGCGATGCTCTCCTCCGATCGGCTCGCCAGCGCCGTGACCCTGGCCTCGCCAGGAAACGCCAGCAGCGCTCGGATGTGTGTCCGCGCGATGATCCCGCAGCCGACGATCCCAACCCCGATCGGCCGGCCAGCTCCCATCTCCCCCTGCGCCATCCCGGCGACCCCCAAGAGTCTGTGTGTTGCTCGATGATATCGGGCGCCCGTATCTGGCATCGCGTGACCGTGGACTGAAGTCCACGTCTACCATAGCGCCGTCGCTACGCGACTCCGGAGTTGCGCTATACAGAGTCGCGTAGCGACGGCACAACCGTAGACGTCGGCTTTAACCGACGGTCCGTCCGCGATGATACCCGCTCATCCCTCACCCCCTCCTGTCCCTGTCTCCTGCCCCCTGTCTCCTCGGGTATAGTCCCGGCGTGACCGAACAGCCTGTGACCGAACACGAAGGTGCCGCTCCCCAGCCGCCGCGACGGCAGCCCGGCGAGCCCCACCCATACATGCTCCAGCGCAACCCGCCCAACCTCTGGATCCTGGTGGCGCTGACGATCTTCTCGCTCGCCCTGACCGTCGTGATCCTGGCGCTGACTATCCTCCTGTAGCAGCGGCTGCCGAAACGCCTCCCCCGCGCCTGATATGTGCGCCACGCCGAACGACCGTGTCTCCCGCTGCCCCGCCGATACCTGAACGGCGGATGCGCTATCCGCACCAGCACAGCGATCCGTTCCGCTTCGTCGGTCTGTATCCGCCCGTGTTGACAGGCAAATCGACCGGAAGCTACCGTGTCCGTGCACCATCCGCACTCGGCGCGCACCTGCTGTTCAGCCTGCCTCCTCCCTGGTCACTGGTGCGATGGTGTACTCGTCATGGCCGACGAGCGACGACCGCGACACACCACCATCCAGGCAAGGGAGCACACGATGCGGCACAGCAGCCGTCCCCGAGTGCGGTCACGTCGTGCGATCCTCCGGCAGGGCGCCGGTGGACTGGCGCTGTTCGGCAGTCTGATCCTGGCGGCCTGTGGTCAGAGCCCGCCCGCTGCACCCGCCGGTGCGCCGAAGAGCAGCGCCTCCGGTGCGCCCGAGCCGGCCAAACCTGCCGCCGGGGCCTCCACCACGCAGGGCGCTGCCCATCCCGCGACCGGCGGCGCCATGACGAAGGATCAGGTCAACCTCTTCTTCATGGGCCACGTCGCCGGCGGCGCCAACGAGCAGAAGGCGTACGACCAGATCTTGGAAGAGTGGCACCAGAAGTACCCGAACATCAAGGTCGAGTACCAGGTCATCCCGGACCAGGAGCGCATCCAGAAGGCTACGGCGATGGTCGCGGCGGATCAGGCTCCGGACATGTGGCGCCACAACGGCGGCGTCATCCGACTCTGGGCGTACCAGGGCCACCTGCTGGATCTGACTGACCTGATGCCGAAGGATTACCAGCAGAAGTTCCTGCCGGCGCTGATGGCGTACTGCCTTTTCAAAGGGCGGTACTACGGGCTGCCGCACACCACGGACACGTCGGCGCTGTTCTACCGCCAGGATGCGCTCGAAGCGATCGGCGTCAAGCCGCCGAAGGAGCTCAAGGACTCCTGGACCTTCGAGCAGTTCGGGGAGATCAACAACAAACTGCTCGACCTGAAGAAGCAGCAGTACGCGTTCACCCACAACCAGGGCGGCGGTCGCTGGGTGCCGAGCTTCCTCTACAGCACCGGCGCTCAGGTGGTCACCGACGACTTCAGCAAGATCGCCATCAACTCGCCAGAGGGGATCAAGGCGTTCCAGTTCATCAAGGACTGGACCGACAAGAAATGGGCGCCGCCGGCCGCCTGGACCACGCAGGTGCCGAACGAGATCACCGATCAGTTCGTGCGCGGCACCGCCTCGATGGCGATCCTCGGCCAGTGGAACATCACCTACCTGGACGAGAACATCAAGGACTCGTTCAAGTGGGACGTCACCTTCATCCCGCGCGACAAGATGCAGACGACCTCGCTGGGCGGCACCCCGGTCGTCGGCTGGGCCAAGACGAAGCACCCGAAAGAGGTGGCCGGCTTCTTCGAGTACTTCACCTCCGTCGACAAGATCAAGCAGTTCGACGAGATGGCCAACTACGTGCCGGTCCGGTCCGACATGACCGAGCAGACACTCAACTTCCAGGTGCGCAGCGACCTGATGCAGGTGTTCCACCAGCAGATCAAGACCCTGCCGCAGCAGTACGTGGCGTACGTTGCCCGATCGTACTCCTCGGGCATCGGCACGATCATCACCGAGGAGTCCTCCAAGCTGATGCTCAGCGGTCAGTCGCCGGAGCAGACGGCGAAGAACATCGAGGAGCGCGGCAACAAGTACATCCAGGAGAACCCGGACGTCGAGGTACGGTAGCCAATGGCCGCCCAGATCGCCGCGCTCCCGCGCCCGCGCCCACGTCGCCGTCTCCGGCAGCGCGACGTCATCCCGTACGTGTTCATCCTGCCGAACCTGCTTCTGTTCGCGGTATTCGTGTTCGGCCCGATGCTCTTCTCGTTCGGGATGAGCTTCACCGCCTGGGACGGCCTCGGACGTCCCAGCTTCACCGGGCTGAACAATTACGAGAAGCTGCTCTCAGACGACCTGTTCCTGACGGCCGTCCGGAACACCCTGCTCTACAGCTTCGGGACCGTCCTGCCGATGCTGGCGATCTCGCTCGGGCTGGCGCTGATGCTCAACTCGCGCCTGCGCGGCCGGACGTTCTTCCGCGTCATGATCTACCTGCCGGTCGTAATCTCCTGGGTGGCGGCGGCCCTGGTCTGGCGGCTGATCTTCATCCACCCCAGCGGCCTGATGAACGCGGCCCTGGAGTCCGTCGGTATCCCCGCCCAGCTCTGGACCAGCGACCCGATCCTGGCGCTGCCGGCAATCATGTGGATGTCGCTCTGGAAGGGCCTCGGCTTCTACACCGTGATCTACCTGGCCGGGCTCCAGACGATCCCGGCCACGGTCTACGAGGCCGGGATGATCGACGGGGCCAGCCGCTGGCAGCTCTTCTGGCGGATCACCCTGCCGCTGCTCCGCCCGACAACGCTGTTCGCGCTGATCGTCGGGATCATCGGCTCGTTCGAGGTGTTCGTGCCGGTCTACCTGATGACGAACGGCGGGCCCGGCTACGCCTCGATGGTGATGGTGATGGCGATCTACCGCTCGGCGTTCCAGACCTACCAGATGGGGTACGCCTCGGCGATGGCCGTCATCCTCTTCCTGGCGATCTTCGGCGTCTCGCTGGCGCAGTTCAAACTGTTCGGTCGGGAGGTGGAGTACTGATGGCCGTTCAGGAGACCACCGCCCTGCCGCTCGAGCGCGAGACCGGGCGGGACCTGGCCGCCGCCTCCGAAGGCGAAGGCCGCATCCCCCTCAGCGCGCTCCAGCAGGCGATCCTCTACCTGGTGCTCGGCACCGTCTCGATCCTGATGTTCTTCCCGTTCCTCTGGATGATCGCGACCGCGCTGCGCCCGGCCGGCTTCGAGGCCGATCTCTCGCTGATCCCGCGCCCGTACCTCGCCTTCGAGAACTTCGGGCGGGCCTGGAGCTTCCGTGGGTCGGTCTTCACCCAGTACGCGATCAACAGCGTCGTCATCGCGGTCGTCTCGACGGCCCTCGGCGTCGCGCTGAATGGGCTGGCCGGCTTCGCGTTCGCCAAGTACAGCTTTCCGGGCCGGAACGTCCTCTTCTACATCGTCCTGACGACGATGATGGTGCCGTTCCAGATCACGATGATCCCCACCTACGTGACGATCGCGAAGCTTGGGCTGATCAACAACTACTGGGGCGTGATCCTGCCCGGCACGGCCAGCGCCTTCGGGATCTTCTTGATCCGCCAGTTCATGCAGAGCATCCCGGACGAGCTGCTGGACGCCGCCCGGATCGACGGCGCCTCCGAGGTGAACATCTTCCTGCGAATCGTCGTGCCGCTCTCGGCGCCGGCCCTGGCGGTGCTGGCGATCTTCACCTTCCTCTGGCGCTGGAACGATTACCTGCTGCCGCTCCTGGTGATGAACCGCCAGCAGATGTTCACCCTGCCAATCGGGGTCACCAACTTCATCGGCGAGTACCGGGCGGAGTGGAGCCTGGTGATGGCAGTCTCGCTGATCTCGATCCTGCCCACCGTCGGGCTGTTCCTCTTCTTCCAGCGGTACTTCGTGCGCGGCATCGCGATGACCGGCATGAAAGGCTGAGGGCCGTCAGGTCTGGGCGTTGCTGTCCCACTCTGGATCGGCGGAGATCGCCCAGCGGCTCAGGTTGACGATCTCGGGCGGCGGCATGCTCTCGACGGCGGCGGCCGGCGCGGACGGGCCGATCGGGAGCGGCGTCGTCGTGCCGGGCACGCTGATGCTGTTGGTTGTGGTCCCGGAGGCCGGGAAGGTCGCCGTTGCCGTGACCGTTCCGGGCGGGACCGCGGACAGACTCCGTCGCGGCGTGAACAGGACGGCGATCTGGGCGCTGGTGGTCCCCGGCAGCCGCACCAGCAACCGCCGCACGTCCGAGGCCGGCTGCTGGGGCGGCGGGATCTCGACCTCTTCCAGAGTGAACGTGGCGCCGGCCGGCGAGAGCAGCCGGGCTTCCAACACGGCGCCGCCCTGGGTCAGCAGCGCGCGATCGCCCTGCACCTCGACGGCCGCCTGGGTGTGCATCGCCCAGACGAGCTCCACCGCGCGGGACGTCTCGACCTCGTCCTGGATCAGCACCCGGGCGCGATTGTCTCGGAGGGAGACGCCGCGGTTGACGCGCGTGGCCCCGCTGCCGGCGTACGCCGCCGTCAGATCGGCGATGGCGAAGCCGCCATCCGCGCTCGAGCGATACGAGGTCAGCGGCGCCGTCGCCTTCGGGTCTTGATCGGCGCCGTCCAGGAGCAGGGTGTTCTGGCCGCTGGTCCGAATCCGCTCGTAGGTGAAGCGCTCGGCGCCGAAGTAGCCGGGCAGATCGTAGTCGTCCGGCCCCAAGTCGACGGCCCAGCGCTGGCCGAGCGCATCCAGCACGAACGTCCCAAGATCGAGATGGCTATGGTTGACGGCGTTGTCCCCGCCCTTGAAGCCGACGTAGATCGCGTCCTTGTCGTTCCAGGCGGAGCGGAAGAAGGCGAGGTTCGCGGTCTGGTAGCGGGCGTCGAGCGGTAGGTCGGCGATGTCGGCGGGGCTGCCGCTGGCGTCGTACCAGAGCAGGTCGCGGGCGGTGGACCGGCCGCTCGCGGCCTCACGGGCGGCGACGGCCAGAGCCGGATCGGCGTGGCGGCGGCCGAGCCAGAAGAGCATCGGCGCGCTGGCCGGGCGCGGGTTGGCATCGGCGAAGTTGAAGAACAGGCCAGTCGGGCCGGCGACGTGCAGGCGGAAGCGGCCGGTCGCGGAGAGCCCCTGGGCGTCCGAGAGGCCGAAGTCCGTGCCGAGGGCGCTGTTGAGGGCGGCCAGCATGGACACGAGGTAGAGCGTGCCGTACTCCCAGTAGGCCGGGCCTTCCGGCCAGGCGCCGTCTGGCGCATAGGTGGCGATGGCGGCTGGCAGCGCGGTGAGCGCCTGGGCCAGCACCGTGCCGGCCAGTCCGGGCTCCTCGTCGCCGATCGCGAGTGCCCCGATGGCGATACCGCCGTTGCAGACCAGGTTCCAGTTGTGGGTGGCCCGTGCCCAGAACGCCCTCGACGCGTACGCCTGCTCGGCCGGCCGGAGCCCCTTCTCGACGATCGCCCGGCGGATCGTCGCGCGGTCCTCAACGCTCAGGAAGTCATACAGCCAGTCGTAGCCGAGCGCGAAGGCGTGGGTCATCTCGGCGACGTCCAGGAAGTGGGATGGGTTCCAGTCCGAGAAGGCAGCGGCGGCCAGCAGCTCCTCGCGGGCACGGGCCGCCCAGCGCCGATCGCCGTCCAGGCGGTAGAGCAGGGCCAGCGTCATCACGCGGTCCAGGATGGTCCTGCTGACGGTGAGCAGACGCGGCCCGATCAGCACGCGCTCAGGCGTGGGCTGGGTCAGGAGGCGCGAGCCGTTGCGAAGGAGCGCGTCGCGGAACGAGCGGGCCGTGACGTCGTTGGTCAGGGCGCGGCGGATGCGGGCCTCGTCCTCGGAGAGCAGCATCAGGCGCGGGTGGCTGAGCCGTAAGGTCGTGAGGACGGTCTCGCGAGTGACGGAGGTCGAGAGGGTCGGCCCGGTCTGGCCTGGCACGGAGGGCATCGGGCGTCCTGACGTGTCCGGGGTGGGCGTGAGCGTGAGCGATGGCGCGACGGTGGACGTGGGCGTCAGGGTGGACGTGGAGGTGGGGACCGGCGTCTCGGCCGGGGGAGTGGTCGTGCTGGCCGGCGCGGTGGAGGTTGGCGTGGCCGTGGACGCCTGCTCGGCCGGCGCGGCCACGGCTACGCCAGCCAGGCCGGTCAGCAGCCCGAAGCTCGAAGGCATCGCGAGGGCGACGAGCCCGGCTCGACGCACGAACGCACGACGCGTGATCCGCCGATCGCACACACGGGCAATTCTAACCGTTCGGCGCTTCACGGAAGGAGCCTCATATTTCCCTGGACGTACAACGAGGGACCTCGCGAATCGATGCGCGAGATCCCTCGAACGGGCAGCGGAAAAGGGCTCGGGGCAGCCTGAACGGACACGACCACACGCGCGACCGCCTGAGCGGCCGCGCAGCCGGGCTAGAGTTGGAGCAGGCTGTCCATCTCCTTGCGGCTCGGGTTGACGTACAGCTTGCCGCCGATCTCGAGGGTGGGGACGGTGCGGAAGCCGGTCTCCTTCTCGATGCGCTCGCCGTACTCGGGGAATTCCTCGATGTCGATCTCGTCGTAGGCCACGCCCTTACTGTCGAGATAGCGCTTGGTACCCTTGCAGAAGCCACACCAGGTGGTCGTGAACATCTTTACCGTGTTTGCTTCGGCGGTCAAGGAAATCCCCCCTTTGGCCCCGCATCTCTCGTGCCCCCGCTCCCGAAAACGACGAAGGGGAGGCACAGCAGCGCCGGCCGACATTGTGGATGTGTATCCCAGATAGAACCTGGACTGCCCACTGCAACGTGCGTTCCCGCGCTCGTATTCCGACCCTTACCGGCGGCGCTTGACCTCGACGGCGTCGGCGTGGAAGAGTTGCTCGTGCTGCTTCTCGCCATCGGCTCAGGCCGCGAGCGATGCGGGCTCCCGCTCGACGGGCTGACGCGGGGCACGCGGCGGGATCAGCGAGCGTCCGGAGAGCAGCGTGGCGAGGTAGAGGAGCAGGCCGAAGACCAGGAAGTTGTCGCCGCGGAGATCGGTGCCCTGGAGCAGTGGCGACCCGACCAGACTCCCTAAACCGCGCAGCGCGGCGCTGACGGCGTCCACCAGCACCCGGTCGTACAACGCCACCAGCAAGGCGCCGCCGACCACCCCCAGCAGTCCCCAGCGCCCGCCGATCGCCACCGCCGCCAGCACCATCAACGAGAGCGTCAGGTCGAACTGCTCCGGGACGATGTGGCCGACCAGTCCGGCGAACAGTGCCCCGGCCAGACCGGCCACCGCCGCCCCCAACGCGAACGCCGCCAGCTTGACGGCCGTCGCGTCCACGCCGAGCGAGCGGGCGGCCAGCTCGTCGTCGCGGACCGCCGCCCAGGCCCGCCCGAGCCGGGCGCCGGCCAGCCGTGACGCGGCGAGCCAGACGCACGCGGCCAGGATGAGCGCCAACAGGTAGGCATGGACGGGCGAACCGGCCGGGACGCCCGGGATGGCCGGCGGGTTGATGCCGGAGATGCCGCGTGCCCCGCTGGTCAGGTCTGGGAAGCGGATCACCAGGGCCGGCACGATCTCGCCGAGCGCGAGGGTCACGATCGCCAGGTACTCGCCCCGGGCGCGGATGCTCGGCAGCCCGAACAGGACCCCGAACGCTGCCGCGACCAGTCCCGCCAGCGGCAGCGCCAGCCACGGCTCGTGCAGAAGGGCCGGCACCAGCGGGGCCAGCCTGCTCCCTCCGGCCGTCAGGATCGCCAGGGTGTAGCCGCCGATCGCGAAGAAGGCGGCGTACCCGAGGTCCAGCAGCCCGGCGAACCCCACCACCAGCTCCAGCCCGAGCGCCAGCGCGATCATCAGCAGGACGATCGCGCCGTCGTAGAGGCGGACGCCGCCGACCAGCGCGCCGAGCAGCGGATAGAGGGCGGCGAGCACCAGCAGCGCGCCGACGATGCGCTGCTCCCGCCGGCCGGGCTGCCCGGACGAGCGCACGCGGCCGCCGGTCGGGAGCTCGGCGGCGGGCGAGACGCTGGTCCCGAGCAGGCCGGACGGCCGGAAGGCGAGCAGCCCGACCAGCAGCAGCAGGGTCAGGACCGGCGTCCAGAAGGCGCTCAGGAAGTAGTCGCCGAACGCGCTGAGGACGCCGAGCGTCACCCCGCCCAGCAGGGCGCCGGCCGGGTTGCCGATCCCTCCGAGGAACGCCGCCGTCATCGCGACGAGGCCGCTCCGCAGGCCGTGGTTGGCGGTGGTCCCACCGAAGTAGGTGGCGAAGATCGCGGCGGCGAGGCCGGTCAGAGCACCGGCCGCCAGGAAGCCGAGCAGCCGGCCACGCCGCGGGTTGCCGCCCAGCAGTGAGAGCAGCTCCGGGTCCTCGGCGACGGCGCGCAGGAGCCGGCCGGTTTGGGTCCGAGCCAGCGCCAGCGTCCCGCCGATCGCGACGATCCCGCCGACCACCAGCACGAGCAGGTCTTTGAGGGTCAGGCTGATACTGCAGCAGCCCAGCTCGACGAACGGCACGATATCGGGCATCGCCAGCATCGGCAGGTTGACGCCCTGGTGGCCGGGCATCGGGACGTTCGTAAACGCGTGCCAGCGGACGGCCGCCCCCAGCATCAAGAACGAGAGGGCCAAGCCAGCGATCAGCGGCCCGAGCGGCTCGCGGCGGCTGTCGAAGGGGCGGAACGCCAGCCGCTCGACCAGGCCGTTGAGGAGGGCGCCGATCAGCGCCCCGGCCGCGACGAGCAGCAGGAGGAGGCCGAGCCGCACGACGAGTGGCGTCGCGGCGGTGACGCCGAGCAGCCGCGCCAGGCTGGCGACGGCGACGGTGGTCAGGGCGAAGACGTTGCCGTGAGCCAGGTTGACCTGGCGGGTGACGGCGAAGGTGAGGGTGAAGCCCGCCGCGCTGAGCGCGACGACGGCGCCGGCCGTCAGCCCAAATATCAATACCTGAACAAAATCGGTCACGCGCCGAGGGTGGTCAGGGCGTAGCGCGAGGCTTCGATGGCGCGGTCTACGTCCGTGCTGTCGTTGTAGAGGTGGGCCGAGTACCGTACCCGGCCGTCCGCCTCCCAGACCAGCACGCCACGCTCCGCCAGCAGCTCGGCGAATCGCTTGCCGTCCGCGCGGGCGATGCAAACGTTGCCGGCCCGCCGGGCCGGCTCGGCCGGGGTCAGGACCTCAAGGCCGAGCTCGTCCAGCCCCTCGCGGAGGCGGGCCGTCAGCTCCAGGACGTGGGCCTCGATCTTCTCGATGCCGACGTTCAGGATGTACTGGAAGCCGTTGTCCACCACGTAGGCGCCGGGGAAGCTCGGGTTGCCGAGCGTCATCCGCATCGCGTCGTCTCTAGGAGTGAACGTGTGACGGCGCATCTCGCCCTCGCCGTCCAGCGGCTTCGCGGACATCCAGCCGGCCATCCTCGGCGCCCAGTCCGGCTGAAGCTGGCGGTTCCAGAACCCGACAGCGATCCCCGTGCAGCCAAGCTGCCACTTGTAGCAGCACGAAAAGACGAAGTCGGCGAGCCTTGCCTCGACGGGGACGACGCCGAGGGCGTGCGAGGCGTCCACGATAAAGATCGCGCCGACGGCGTGGGCGGCCTCAGCGACGCTCGCGAGGTCGTGGCGGACGCCAGTCAAGTAGCTGACGTGCGACAGGGCCACCGCTCGGGTGCGGGCGTCGATGGCGGCTTCGAGGGCGCCGGGCGGGACATCGAAGCCGGTCCCGACGAACCGGACCTCGACGCCGTGTTGCTGCTGGAGCAGCCAGGGGTAGATGTCAGACGGGAACTCGATCGTCTCGACCACGACGTTGTCGCCGGGCTTGAAGTCGATCGTCTGGGCGACCATGTTGACGCCGTCCGAGGTGCTGGGCAGGAACGCGACCTCGTCCGTGGAGACGCCGAGCAGCGTGGCGGCCCGCTCGCGCGCCCGGTTGTGGACCTCGAGCTGGCGCCAGCGGCCGGGCAGGCCGGCGCTCTTGTCGAGGGCGTAGCGGGTCAGCGCCTCGACATGGCTCTTGAGGAAGGGGGACTCGCCACCGGCGGCGAGGTGCACGCGCTCCTCGACGCCGATGAAGTCCCCCTTGGGGGCGAGCGAGCTCATGCCCCGCCACCACCGCCGTTGCCGTTGCCGGGCTTCTGGTCGTACGCGAGCGCCGAGTAGCGCATCAGCTTGTCGAAGTTATGGCTGGACTGGACGCGGCGGACGGTCCCGGACTTGCCGCGCATCGCCAGCGTCTCGGTGAAGGCGCCATTCGACGTGTAGCGGACGCCGCGCACCAGCTCGCCGGTCGTGACGCCGGTCAGCGAGAAGAAGACGTCGTCGTCCGCCACGAGGTCGTCGATCGTCAGGATCTTCCCCAATGGCAGGTTCTGCTCCTCCGCCAGCTCGCGCTCCTTGTCGTTGCGGGGCCAGTAGCGGCACTGGATGTCCCCGCCCAGGCACTTGAGGGCGCAGGCGGTGGTGACGGCCTCTGGCGAGCCCCCGATCCCGAGCAGCATGTCCATGCCGGTCTCTTCCATCGAGGGCATGATCCCGCCGGCGATGTCGCCGTCCGTGATCAGCTTGACCCGAGCTCCGGCCTCGCGGACCCGCCGGATGATCTCGTTGTGGCGGTCCCGCTCCAGGATCACCACCGTCAGGTCGTCGACGTCGACGTGCTTCGCGGCGGCGAGCGCCTTCAGGTTCTCCTCGATCGAGAGGTCGAGCGCGACGTGGCCCTTGCCGGCCGGCCCGACGGCGATCTTCTCCATGTAGGCGATGCCCTTCCAGCCGAGCATCGAGCCGCGCTTCGCCAGGGCGACGACGGAGACGGAGTTGGGGAGGCCTTTGGAGAGGAGGGTCGTGCCGTCCACCGGATCGACGGCGATGTCGGTCTCGGGGGGAAGGCCGTTGCCGATCCGCTCGCCGGTGTAGAGCATTGGCGCCTCGTCCTTCTCGCCCTCGCCGATGACGACGATGCCGTCCATGTCGACGGAGTCCAGGGCGAAGCGCATGGCGTTGACGGCAGCCTGGTCGGCCGCGATCTTGTCGCCCTTGCCCATCCAGCGGGCAGATGCCAGGGCGGCAGCCTCGGTAACGCGAGCGAGCTCGAACGAGAGGTTGCGATCGAGGTTGGGGCGGGCCGTGCCCGTACGGCGCTCTTCGGCGAGCATGCGAGGCCTCCTCGTCGGCACCCTTCAGTGGGGCCAGAGCACGCCACGACGGTGGAGCGTGGCTCCCTGGCATCGTAGGCTGGCGGGAGCCTCGCTTTCAAGGGGGATCTTCCCGACATCTGGTGTCAGGAAAATCACGCCCTGGCGCTGGCTCCCTCTGGAAGGGGGTGGGCCGAGGGTCCGCGCCCGTTAGCTACCACGGCGGCGCGGGGTCAGCTCGGCGTCCAGGTCGAGGTCGAGCAGGCGGACGGCGGTGCGCAGGGCAGCGAAGTCGGCGTCCGTCGCAGGTCCGAGGCCGTCGATGCCGTACAGGTCGCGCAGCGCTGAGGCGCCGGCCGGGCTCGCGGCCACCCGCAGCAGCCCGTCTCGCAGCTTCCGCCCGAGCTCCGGCGTGACGCCTCGCCGGACTCCCAGCACGTCGTTCGGGATCGGGTCGGTCCGGGCGATCACCCGGATCTGCTCCGCCAGGTCCGACGCCGGGGGTCGAGCCGTCGCGCTGACGAACCGTGCTGCGCCGGCTGTCCCGTCTCCCCGGATCGCGCCGCCATCTGCTCGGCGGTTGTAGACGGCCATCACCACCCGGTCGTTGCCGTCGTCGAAGGGCGCCTCGACGAGGAATGCCGAGACGTCGATCCCTTCCCCCAGGAGCAGCGCCCGAGGAAGATGGTACCCCGTGAGCGACCCGTCTTCCGCGAACGCGAACCGCTTGCCCCGCAATCCCTCCAGGCTGGTGATGGCGCTGTCTGCTCTGACCACAATCTGGCCGCTGGTACTGGTGCTGCCACCTCGGACGTTCGCGACCAGCGCGTCGGCACCCGCCCGGTCATGGGCCAGGACGTACGCCAGCGGCGCTAGCCATCCGACGTCGACGTTGTGGGTGCCCATCGCCTCGATCGTGGCGGCGTACGAGGTTGGCACGGAGAGCTTGACCCGCAGGCCGGTCTCGGTCTCAAGCAGCTTGACCAGCGGCCGGCCCGCCGCGATCACCTTCTGGGGATCGGTGGAGGGCGCCAGCGCCAGCTTGACGGGGTTCTGCTCGGTGCCAAGCGGCGCACTGGTCGGCTGGACCATCGAGCAGGCCACGGACAACACCAGGAAGAGGAGGAAAGGAGCGATGTCCCGCAGCCGCGACCGCGCCTCTGTCACGGACGTTCGTCTCCTGGCAGTATGATCCGTCGCTCAGCCCGCCGAAAGCCTGCCATACTATCAGGCGGGCGCGCGAGTATCAGGGGGTACGATGTTCCGAGAGAAGCTGGCCGAGGCGACCGACCGACGTCACTCCGTGCTCTGCGTCGGCCTCGACCCCGATCCGCGTCTGGCGCCTCCCCATCTGGTGGGCCAGGACGGCTGGATCGAGCGCTTCTGCCTCGGCATCATCGAGGCGACGGCGGACCTCGTCTGCGCTTACAAGCCGAACCTCGCCTTCTTCGAGGCGCTCGGGCTGGACGGCTGGCACGGCCTGAAGCGGACCCTGGACGGCCTCCCCAGGGACCTCGTCAGCATCGGCGATGCCAAGCGCGGTGACATCGGCAGCACCGCCGAGGCGTACGCGAAGGCGCTCTACGAGGTCTGGGGCTTCGACGTGGTGACCGTCAGCCCGCTGCTCGGCCCGGACACCCTCGAGCCGTTCCTCAAGTACAAAGATCGTGGGATCCTGGCTCTCTGCAAGACCTCCAACGCTGGCTCTGGAACGCTTCAGGATCTGCCGGTCTCCTGGAACGGCACGACCATGCCGCTCTACCAGTCGATCGCCCACCAGATGGCCGCGCTGGACGCCGATTCCTCGGACACGGGGTCCGCCGGACAGATCG
>Ga0209382_10005048_pt1 | contig 17271 bp, 13 predicted proteins | sample SoiMetdeltSBSDD5_FD_187599 | JGI IMG/M metagenome (GOLD analysis project Ga0209382, IMG submission 187599) | Bulk soil microbial communities from a Populus tree surrounding site in Tennessee, USA - Soil MetaG P. deltoides SBSDD5 (SPAdes) (version 2) | ecosystem: Environmental > Terrestrial >...
ATGATCCGCCTGGCCGGCAGCAACGAAATCAAACGAACGCTGCAACACATCCGACGCGACCGAACCCGAGCACTCGACCTCATCGGCCTCACATGACTACATCAACCATGACTTTGCAATTGCGCTGGCCCTGAGCCTGGCGCCCGTGGAGGTCCATAGGAAACTGCCTGAGTCGGATGGAGCTGGGGCGACATAGTCGACACGCCTGTTTCCGTCGTCCGCCCTTACCTCTATCTGTTTGATCTCCGTATCGTCCTTGGAAGGGTTGCAGTTCGGCTTGATCCCCTTCTCCCAGGAGTCCCCAGCAAGAACCGATATCATCCTGAGCTGCTCACACTTCATTGGTGAAAACACGATGGCCGTGGACACCACGGTACGGGCGTTCTCAGTTGAGTAAATGGACGCACTGGCCGGACCCGATATCGCACCGATCCAGGCCCGTCCTTTCCCGGCCAGCGATGTCGAGACCGTCGCAACGAATAATTGGGACGGGAATCCCCAGGAACCGTCATTCGGACCAGTGGCGTATGAGAGCGAGATCGGCTCCTTCATGAACATCCCGCTGATGTTGGTGGGCGAGGCGGAGCCTATGATCAGACGGGCGTCGGCAAAGAGTTCCAGCACAAGCAGAAACGGCGTGGACCGTTCTGTTTCGGCCGTCACCTCGACTATCTGGGAAGTCCGCTGGCCGTGTCGCGTGGAGAACGCATAGCCCACGCGTGTATGCACTCGCACATCGGGCGGCGCATAGGCAGCGATTGTTCCACCACTGAGCAACGGCAGACGGGGTGCACCGGGCGCGCCCTGTCGGTATAAGTTCCACGACCCGAGGAGTATGTACACGGCAGTTCCCAGCAGCACAACGCCCATCATCAGCTTGGGGACCGCTGAAGGTCGATTCTTGGGTGTCGTGCTCATATTCGCCTGTCGCTCCGCCATCTGGCTCAGCTCCGGTAGGGGTCCGTGTCGATGACCGTCATGCCTGGCTGACCACCAGTGTCGAGGTTGAATTCATTAATGGCTTTGGTCGAATCAGGAAAGTAGACCACGTAGCCACCGCTGAGGAAGAACGCCGATACGGATTCCAGGTACGAAGCGTCCTTGAGCATCCTGGGAACGACGGCATCGGGTGTCACCTGGAGAGCCCAGGCGATCCCGCCATTGGGCAAGGTCAGCTTGTATGCGTCGAACCCGCCAATGCTTTGGGCAGCAACGAATATGTACTCGGTGTGGGCCGCAGCCTCTGGCTCCAGACCTGGTACGGCAACGGGTTGCGGCGCCGCTGACGGGATCGATCGAGGTGGTGCAGATGGTGACTCTGTCATTGTCTTAGCGAGTCCGACGACACCGTTAACGAACGCCAGACCGAGCGAACCGAAGCACCCGAGCACGGTACCGATGACGATCCCCACGATCGCCGCTGTCGGTAGCCGCGTCCTCTGCGGACTGGTCACCGCCTGAGTGTGACCACGGCTGTCAATCTCCGCAATGGCCGTACAGTCATCGTTTCCCTTGTGCCGCTTCACGCTTGGCTGGACCAGGTGTGGGTAGCAGCGCCTGAGAACCGAGACCACCCCGAACGGCTTCCCACCGGCATGTTCAAGCGATATCGCGGGCGACCAGTCCGCGTTAGGAGTCTGCAATGGCTATACAGGAGAAGTCCCCCTCGGCGTCCAAGTTGAAAGCGAATGAGGCAGTCCAACCAGTCCGTAGGGGCGACGATATCCAGATCGCCGCCTGCCCGCAGTGCGGCGCTCCAGCTGAACTGACCGACTACGGAACCGCCACGAGCACGGCGGGGCCCGTCGACATCGTCCGCGTCATGTGCGCGTCAAGACACTGGTTCCTGATGACGCGTGACGCGTTGGAGCAGCCGTAACCGCTCGGCCGACCCAGGATCGCGCCATCGTCATCCGCCTGGTCGCCTACACCGTCAACATCGACCGGTTCTTCAGCGCCTGAGCGGGAGCGCTCAGCGGCCGGCGGCTACGGCACCGAGACTGCCAGAAACAACCCCGGCAGGACCATTAGGTGTGCGTTGGGAAGCCGAGGTTGACGCCGCCGTGGCTCGGGTTGAGCCAGCGGCTGGTGACCACCTTGCCCCGGGTGAAGAAGTGCACGCCGTCGGCGCCGTACGCATGGCTGTCGCCGAACAGCGATGACTTCCAACCACCGAACGAGTAGTAGGCCATCGGCACCGGGATCGGCACATTGACGCCGACCATGCCCACCTCGACCTCGTGCTGGAACCGCCGCGCCGCGCCGCCGTCGTTGGTGAAAATGGCCGTGCCGTTGCCGTATTTCGTGGCGTTGACCATTGCGAGCGCGTCGTCGTAGGACCTGGCCCGAGCAACACACAGCACCGGCCCGAAGATCTCGTCGGTGTAGATGGTCATGTCCGGGGTGACGTGGTCGAAAAGCGTTGGCCCGAACCAGAACCCGGCCCGCTCGAGCTGGTCGCGCCCGTCCACGACGACCGCGGCTCCCGCCTGCGCCCCGGCGTCCACATAGGACGCGACCCTGTCCCGGTGGGCCCCTGTGACCAGCGGGCCCATATCGGAGCCAAGCTCGATACGACGCACCCGCTCGGCGATGCGCGACACGAGCTCGTCGCCGATCGGGTCGACTGCGACCACCACCGAGATGGCCATGCACCGCTCCCCCGCCGACCCGAACCCCGCGCTCACCGCCGCGTCGGCGGCCAGGTCCAGATCGGCGTCGGGCAGGACGACCATGTGGTTTTTCGCCCCGCCGAGCGCCTGTACCCGTTTGCCATTGGCCGTGCCGGTCTCGTAGATGTAGCGCGCGATCGGTGTGGAGCCGACAAACGACACCGCCTTCACGGTGGGGTGTGTCAGCAGCGCGTCGACCGCCTCCTTGTCGCCGTGCACCACGTTGAACACGCCGTCGGGCAGGCCGGCCTCGATGAACCACGCCGCCAGCAGGTTGGCCGCGCTCGGGTCCTTCTCGCTGGGCTTGAGTACGACAGTGTTGCCGCACGCGATGGCGAGCGGCACGAACCACAGCGGCACCATGGCCGGGAAGTTGAACGGCGTGATCACCGCGACGACGCCCAGCGGTTGGCGGACCGAATAGGAGTCGATCTCAGTGGAGACGTTTTCGGAGTAGCCGCCCTTCAACAGTGACGGGATGCCGCACGCGTATTCGACCACCTCGAGCGCGCGCTGCACCTCACCGAGCGCGTCGGAGTGCACCTTGCCGTGCTCGGCGCTGACGATCGCCGCGAGCTCGTCGCGCCGTTGAAACAACAGATCTCTGAAGGCGAACATGACCGCCATGCGCCGGGTGAGCGAGGAGTCGCGCCATGACGCCCATGCCGTCGCGGCGACATCGACGATCGTGGCCACGTCACCCGTCGAGGCGAAGTCGACCATCGCCCGGATCTCGCCGGTGAGCGGATCGAACAGCTCCCCTTGGCGCGCCGACCCGTGTTCCCAAGGCTTTCCGTTGACGAAGTGGGTCACATGATTGCGCATGCCAGGATCTCCAATCCCTCTTTCGCCTCGGCCTCGGTAAGCGTCAGCGGCGGGCCCATCCGGATCACGTTGCCGTAGAGGCCGCCCTTGCCGACCAGGAGCCCGTTGGCCTTGCACCGCTCCACGACCTGGAGCGTGAACGCTGAGTCGGGCTCGAGCGTGCCGGGCTTGACGAACTCGATCGCGAGCATCAGGCCCTTGCCCCGCACCTCGGCGACGTGTGGCGAGCCGACCGCGCGCAGCCCTGCGTGCAGGATGCCGCCGACGTGTGCCGCGTTGGCCTGAAGGTCGTGCGAGAGCAGGTAGTCGAGCACCGCCGCGCCGGCCGAGGCGCTGACCGGGTTGCCGCCGAAGGTGTTGAACGATGTCGCTTGAAGACAGTCCATGATCTCCGCCTTGGCGACGACGCCCGCCAGGGCGAAGCCGTTGCCCACCCCCTTGGCGAAGGTGAGCATGTCCGGCACGGCGTCGTGTGCCTGGTACCCCCAGAAATGAGAACCTGTCCGCCCCCAGCCGGTCTGCACCTCGTCGGAGACCCAAAGGATGCCGTGCTGGTCAAGGACTTCCTTGACCGCCCTGAAGTAGCCGTCGGGCGGCGCGACGAACCCACCGACGCCCTGGATCGGCTCGGCGATCAGGCAGGCGACGTCTCCGGCCGTGGTGGTGGCGAGCACCTCGCGCAGATCCTCGACCGCCCGCTCGATATAGGCCGCGTCGGATAGTCCGGCGAACACTCCGCGCAGCCGGTCGCCCGAGTGAAGGTAGCTAACGTTGACGGGCGTGAGCGACGTGGCCGACCAGCTCCGGATGCCGGTGATCCCCAGTGCGGCGAAGCTGCGCCCGTGATAGCTGTTGCGCAGGGCCAAAATCTGGTTGCTGCGCCTGAACTGCGTGGCCAGCAGCAGGGCCGTGTCGTTGGCCTCCGTGCCGGAGTTGGCCAGGAAGACCTTGGGGTCAGGGACGCCTGACACATTGGCGATCTTCTCGGCCAGCTCGACCTGCTTGCGGATGAGGTAGAGCGTGGACGAGTGCGCGATGCCGGTGTCGAGTTGGCGGCGCACCGCGTCCATGACCTCGGCGACGTCGTAGCCGATCATCGTAGTCAGCACGCCGCCGAAGAAGTCCAGATAGGACTTGCCGCCGGCGTCGGTGACGCGGCATCCCGAGCCGGAAACGAGCTCGATCGGCTCGGCGTAGAGCGGGTTGACCCACGCCGGAAGCACAGACCGGTGGCGGGCGAGCAGATCGTCGGTTGTCACTTGAACACTCCTTAGTCGGTTCTCATCGCGTTCCGCGATTTAGCCGGCCGGGCGTGCGCGCCGCCTCGGCCATAATCCGTGCGAGCTCGTCGAACCCGTCGCGGACGAGACCGACGGTGATCCTCACGTGCGGTGTTGGCAGCGCGGTGACCTCGAACGGGCTGCCCGGAGCGACCGCGATGGCGTTGGCGGCCAGACTCACCAGCGCCGCTTGCTGGTCGGCAACCTCGAGCCACAGATTGATCCCATCGTCGGCCGTGGCCCTCGCCCCATGGTGCGCAAGGGTTTCCAGCATCGCCGCGCGACGCCTGGCATATTCCTCCCGCGCCTGGTCGAGCAGTTTGGCCGTGCCGGGCGACGTGAGCAGGCCGAGCAGCACGTGCTGCAACAGGCGGCTGGACCAGCCGGGGCCGAGCATGCGCCGGTCGGCAAGCGGCGAGATGACGTCGGCGGGCCCGGCCACCGCGGCCAGGCGCAGATCAGGCCCGAGGCTCTTGGCGAAGCTTCTGATGTGGACGGTGCGGCCGGGCAGGTGCGTGCCGAGGCTGACCGTTTGCGCGCTGGCGATTCCGGCCGCGTGGTCGTCCTCGATGATGACCACGCTGGGGTGCCTGCCCAGCACCACGGACAGCTCGGCGGCGCGCGCCGGGGTCATGCTGACGCCCGTCGGGTTGTGCGCCCGCGGTTGCAGCAACACAGCCACGGGGTTGAGGTCGAGCGCCTCCTCGAGCGCCTCCGGCACGATCCCCGAATCATCGAGCGCGAGCCCGATCGCGTGCGCGCCGGTCTGCTCCAGCAGGTCGAGCATCGGCGGGAAGGTCGGGTTTTCCACCAGCACACGGTCGCCGAACCGGACAACGACCCCGATGACGCGATCGAGGGCGTCAAGCGCCCCGTCCACCACGGTCACCTGCTCGGCGGCATAGGGCCAGACCGAGCGCAGGTGCTCCTCCAGCGCGGGCAGCACGGGCTCGTCGAGGTAGCTCGTCGTCAGGCGCATGTCGCCGAGCCGGTTCAGCGTCTCGGTGAGATCGGGCAGCAGGTCGTGGTCGGGCACGCCGGTGGACAGGTCCTGCGGCGCCCCGCTCAGGATCCCGGCCATGTGCGTGTAACGCAGGCGTGAGCGCAGACGCTCGCCCGACAGCACGACCGTGCCGGAGCGCCCGCGCGTGGCGATGAGCCCGGCACGGGTCAGCGAGCTCCAAGCCTCGCTGACCGTCGTCGGGCTGATTCCCAATACCCGCGCCAGATCCCGCACCGTGGGCAGGCGGGTGCCGGACGCCAGCTCTCCGCTGTGGACCAACCGGCTCACCGCGGCGGCGATGCCGCGCGCGCTCCGGTCCGTCACCGCAGTGGAGATCAAGTGAAGCATTCCAAACCTGTCCTTGACAATCTACCTATTGTCCGGCTAGAGCTGTGTCATTAATGTTCTACGGCATCCAGGCCTCTGTAGACAAGGAGGTGCCCGTGTCTGACACCATCCGCTCCGCCCTGGTACAGACATCGTGGACCGGCGACAAGGAATCCATGATCAAGGCGCATGAGGATTACGCGCGGCAGGCGGCGGCGCGGGGCGCCAGTGTGATCTGCTTCCAGGAGCTTTTCTACGGTCCCTATTTCTGCCAAGTGCAAGACTCGCAGTTCTACGCCTATGCCGAGTCAATCCCCGGGCCGACGACCGAGCGCTTCCAGGCGCTGGCCGCCGAACTCAGCATCGTCATGGTTCTGCCAATGTACGAACAGGAGCAGCCCGGCGTCCTGTACAACACGGCCGCCGTGGTCGACGCCGACGGCAGTTATCTCGGCAAATATCGCAAGACACATATCCCGCAGGTCAAGGGGTTCTGGGAGAAGTTCTATTTCAGACCCGGCAATTTGGGGTACCCGGTCTTCGACACAGCGGTCGGCCGGATCGGCGTTTACATCTGCTACGACCGGCACTTCCCGGAAGGCTGGCGTGCGCTGGGCCTGGCCGGGGCGACGATCGTGTTCAACCCGTCGGCGACGCACCGCGGGCTGTCTGCCTACCTGTGGAAGCTGGAGCAGCCGGCCTCGGCAGTGGCCAACGAGTACTTCATCGGGGCCATCAACCGCGTGGGCATCGAAGATCTGGGCGACAACGACTTCTACGGCACGTCCTACTTCGTCGACCCCGAGGGCAAGTTCGTCGGCGACACCGGCGACTCGCACCAGCCGGAGCTGATCGTGCGCGACCTCGACATGCGGCTGCTGGCCGAGGTGCGCGACCGCTGGGCGTTCTACCGCGACCGCCGCCCGGAAGCGTATGAGAGCCTGGTGAAGCCATGACCCTCCTGATTAGAGGCGGGACCGTGGTCACGAGCACGGGAACGCACGCGGCCGATGTGCTCGTCGATGGCGAGACCATCGCCGCGCTGTTCGCGCCGGGGTTCGGGCCGTCGGAGACCGAAGTCTCGGACATCGAAGTCATTGACGCCACGGGGAAATACGTCGTCCCAGGCGGCATCGACGCGCACACGCACATGGAGCTGCCGTTTGGCGGCACGTTCGCGTCGGACACGTTCGACACCGGCACGAAGGCGGCGGCGTTCGGCGGCACCACGACGATCATCGACTTCGCCGTGCAGAGGACCGGCGAGAACGTCCACGAGGGGCTGGCCGCCTGGCACGGCAAGGCCGACGGCAACTGCCACATCGACTACGCCTTCCATATGATCATCGGCGGGGTGGACGACGACTCGCTCAAGGCCATGGATGCGCTCGTCGACCACGAGGGCGTGACCAGCTTCAAGCTTTTCATGGCGTACCCGGGCGTGTTCTACAGCGATGACGGCCAGATCCTGCGCGCGATGCAGAAGGCGCGCGAGAACGGCTCCATGATCATGATGCACGCCGAGAACGGCATCGCCATCGACGTGCTGATCCAGCAGGCGCTCTCGCGCGGCGAGACCGACCCGATCCACCACGGGCTGACCCGTCCGTCCGAATTGGAGGCCGAGGCCACGCGGCGGGCCATCTCGCTGGCCAAGGTAGCCGGGGACACCCCTCTGTATATCGTGCACATGTCGGCGTCCGAAGCGCTTGCGGCCGTGGCGCAGGCGCGTGACGCGGGGCACAATGTCTTTGCCGAGACCTGCCCGCAATACCTCTATCTCACGCTGGAGGACCAGCTGGGCGCGCCCGGGTTCGAGGGCGCCAAGTGGGTGTGCTCGACTCCCTTGCGCAGCAAACACGAGAGTCACCAGCGCGACCTGTGGCGGGGCCTGCGCAGCAACGACCTCGCGATCGTGTCGACCGACCACTGCCCGTTCTGCTTCAAGGATCAGAAGGAGCTGGGGCTAGGCGACTTCTCGAAGATTCCCAACGGGATCGGCGGGGTCGAGCATCGGGTCGACCTGCTTTACCAGGGCGTCGTGGACGGCAAGCTCTCGCTCGAGCGATGGGTGGAGACGATCGCGACGACACCCGCCCGCATGTTCGGGCTCTACCCGCGCAAGGGCGTGATCGCGCCCGGCTCGGACGCCGACATCGTGGTCTATGACCCCGATGGGCGGACGACGATCAGCGTCGAAACTCATCACATGAATATGGACCACTCGGCTTATGAGGGGTACCAGATAAAGGGGAAGGTCGACACCGTCATCTCCCGCGGCACGGTCGTCGTCGCCAGTGGTGAATACCTCGGCCGCAAGGGCCACGGCAAATATCTGCCCCGCGGCCTCTCCTCCTACCTGAGCTGAGGGAGGTCCACAATGGATATCGGAGTGGTCTTCCAGCTGGATCCGCCGGCCAGCCGCGTGGTCGACCTCGCGGTGAAGGCGGAGGCGGCGGGCTTCAGCCACGTGTGGTCGTTCGACTCGCACCTGTTGTGGCAGGAGCCCTACGTCATCTACAGCCAGATCCTCGCGCGCACCGAGCGGGTCATCGTCGGCCCGATGGTGACCAACCCCGGCACGCGCGATGTGACAGTCACGGCCAGCACGTTCGCCACGCTCAACGAGATGTATGGCAACCGGACCATCTGCGGCATCGGGCGCGGCGACTCCGCTCGGCGCACGCTGGGCCTGCCGCCGATGAACCTCGCCGACCTCCGCGAATCCGTTGAGGTGATCCGCGAACTGGGCAACGGCCGCGAGAGTTCTTATAGGGGTACGAAGTTACGCTTCCCCTGGGTCGCCGACTCCAGCCTTGAGGTGTGGGTGGCGGCTTACGGCCCGAGGGCGCTCAAGCTGACCGGAGAGGTGGCCGACGGGTTCATCCTGCAACTGTCCGATCTGGACATTGCGGAGTGGATGATCAAAGCGGTGCGCGCGGCGGCAACGGAAGCTGGACGCGACCCGGCCTCGGTGAAATTCTGTGTCGCCGCACCGGCCTATGTGGGCGACGACCTGGCACACCAGCGAGAGCAGACCCGCTGGTTCGGCGGCATGGTCGGCAACCACATCGCCGACATCGTCTCGCGCTACGGCGACTCCGGTGCGGTGCCGCAGGCACTCACCGACTACATCAAGGACCGGCAGGGTTACGACTACGCCGAGCACGGCCGGGCGGGCAACACGCACGCCGCGTTCGTGCCCGACGAGATCGTCGACCGGTTCTGTGTGCTCGGCCCGGCACAGGCCCACATCGAAAAACTGGGCAGGCTCAAGGAGATCGGGGTGGACCAGTTCGCGGTTTACCTGCAACACGACGACATGGAGCACACGCTTGCCGCATACGGCGACACCATCATCCCGGCTCTCACAGCACTGTGATGAGATTCCTCTATTTCCTGGCTTCGGCGGCTCTTGCCGCCGAGGCGTGGGAGGGATACAAGGCCGTCTTTGATCCCGAAGCTGTCGCCGTCGCTGTACCGTGCGCTGCGTGCTGGTCATGGTCGTCACGTCTGTGATCACCCCCAGCCCAGGCGGTCACGGTATGAGGAATCAGCGAAGATCCATTGCTGTGTTCGAAAATCCGCGGATTCACCGGAAAATGCTCATAGCGGCGGTTTGACCGCCCGAACCTGGGGAATGACCCCGACCATGATTGGGCGGGGGCTGCTGGAACGGCTGGCAAAGGCCAATAAACTTGACCGGTTGAGCGATCCATTGCAACGGTGTACGGCCAGCGCCGTCCCGGCCGTCATCGCTGAATGGAACGACTGGGCGTCGCTGCCGAGCGAACCGCGCCGGCTGGGCCTCATCCACGCCGCCAGCAACGCCGTTGGGGTCGGCCTTCTATACCGCCTCCCTGATCACGCGCCTGAATGGCAACCACCGCCTCGGCCGGCGATTGGCGTACGGCGGGATGGGTGTGGTGTCCCTCGGCGCCTTCCTCGGTGGCCACCTCAGCTATCGCTTTGCGGCCGGGGTGAATCAGGCCGCCCCGGCCCTGCACCGGGCCGTACCTCACCATCGTCACTGACGACGCCGGGCGTGTTGTCCATCGTGGACAACGAGCAGACCAGGCGATCGAACGCCTGCTGGCAAAAGGTCAGCGCGAGATCGTAGTCGTCGAGCCCCGCGTGGTACCAACCGATGTTGTTGAGGGCATAGCCTTGGCCGCGCCGATCGCCAAGCACACATCGCTGGCCAGCTTGGCCCCGCCTGGCGCCGACCGATGCGCCCGCGCTGACGGCGGTAATCCGGCTTTCTGCGGAGGCCCGGCTCCCGCGGCGCGCGGCCGCACCGGCGCAGGAGCGGGTGTGGCATGACCCCGTCACGGTTGTCCCGGAGTTGTTAGAATTACGGCGGTATGGTCTGGTTCGGTGGTAGAAGTCATGGCGGTCACCCGGGTCGGATGGCAAGCAATCTTCCGGGGACGGGTTGGATGCGAAAGGGCAACTTCTACAGAAGACTTCAGAAGCCGACGCCGGCACTGCTGTTCAACTCCCTTGTGTCGGCCGGACTGCTCGTCGTAGTCAGCATCGAGGTAAAAGGGCACCGGGTCACCCTGCTCGAGCGCGACCTCTTTAAGTTGATCAATGACCTGCCCAACGCCCTGGAGCCATTCCTGGCACTGGTAATGCAACTCGGCTCATATGTCGCGGTGTTCGTGGCAGCCGTTGCTGCCCTGTTGCTCAAAAGAAGACGGCTCTCGCTAGAGCTTCTTGTCGCCGGCAACGCCGCCTACTACATGGCGCTTGGGGTGAAGTTGTTCGTGGCCCGCGGACGCCCCGCCGACCTTCTCGATGTCGTAACGACTCGCGAGCTGATCGGTGGGGCGTTAGGTTACCCCTCCGGCCACATGGCAGTCGCCACCGCATTGGGATTTACCGTCGCGCGAGGGGTGCCCAGCCGCTTCCGGCGCCTTGTCTGGTGCGCGGTCTTCATCGTAGGTTTCGCCAGGATCTTCGTGGGTGCCCATCTGCCGATCGATGTGATCGGCGGATTTCTGGTTGGCACGCTCGCATATTGCCTGACCCAGCTCGCCATCGGCCAGCAACGTCCGTCGGGGTCCCTCGCACATGTGCAAGCAATGTTGGCCGGAAAAGGTATCGAGACAACGGAGTTGACCTACCTGGCCGGGGATGCGCGTGGATCTATACCCGTGCACGCTCGAACGGCCGCGGGAGACGAGCTCTTCGTCAAGCTGACCAGCAACGAGCAGCGCGACGCCGATTGGCTCTACAAGCTGTACCGCCGCCTGGTCTACCGGAATATCGAAGACGAGGTCCCCTTCCTCACCGCGAAACAGAAGAGTGAGCATGAGGCGTACCTGTCGTTGCTCGCCGAGCGGGCAGGGGCGCGCACACCACGCCTGCTCGCAACCACGACCGACGGAGACGGCAACATGCTCCTCGTGCAGGAGTTCATCAGGGGCACCACCCTGGACCGGGTCCCGCGGGAAACCCTGGAACGGGGCACATTGACCGATGTCTGGCAGCAGCTCGCCGCACTGCACCGGGCCGGAATAGCGCATCGGGACCCGCGGGCAGCGAACATACTGATACACGATTCGAACGCCTACCTGGTCGACCTCAGCTTCGCCGAGGAGAACGCCAGCGAAGATGTGCAAGCGCGGGACATCGTCGAACTGCTGGTCGCCACCGCCCATTCGACCGACGCGGGGACGGCCGTGTCGGCGGCCAGGCAGGCCCTCGACTGCAAGGCCTTGAGCGCGAGCCTGCCATACCTGCAAAGGGCACCACTGTCCCGCGCCGGGCGCACGTCTGTCGAGCAGCGGCCGGGACTGCTCGACCAACTCCGCACGGAGATCGAGCACCAATGCCATGCTGAGCCGGCCAAGCTGGCCCAGTTGTCCCGGCTGAATCGCAAGAACGTCTTCATCCTGGTCATGCTCGGACTGGCCGTCCATTTCCTCCTACCTCAGATCGGTGAAATGCGCACGGCGCTGCGCGAGATTGTCCATGCCAATCCGTTCTGGTTGACGTGCAGTGCCCTGGCATCCGCCGGCACGTACCTCATCAGCGCGCTTCAGTTTCGGTTCGCGACGCAGGTCCGCCTTCCGGTGAAGCCGACCATCCTGGTCCAGGTCGCCAACTCATTCGCCAATCGGCTAACTCCCGGAAGCCTCGGCGGTGTCGCGCTCAGCATAGGGTTTCTTAAGAAACAGGGCCTGTCGACCGTCGCCGCGTCGGTCACCGTCGCGATAATCCGACTCGCCGGCCTGATCGGGGGTCTAGCCCTTGTCCCGGTACTGCTCGGATCCGCTCGCCGCGAACAGCTGCAGATCGTGCCCGAACGCAAAGGGCTGGTGGTACTGCTGGTGGTGGTCGGCCTGCTGCTGCTCATCGCCGCCTTCCTCGCTATCCCGAAGCTGAGGCATCGCGGACGATCCGCCATCCGGGAGACGCTCGGCGCCCTGCGCTCCCTGGTGACCAGCCGCCGAGCGCCGCAGCTGGTTGTCGTGTCCCTCGCGCTGACGCTGGCGTACGGCGCCTGCCTCTACTTCGCGCTGCTCGCCGTAGGCGTTTCGATCAGCGTCTCGGATGCCGTGATCGTTTCGCTAATTGGGCAGGGCGTTGGCGCCGCCGCCCCTACTCCCGGTGGTGTCGGTGCAACCGAGGCCGCCGCAGTTGGGGCTCTGCTCGTCGTCGGCGTGGCCCCCGAACCCGCCATCGCCGGGGTCCTGATCTACCGGCTCATAAGCTTCTGGTTGCCTATCGCACCAGGCTATGCCGCCTTTCGGTGGCTTGCAAAGCACGGACACTTCTGACGCGAATGACGAGTCCCAAACTCAAGCCATCTGGGCGAGCGCGAAGGGTAGCGGCATCCCCATGCCCGCGCCGGTGCACAACCTTTGGCAAGCACCCCCCGCCCGGCGGCGACCCGGACGGCGATGATGATGCCCACGAGTGAACCGACCGAATCGATTGTGGGCGGCCCGCTTCCGGGCCGTCCACATCCCTACCCCCGCGCGGCCGTGATCCGGTAGCGCAACCTATAGGGCAGGCGGGCGATGACCGAGGCCAGATGCGCGTCGGTGCCGATGAGCTGGCGGGGGCGGGGCCTCGGAGCGAACAGCGCGTTGACGATGACGGCGGCGGCTCGCTCGGGTGGTATGCCGCGCTTTGCCGCGGCGGCGGAGTTGGCTCGGGCGGCCTCGATTTGTTTGTGGTACCGCGCCCGCGCGTTGTCGGTCAGAGAGCCGATGAGATCGTTGGCGGCCTCGGCGCCCCGGCGCCAGATCGGTGTGGCGATGGCGCCCGGCTCGATGAGGACGACCTGGATACCTGAGGGCGCAAGCTCGGCGCGCAGGCTGTCGGCCAGGCCCACCATCGCAAACTTCGAGGTGTGGTAGGCGCCGAGCATCGGCCCGGCGATCCGGCCACCGATCGACCCGAGCATGACGATCCGCGCGCGCTGGCCGGCGGCGCGTGCGGCGCGCAGCGCCGGCAGGACCGCTTGCGTCACAGCGAGCTGGCCGATGAGGTTGACCTCGATCTGCCGCCGGAACGCCTCGATCGGCACGTGCTCCAGCGGGGCGGGCACGGCGATGCCCGCGTTGTTGACAAGGCCGTTGAGCGGGCCGGCGGCGCACACCTTCTCGCCGGCCTCGGCGACAGAGGTCGCGTCGGTGACCTCCATGCGCAGCACCGAAACCTTGCTGCCGTGCGCCTCCTGCAACGCCTGCTCGTCGGTATCGGAGCGCACGGTGGCCCACACATGTGCGCCGGCTGACACCAGCCGCTGCACACACGCCCGGCCGATACCGGTGGATGCCCCGGTGACCATGTATGACCCAGTTGGCATGAGATCCAGTATGCCGTGGCGGCTCATTGCGACCGATGCGTGGGCCTCGACAATAACGTGCTTTAGTCGACGGTCTATATTTAAGCCTGTGGGTGAATCCTCGATCGCCGGATCTGTTGTGTGATTGTCGGATCGGTTGTCGCGCTGTCCTTGGCCAGAAGCATCGCCTTGCTCAGGATGACGGCGAGCACACGATCTCCCTCGAACGGCAGGAACAGCCCGCCGGTGCCGGCGTCCGGGGCCTGCTTCGGCACGATGCACAGGTATTCGTCGTTGGGCTCCATGAGAATGTTGCCGGAACCGAGGTGGATCTTGTAGGTGCGCAGGTCGCCTCGGACCTTGAGGAAGCGCCCGTCGATCGCGGCACGGTCGGCGATGGCCAGCCGCGGCACGAGCCGCTCAAGCAGGGCCCGCCTGGTCTCGGCGGTCGCGCTCAGCTCGCCGAAACTGTAGTGCTCCCAGTACTCGCGGAACCTGCCCTCGGGTCCACCATCCTGCCACGTGGGATCGTTGCCCACGCTGGCGACGCCGACGAACAGATCGACATCGCGCAGCACCTCGCTGAGGACCAGGGGCGGGATCTGCTCGAGCGGCAGGGGCGCGGCGGGTTCGCTACTCTGCCCGACCCACTGCTCATAGCCGCCGCCCCCGGCATGGGCCAGGTTTTCGGACGCGCCAAGCGAGTAGAACCGCACCTGATCCGTGGCGATGCGCAGATAGCTGCCCGCGTCGGTGGTGTCGGTGCCATAGTCGTCGCCGATCCCCTCCACCCAGAACTCGGCGCGCAGACCCCACCGCTCAAGTTCCCGGGTGGCCGGAGGGTAGGAGTCGTCGACCATCAGCCGCAGCCTGTTGCGCCAGCCGCGGACGGCGGCCAGGGCGTGGAACTGGTGCTGGCGAAGGATGTGCGCGGCGAACCGGTTGGAGTAGACACCCGTCTGCCGCTCGGCCGCGGTAAGCGGATACACCTCGCGATGCGCCTGCTTGAACGGCTGCGTGATCTCGTGCCGCTCCAGCCACGCGCGCCACGCCAGCACCTCCTCGACGGGGTGGTCGATCGGATGCCACAGCCGGACCTCCGCTTCGGGCGCCGTTGCGGATGCGGCGTCGTCTTCGTCGAGGCGGTGCAGGCACCCGTCGTCAAGACCGCGCAGGCGCCCGTCGGCGAAGCAGCACGCCCGGCCATCGACCGTCCAAATGAGACGCCGAGCCAGCGTGCCCAGCAGCGGGTGGTCAAGATAGCGCTGCCGCCATTGGTCAAAGCGCCACACCCGCCGGGCGAGAAACTGCCGATCGAGCCGCTCTGCTTGTGCGGCAAGCATCTTCTCCAGATCCTTGACCGCCGCCTTGAGCTCCCTGAGCGCATCCGGATGAGCGGCACGCACGCCGGCCGGCACCGACTTGACGGCCCTTCCCGCCTCGTTGCGCCACACGACGGTCACCACCCCGTTGGCGACCGTGGTCTCGGCGCCAGCCGGGCCGAAGGTGTCGACACGCCGGCCGACATTTTCAAGACCATATGTGGGTACCGCGAGCTCCTCCACCTCCTCTCGGGTGAGTCCCATGGCTTCGGCCCGCCGGTCCAGCGCCCCATTGAGCTCCTTGAGCGTCCCCTTGAAGGTAATGCGGGAGGCCAGCCGCGCGATCTGCGCCAGCGCCGCCTCACTATCCATTCGCGACAGTCCAAACACGGCGGCGTTGGCCACCTTGGGACTGCGCGGACCGGTCCCCGCTACCTTCTTCAAGGAAGTTTCGACGATCGCGCCAAGCGTGCGGGCCGACTCGGGGGAAGGCGGAAGGAGGCTCAGCGCCCAGATCAGTCCGCGCAGGGCGGTCGCGTTAAAGGAGTCGAAGAGCTCGTTGACCTCGGGGTCGTAGGTGTGGCGCTCAAGCGGGAAGGTGCGCGCCCGGCCCACCAGGCCTAGCCACCGCAGCAGCGTGTCATGAACCTGCTGCGGCCCAAGGGTTTCCAGCAGATCGTGGGCGCACCTGTCCCACTTCGCCGACGGCTTGGCCGACGTGGCGAGCCTGGCGTGGGTGATCAGGTCACGCCACGCGCCGCCCAGCGTGGCCAGGTCGGCGTTGGCCGCGTCGGACCACGCCTCCCCCATGTTGTGCGGGGGCTCGGGATGGGCGGCCGCGATGCCCGCCAGCACCGAGACTCCCCAGTGGTCGCTGTCGAGGGTGCGGCGGATCACCGCGATCAGCTCGGGCGGAAGCGGCCTGCCCGCCTCAAGCAACACGTTGGCCTCGATGGCGAGCCGGTCGGCCGGGTGATACCACATGTGCCGGGCCGCGACCGCCAGGAACACCTCCGCCGCCCGCGGCGACGAATGCGAGACACCCTGTATGATCATCCCGGTCAGCTCCACGATCCTGCTGCGCATGTCGCCCCGCGTCACCTCCCGGCCCAGCAGCTCCACGGCCAGCTCAAGCCGGGTCGCCTCGGGCAGCTCGTCGAGGATCTCGGTCACGGCACGCCCATAATGCCCCCAGTACCCATCGTTGATCGCGGCGGTGGAGATCAGCTCGTCGGCGAGCGGCTTCGGCTCCCCCACAGCGGCCAGGGCCCGCACCGCGGCGACCCGCTCGGGATAAAGGGGCTCGCCGGCCATCAGCCACCGACCAGCGGCACAAGCTTGAGGAAGGTGATCTCGGTGCCCATCCGCAGCTCCACCACGGCGTCGAGCTCCTCTACCTGGCGGTCGTCGACGAGCACCACAAACCCGTTGCGGGAGAACGCCTCCACGGCCCGGGTAAATTGCTCCTCGGCGTCGACGCGGCGCGGCTTGCTCAAGCGATACCCGTTGAGCATCCGCTCGGCGCCGGTGGGCTGTACCAGCCCGCGGAAGACCTCGGCACCGCCCGCATTGTGCTCGGCCACCTCCTGAAACACCCGGCGCCGGATCACCTCCCGCAGGGGCAGCCGCTCCTCGAAGATCTCCAGATGCCACCCGTCGCTGCGCTGACCAGCCGTTGTCTCATCGACGAAAGTTACGGTCGCCATGCCCGCGAAGTCTAGAGCACCTTCGGTGCCGTGATTCGAAGGTTTGTCTTGAGTTTGGTGTTGCGTGATTGTCGGTGGGGTGTGCGCTGCTGGTCAGGCGGTGATGGGAATTCTGGCGTCGTTGATCCGCTGGGTGATGATGCGGTCGATGGTGTTGAGGGCGCCGACGAGTTCGGGTGGGGCGTTGGGTCGATCTGTGGCCATCAGTGGGTGCAGGACGCGGTCGTGGACCTTGGTGTAAATGTGGGCGAACAGGTGCCCGTCTGGGGTCAGTAGGTATTGGTTGCGGCCGGGGATGCGGCGGATGAGTCCGTTGCGGGCCAGGCGGGTCA
>Ga0209382_10005050_pt1 | contig 17268 bp, 9 predicted proteins | sample SoiMetdeltSBSDD5_FD_187599 | JGI IMG/M metagenome (GOLD analysis project Ga0209382, IMG submission 187599) | Bulk soil microbial communities from a Populus tree surrounding site in Tennessee, USA - Soil MetaG P. deltoides SBSDD5 (SPAdes) (version 2) | ecosystem: Environmental > Terrestrial >...
CATCACCATGAGATTAGCGGCGTGGGCTACCGGGGATAGGAAAGCCGTCGATGCACCAACTGCGACTGCCATTGCCAATGATGCGGGATTCAGCCCATTCTGCTGCGCGACAGCAATCGCTACTGGGCCAATAACGAGCGTTGAGGCAGGGCCAGAGGCAAGCTGTGTCAGCAGCATAGTCGAAGCAAATGTGAGCAGCAACAGCCCACGTGGGCCAATTGCATACAGCAAATTTGGAAGCTGCTGCGCAAATAGCTGCGTAAGGCCCGTTTGATCGAAGGCTTTAGCAAGTGGAAGCATCCCGGCTATCAAGAACATTGCCTGCCATTGTATGCTATGGCGAGCCTCTTCAATAGTCTCGCAGCCCGTTAGCACGACAGCAATCCCGCCCATGAGGGCTGCGACGGCGACCGGGAGTAGATTCAGGGTAACGCTGATTAAGAAGGCAAACAGGATAGCAATCGCAATCGGAGCACGAGCGCTGCGCCGAGGAATCTCAGGGAGGTGGGTCAGCACTAGAAAATCAGGCTCATGGCTGAGGATGCTCAGGCGATCAGGCGAACCCTGCACTAGCAGCGCGTCGCCGCGTTCCAACCTGATTTCGCTGAGATGAGAGCGAACCGCGCGCCCCTGATGCCATACCGCGAGCACGTTCAATCGGTACTTCTCGCGGAACTTAATATCGCCCAATGTTTGCCCCGCCAATGCTGTATGCGGCGAGAGCGCGACTTCAGCCAGTTCGCTCTCGTTCGCAAACAGTTTTTGATCCTGCACAGCCGCAGGATCGCAGGCGAGAACCAACTCTCCGCAGGCTTTTTCTACGTCATCAGGGCGGCCTGCCAGCAGCATCAGGTCTTTCGGCTCTATGCAGGTAGATGGTTCAGGAGGGACAAAGCTCTGCCGTCCCCTGACCAGTGCCGCAACGGTGATCCCGTAATTTCGCCCCAAATGACTTTCCGCCAGCGTGCGGCCTGCAAGCGGTGATTCACCAGTCACCTGCGCCTCGAACAGCCGTGTCCCAAGTATGTAAGTTTTCGTTAGCTCCTGCCGAGTTTGTTGAAGGGCTGTCCATTGATCCATTGGAGATCGATCTGGCAATGCCCTCGATCCGAGCCAAGTGAGATAGAGAATGCCGACCAGCGCTATTGGCCCGCCGACGGGCATAAAGGCGAACAGGTGAAAGGGCGGTAGGTGTCGCTCAGTCATCAAGGTGCTCAGGAGAAGATTGCTGGTCGTAAGCAGCGTTGCCATGCCGCCGAGCAGCGCACCATAAGCAACGGGCATGAGCAGTTTGGAAGGGCTGACATTGCGGCGAAACGCTACGCTGCGGGCAACAGGTGCAATCAGTGCGGCAGAAGCAACAGTGTTCATCAGCAGAGAGCAAATCGCAGCCGACAACGAAAGCAGTCCAATTAAGCTGTTCTGAGCGCGAGTTTCTGTAACTCTCAGAAGAAGATGACTCAGACGCGCGGTAACGCCGGTATGGCGCAACGCTGATGTAATCATAAACAGCCCAATTAAACTAACGACAACAGGGCTGCTGAAACCACTTAACAAGGTGGGAAGGTCAAGAATGCCGCTTATCCCAATGGCGCAGAGCACCATCAGCGCTACGATGTCAGGGGAAATCCACTCAGTGATAAAGAAAAGGAGCGCGATAGCTGTAACTGCCAGAACGAAAATCGCTGCGCTGCTCAATATGGTTTCCTCGAAAATAAGTGCTGAATGATCAGAATTATATCTCTCTGCGAGGTAGTGCTCACGGAAATCCTACACTCGGTGATTATAGTCACTGTTGATATTGGATTGATAAGCAGTTACACGAGTCGAGGGAATATGTCCGATCAAACCCCGCTAAATCCGCCACAGGTTCCGCACTTGCCCGAACCCGAGCCTGTATGGACGTATCGTGGATACCAACTCCGAGCCAGTGATTTTACCACCGCCATGATTCACCTGTTCCGTGCTGAGATCACCCGCGCGAACGTGTGGCGTCAGCGCCTCGACACAACGACAAATTGGGCAGTGGTTGCGACAGGCGCGGCGATCTCTATTGCATTTAGCTCAGAACTGTCGATCACTCATGCAATCATTATTCTCAACACGCTACTGGTGACTCTATTTCTATTCATCGAAGCAAGACGGTATCGCTATTACGAATTATGGAGCTATCGCGTTCGGTTGATGGAGACTGACTTCTTCGCAGCGATGCTCGTCCCTCCCTTCAAACCGGATGCCAATTGGGCCGAGAGTCTGGCTGCAAACCTGCTGCAACCCCGCTTCCCGATTTCGCTGTGGGAGGCAGTAGGTCGGCGCTTACGCCGGAACTATGTCTGGATTTATCTTGTACTGACGGGGGTGTGGCTGATCAATATCTGGACGCATCCAATCAGAACTCATTCCTGGCAAGAGTTTTTCCAACGTGCATCAATGGGGCCTGTTCCGGGACAAATTGTTCTGGCAATCGGATTGCTCGTGAACGGTATGCTGATCGCATTTGGATTACTCACCCAGAATCTTCGGCAGTCGGCGGGAGAAATTCTGCCCCGATATTCGGCAGGGAAAGAAGAACCCGAATCGATCTTTGATCTAAGTGACGAGATTCAGACAGTGCGGTCGTGGTTCCGGCGGAATACCAAGAACGAGCAGATGATGGCCTTCATCGTGACAGATCAGTGGTCAGAGATTGCAGATCGCGTGTTGAAAACTATCAAACGGGCTGCGACTCATCTAAGCGGCACAGGCATGGATACAGGGCAGCCGCACGGAGTCTTAATGTGTGCACTGAACATCACAGAAGTGCCGCAGTTAAAGACGATTGTTCAGGACATTGATCCAAACAGCTTTGTGGTGATCACAAATGCACGTGAGGTGATGGGGCCACATTACGCTCCAATGGCTGCATAAGCCAGACCTAGTTTGATGGCTTACTTAATTTCGCGGTTTGAGAACCTGTTGTATGATGGCAGCATTCTCGTTATGCCGGGTTATCGGGAAGCCAAACCATGTCTGATCAAGGGCCATCATCTAACACCGTTCATGCCCAGGAGATTTCATCGACGGAACCTGTCTGGACGTATCGCGGCTACCAGCTTCGAGCGAGTGATTTTACAACCTCGATGAATCATCTGTTCCGGGGGGAAATCACCCGCGCGAACGCATGGCGGCAGCGTCTCGATGCGACAACCAACTGGGCAGTGATCACCACAGGAGCCGTTATTTCCTTCGCCTTCAATAACCAGACCTCGCAAAGCCACGCCGTCATCATTCTGAACACACTGCTCGTGACGCTATTTCTCGTGATTGAGACCAGACGGTACCGCTATTACGAATTGTGGAGCTATCGCGTCCGGCTCATGGAAACGGATTTCTTTGCGGCGATGCTGGTTCCCCCCTTCCGTCCGGCTGCGGATTGGGCGGAAAGTCTTGCCGCGAATCTACTGCATCCACGATTCCCTGTCTCATTCTGGGAAGCCTTCGGACGCAGGATGCGGCGCAATTATATGTGGATTTATGCGCTGCTCGGAACCGTGTGGCTGCTGAAAGTCTGGACACATCCTACCGCAGCAGCTTCATGGGCAGAGTTTTTGGATCGTGCGGCAATTGGTGGGATTCCGGGTGCTGTAGTACTGACTGCTGGCTTGCTGTTTAATGGCACAATCATGCTCATCGGTTTCCTCACCTACAGTATGCGGCAGGCATCGGGTGAAGTGCTGCCCCTGTATGGCGAAGGATTCAATTTTGGATCAATGCTGCACCTCGACTCGAGTGTTGATAAGGTGCGGGCATGGTTCCGCCATACCCGGCAGCGCCAGCAGATTTTTACCCACATCATCACCGATTTACCCAATGAGGTCTCCGAACGCATCATACATGAGATGCATCGCGGTGTCACTCGCCTGAACGGGACAGGAATGTATACTGGCAAAGAGCACAGTGTATTGATCATTGCCCTAATGGTGACCGAAGTTCCCCAATTGAAGGCCATCGTAAGTGAGATTGATCCGCATGGATTTGTTGTGGTGACACCTGCTCAGGAAATCCTCGGCGGGGGCTTTATGCCCCTCAAAAAGTAGGCCATTCATCGACTATCTATGATCTAAACATTCGTTGACGCCCATCTCACAAATGTGTTAGCATCTCGCCATTAGCAGATTTATTGGGGCCTTTTGTGAATAAGAAGCGTTGGAACATCGCGCCACTTGCTCCAGAAATGTACATCAAAGCGATGGAGCAGAATGGCATCCATCCCGTATTGGGACAGGTTTTCTACGGGCGCGGGTATCAAACCCCTGATTCTGCGCTTGAATTCCTCGGCGTGTATTCCCATAGCCAAGACCCATTTCTGATGAAGGGTATGGAACAGGCGGCTGATCGCCTGCTCAGTGCCGCTCGGAACGGTGAGCGTATCGCCGTTTACGGTGACTTCGACTGTGATGGAGTAACTGCGACAGTCTTGCTGACTGAGGCACTGCGGCGGTTGTGCGGTAATAGTGAGGGCGTCAAGAAGCAGATTACCCCATATATCCCGAATCGAGTCGATGAAGGGTACGGCCTCAACAGCCCAGCGCTGAGGGACCTTGCTGACAAGGGCTATAAGGTTGTTGTGACGGTTGACTGCGGAATACGATCTGTGCAAGAAGTGATCGACGGCAACGCCTGCGGGCTAGATATGATTGTGAGCGATCACCACAGCGTAGGCGCAGAAGTTCCACCTGCCCTCGCGGTCATCAATCCCAAGCAGCAGGGATGCGCCTATCCCGAAAAGATGCTGGCCGGTGTGGGGCTTGCCTATAAGATCACACAGGCGCTTCATACAAAAGCAGAGGAGCGCGGCTTCACAGGGTTAGAAGAATGGCATCCTGAGGATTGGCTCGATCTTGTGGCGATTGGTACAGTGGCAGACATTGCACCCCTGCATGGTGAAAATCGGGTGCTTGTTCAGAAGGGACTTAAGAAGCTCAACACCCCAAAGCGAATCGGGCTGCGCGCGCTGTATGGGATCGCCGGGATTCGTCCGGGCAATATCAACACCGTGACAATCGGCTTTATGATTGGCCCCCGCATCAATGCGGCAGGGCGCTTGAAATCGGCATACGACGCTGCCAGACTTCTCACATCGGACAATACTCAGCAAGCAGGACAACTCGCGCAGGAACTCGAATCCCTCAATGCGGTACGGCAGCAGAAAACGCGCGAGATGCAGGAGTGGGCCGAAGAGAGTATGCCCGAAGTCGCACAGATGCCTTTGCTATTTGCGACAGATGGACGCTTTGAACAGGGCGTGGTGGGGCTGGTCGCCAGCCGCCTTACCGAGCAATATTATCGACCATCGGCGGTGGTGCAGATTGGTGAAGATGAAAGTCATGGCTCGTGCCGCAGCATCCCGGAATTTCACATCACCGAAGCACTTGACCAGTGCGCCGATTTACTAGAACGCTATGGCGGCCACGCTCAGGCTGCGGGGTTCACGGTGCGAAATGAGAATATCGAGGCACTGCGTGACCGATTGATTGAAGTAGCAGGGCAAGAACTTCGCGGCAAGGAGCTTTATCCCGCGTTGAACATCGACGCGGAGCTGCCTTTGCGCCAATGCACTCTTGAATTGGCAGGCGAGCTAGCGAAACTGGAGCCATGTGGAGAAGCTAATCCTGCCCCTGTATTCATGACGCGGAATGTGACGCTTCACGAAGTCCAGAGGGTTGGCAAAGATGGTAAGCATCTAAAACTGCTGGTTGGTGATGGCGGCCCGCCCATCGAGGCGATTGCATTCCGCCGGGGCGAAGAGGCCGATCAACTTTCCTTATGTGCTGATCTTGTCTACACACTCGAAGCGAACGAGTGGAACGGACATCAACGCCTCCAATTGAATATTCAAGATTTTCGATCCGTTGAGAATTGATAGGATTATGACATTAACTGGTAAGACGATTCTCGTCACCGGAGGGGCTGGATTCATTGGCAGCCATCTCGTTGATAAGCTGCTGGCGCGCGGCGACCGCGTGATATGCCTGGACAACTTCAATGAATACTACGATCCGACGCTCAAGCGGCACAATATCATTGAGCATCTTAAACATCCCAATTACACACTCATCGAAGGTGATCTGCGAGAGCGTGAAGGGATTGACCGCCTCTTTGCCGAGCATCGTCCGCAACGGGTGGTACATCTGGCGGCGATGGCAGGTGTGCGCTACTCGATTGAGCGTGCGCCTCTATACACCGAGGTCAACGTTCAGGGGTCGATCAACATGCTCGACGCCGCGCGCAAGTACGGCGTGGAGAATTTCGTGCAGGCATCAACCTCCTCCATCTATGGCTCAACTAAGGAGATCCCTTTCCGCGAGGAGCAATCGACGGACAAGCCATTGGCTCCTTATCCAGCTACTAAAAAGGCCAATGAAGTAATCGGGTATGCCTATCATAATATGTTTAAGCTGCCATTCATCGCGCTGCGCTTCTTCACGGTCTACGGACCGCGAGCACGCCCCGATATGATGGCTTATATCGTGATGGACAGCATTGTGAATGATAGAGAAGTGATTGTTTACGACGATGGCAACCTCCACCGCGATTGGACGTATGTGGACGACATCGTGCAAGGAGTTGCCGCAGCACTGGACAAGCCTCTCGGCTATGAAATCATGAATATCGGGCGGGGCGAGCCTGTGCGACTCGGCGATTTTGTGGATATTATTCAAGACCTTGTGGGGAAAGAAGCACGGGTGAAGCATATCAAGGCTCCTGTGAGCGAACCACCGATTACATATGCCAACGTCGATAAAGCTCGCAACCTGCTTGGCTATCAACCTCACACCTCTGTTCGAGAAGGACTGGCTCACACATGGGAATGGTTCCAGACTCTCGACGGCATCAAACCATTCGCAGGCTAACTGGATGAGACAAACCCTATCATCGAAACACTTTGCTGGTCGAGCGCTTATGCGCTCCTTTTTACGTTCCCTGATCGTTCTCTCAATCTTGATCGTGGGAACGGCATGGCCTACGTTAGGAACGGCTCAGGCTCCCTCAGATAATGCTCGCTTTGGCATTGTCAACGCTTCACGCAATCCTGAGGCGGCGAATGACTCTGGCGCAGGCTGGGAAATTGTGACACTGCATTGGGATCAGATTCAGTCATCCGGTCCAACCGATTGGAATACCGATCCACAGCTTGATCAGTGGCTAGCTACGGCACGGAGCCAGAGCCGCGAAGTAGTTGCGGTAGTAATTGGGACACCCGCATGGGCGACAAGCGGCAGCCCTGTGATCGGCGTGCCGCGCGGTTTGTATCTACCAGTGAATGACCCCGGCAATACATGGGCAGGATTCATGGGTCGGGCTGCTACCTACTATGGGGCACAAGGGATCAATCGCTGGGTGATTTGGCGAAATCCCGATGATTCTTCAAATGATCCCGATACGACCTGGGAAGGCAGCATCGAAGAGTACTATCAACTTGTCAAGGATGCCTACCTAAGTGCGAAGGTGGCAAATCCAAATGCTCTCATCCATCTGGCAGGTGTGGGGAATTTTGATCCAAATTGGTTTAGCCAATTCATCGAGATTGCGCTGGATGATCCAACTGGGCCTGCCAATAACTATTACTTCGATGTTGCCACATTGCATATTTATGATTCACCAGACGAAGTCTTTACACTGATGCAAAATGATTTCTTCGTGATGAATCAGAAGGGATTCCCGCCTAAGGAAGTCTGGATCAATGAGATGAATGCGCGCCCGGCAGTCGATCCGGCCTACCCAGCAGATCAGGTTTTCCGCTCGCATTCAAAGATTACACAGGAACAGCAGGCATCATTTATTATTCAGGGCTACGCACTGGCTTTCGCTGCGAACCGAGGTGCGCGTGTAGCAGTATATCAACTTGCAGACGATTTCGAAGCAGATAAGGGTGAAGCGTTTGGCTTGGTACGAAAAGATGGCTCTGAGCGTCCTGCCTTCCACGCTTATCAACTAGCGGCAGAACAATTCAATGGCTTTGTCTTTGCCAGGAGGATTGAAGACCCAACGCACCCACTTATTGACTATGTGCGGCTCACATTCCAATCCAAAGTGACCCATATCGCGTGGGCATTAACGGAACAGACGGCTACTTTAATCATCCCTGCGCGGACGACACAGGCAACCCTGATTGATGTCAATGGCAATCGCTGGACAGTAGAGGCAGAAGGTGGGGTCTATCGACTGGTGGTTGGTGGTGCAGATTGCAACGATCCCGCAACAGGCTGTTTGATCGGTGGTGCGCCCTGGATGCTGGTCGAAGATGGGATTCAAGATGCAGTCAATGCCGAGCCACCAGATGTAACTGTGGAACAGGGGGGCACGCTACCTACTCCTGATCCCAATGCGGCATTGACTGCTGCACCGAGTGCAACCCCGACTCTAACGCCGAGCGAAACTCCAACTGAGGCCCCTGCAACAATCGCTGCGACTGAAGAATCAACGAAACAAGCAACCGCAGAACTCGTCACCGCAACACAGGAATCGACAGCAGTTGCCGAGATAACAGGGCCACAGCCGACGGAGCAAGTATCCGGGCCGAAATTACCTAGCCCTCGTGATCTGCGCCCACGCGGTTTTGGGGCAATTCTCCCCTTTATCCTGATGGGACTCGGTGCGTTGGTAATCGGCGGCGGAGCATGGTATTTCTTTGCAGGCCATCAACAGATTTCAGACCCGACTGCTTGGGAACACCTCAAAGTAACCCAAGAGAATGAGCGAATCGCGTTTAGCGGTGAGGTTGAGGAGTCATTAATCAGCACTGGGCTGCATGAATACCCTGAGTTTCCAGAAGAAGCTGATCACGATCAGCAGATCACCGCAGAGCATGAACCGCCCGATCTGCCGGATGTGGAAGAATGTAACGATCAGGACAACGAAGAATAGACACCATCAACAAATTCCCTCTCTGTCAACGAACAATGGAGAGGGAATTTTATTTTTGGGATTACTCTAAAAGTTTCCTAACATCTTTGGCGATATTGTCAAGCGGAATAATGAAACGCTCACTCCTATTACGCCATTTCGCTTCGACACCGCCGCTTTCCAAGCTGCGAGGGCTGATGGTCAAGCGGAGGGGGATGCCGATTAAATCTGCGTCGGCGAACATCACGCCGGGGCTTAGAGCGCGATCATCGTAGAGCACCTCTATCTGCGCTGAACGCAGGGTCTCGTAAAGCGCTTCGGTCTCTTGTGCAGCAGCCTCATTCTTACTAATTGCAACAAGATGCACGTCGAAGGGAGCAGTTTCGCGCGGCCAGATAATTCCATCCTCGTCGTGATGGCGCTCGATGATCGCTGCCAGCAGCCGATCTAAACCGATCCCGTAGCTACCCATGATGACAGGATGTGAATCGCCGTTTTCATCAACAAAGCTTACTCCGACTGCTTCACTATAGCGCGTGCCTAGCTTGAAACAGTGTCCCAATTCGATAGCGCGCTCGATGTGCAGTTTACTCTCACAGTGAGCGCACGGAGCGCCTTCGTAGGCTTCAGCAATATCGGCGAGCTTACTAACCGAAAAATCACGCGGATAATTGACGTTGACCATGTGGTAGCCTGCCTCGTTAGCCCCAGTCACAAAGTTTGCCATCCGTTCCAGTGAGCTATCTCCGATTATCAATGCATCACTTCGTAAGCCAATAGGACTGGCATAGCCGGGTTCTGCACCAAGCCGCGTGCGAATTTCGTTCTCAGTGGCAGGTTCAAGACTCAAGGCATTGGCGGCTTTAAGCAGCTTGGCCTCGGTGACATCCAGATCGCCGCGCAGCATGGTGATCATAGTGCGCTCGTTTTCGCTTCCCTTATCTAGCGTATAGAAGACTGCTTTCAAAGTTTGCTCCGGCGTGATGTTGAGGAACGCACATAGATCAGCAATTGTCTTGCAGTTGGGCGTCGCAACTTTTTCTATCGACAGTAACTTGGTCTGTGATACTGCCCCCCGATCAAACTCGGCTGTTTCGAAGTTAGCCGCATAACCACACTGCTCACAGCGCACAAAACGATCCTCCCCTTCGGGATGAGGCAGGGCGAACTCGTGCGAAGTCCTACCTCCCATCAGCCCGGTATCAGCTTCGATAGGGATCGCCTCTAGCCCACAGTGCTCAAATATGTTCAAGTACGCTTGGTACATTTTGTCATAATAAGCATCCAGATCGTCATAATCGGTATGGAGCGAGTAGGCATCTTTCATAATGAACTCGCGCAGCCGGATCAACCCGCCTCGCGCACGTACTTCATCACGAACTTTAGTCTGGATTTGGTAGATAGCGCGGGGTAAATCCTTGTAACTGGCAACTTCGCGCTTGGCGAGATCAGCTACAACTTCTTCATGCGTTGCGCCGAGGGCAAACCAGCGATTTTCTCGATTGCACAGCCGTTGAAGCGCATCGCCAAATGTGTCCCATCGGCCAGTGGCTTGCCATACTTCGGCGGGATGCAGCACAGGCATGCGCATTTCTTCGGAAATGGAGTCTAACTCGTCACGAAGAATCGACTCGATTCGGCGGATAACCCTCCAGCCAAGCGGTAGATAACTCCAAATGCCTGCTGCTAAAGGCCGAGCTAATCCTGCCCGCACGATCAGGCTGTGGCTGGTCATTGTTGCATCGGCGGGCGCATCACGAAGTGTTTTGCCAAAATGTTGTGATAGTCTCATGAGGAAGTATCTCCTGTTTGATCATGTGATTTTTCACCAAGTTCCTCCTAGAAATCGATGAAGCTACACGGTCGAAACATATTGCCTCCTGATCAAAAATAAAAGCGCGTGGACGATTGCCGCCCACGCGCTGCATTCGCCTGAAAATCTGGTTAATTATCGAACGGGAAAAGGATGGCGCACCGTTCCGGGTAGTTGCCAGTACTATTGACAACTACCAGACGGATCCAGTACTCGCCATCCGAATACTCCGTTGTGTTCAACTGAGCCAGCACGTCGTTTGTCACCTGCTGTTTCCCCATAAAGAACGTCACATAATTGGCGGCAGTTGATCCATCATTACGCCGGATTTCCAGTTTATAAAACGAGAAATCAGGTATACGCGCTGTGCCGCGAAATTCAACCAAACCATGCAACACTGCTCCTACATGAGGAAATGTAATCACGGAATCAGGATCCGTGCAAGCTCCATCAGTGGCGGTCTGAGTCCCGGTTGGCCCCACCGTCGAAGTTGGGAACGAGATACCTTCTCCTGTAGGAGTCACAGATGCACGACCACCGCTAGATGGAGTCACAGGCGGGACTCGGAGTAGATCGCCCACTTCAATTCTATCGCCTGTCAGGCAGTTGGCGCTCCTCATTCGAGTGGTTGTTACCCCATAACGAAGACCAATTAAAAAGATTGTATCGCCCGGTTGAACTACGTAACTCACCCAACCTGCCTGAGGAGTACAAAGTGTAGTGGTTGCGCTCGGTAAGATGGTTGGCTGTGCTTGTTTCGCAGTCGCTGTCAGAGTCGGCGCAGCAGGTCGCGGCGTGGTCGTAGGGATAGTGACTATCGTTGGCAGCACCGTTGGGACATGTGTCGGAGTAGGCCGTGCAGTGGTGATCGATGACGGTATAGTAACGATACGAAAGGTGGTTGCCGTCGGTCGCTCAACGTCTGCTTCGATACGGGCTCGATCTCCTAATGCAAGGATGACACCACCAATGATCGTTCCAACGACAGCAATCATGACAAGAAGGCCAATCAGGGCTTGCTGAACCGCGTTTTGCGGGCGCTTCACGCTTACTCCTGATACACTACTGGCTCGAAGGGAAGCAGCACATGGAACGTTGTTCCCGTTCCTCCCTCGCTGTCAAGCCAGATGCGTCCACTATGTGCATCCACCAGTGCCTTCGCCAGCGAGAGGCTAACGCCTGTATCGCCCAGCCCCTCAATAAGCGGATTATCCGCGCGATATTTCCGTGCAAACACCCGCTCGAAGTCTTCCTGTGCAATCCCTGATCCAGAATCCTTTACGGCAACGTATAAGCATGGTGCTTCAACACTGGTTCCGTTGACCGGAATTTCATCTCGGCGTGCGCTGACCATTAGATTAACTTCCCCCTCTACCGGAGAGGCCAGCGCAGCATTTGAGAGCAAATGACCGATCAATTGAAGCAGAGCATCTCGATCAGCAGTAAGTGGTGGCAGGTTTTCGGCCAGCGCAAGGCGTAAGACAAGCCCCTTTTCGCGGTATTGGTTAGCAACATTCATTACCGCTTCTTCGACAGCATAGGTTACGTCGATTCGCTCTGGCTCAAGGTCAAGGCGGCCTGTATCCAGCGCGGTAATGCGTATCAAGTCGTCGAGGAGCGCGCCCATGCGCTCGGTATTCGCCTTGACGCGCTGCAAGAATTTGCGCTGCAAAGAGCCAAGGATGCCAATCGATTCACGCAGCAGCAGATCGGTGTAGCCCATGATCGAACTCATGGGCGTGCGAAGCTCCTGCGCAATGGAAGCAATCACTTCATCGTGTGAGTCAACTTGCTGTGCTCCGGTTATAGCTTCATCAACCGCACGATGAGTCTCGGCAAGCTGCTGCTCCAACAAGTACATTGCTTCTCGTGATTTTTCAACCTGCTGCTCAAGTACCTGAACTGCTGTTGATTTCTCAGCAAGCTCGGCTTCGAGGGCTGCAACCTGTGCTCTATCCATCTCAGCGCTAGCACCGCGTGCGGCTTCAAGCGCAGCAATACGTTCCTGCGCTTGGGCGCGCGCATCGGCGAGGCTGGCTTGCAGCTCTGCAACCTCATCGGTTTTGCTGGAAAATTGGTGCTCAAGATTACGCAGTGAGGATTCTACGTCCGCCATGTGAGCGCGAAGCTCCGTAATGGCACGGGCTTTCTCGGAAAGCTGCTGTTCCAATGCATCAACGAGCGCACTGCGATCCCGTAGCTGTGCCTCTAATTGAGACATAGCCTCACGGTCAGCCTGATCCATTGCAGCCTGCGCACGGAGCGCTTCGGGATCGATGCGGGCGGCTTCGGCCTCGGATAGCTGTGTGCGGAGTGCCGCGATCTGTGCGGCCTGCTGCGCGACACGTGCCTGCATCATTTCGAGTTCGCGGGTACTGTTGACTCCTCCGGCAAGTTGCTCACGCAGGGCTTCTGCGACCGCCTGTGCCTCGGTGAAACGAGTTTGCAGGCCGATTACTTCACGGGCCTTGAGAGCGATCTGCTCCTGCATGAAGCCGATTTCCTGTTGACTAATTGTTGCTTGAGCAAGGCGGGCACGCAGCGAGGCGATCTCTGCCTGTGCTGCCAGCCGCGAATCTTCCCACTGGCGGTCATAATAGACCTGCTCCCCAGCAGACAGGTTCCCCGCCGGACGACTGTTCAATTGCTCTAGCTCTTGCTGTAAAGCGTCAACTTTGGCGGCTTCTTCGCGCAGCCGAGCATTTTCAGCTTGTAGCTGCTCGATACGGCTGGCATCGCCACCTTGCTTGGTTTCAAGGGCTGTTTGCAGGAGCCGTTCGTTCGCTTGCCGCAGGCGCTCCAACTCAATAGTTGCTTGGTCAAGTTCCTTCTGAAGACTTGCTTCTGCATCGGACTGCTGCCGCAGCCGCTCTATTTCAGCCAGTAACACTTCGATCTGCTCTTTTGAGGCTTCTTCCTGCTTTGGCTGCGAATCAAGTTGATGGTGGAGGTCACGGATATAACCCTTCATCTCTTCGTTCTGGCGGCGTGCATCATTTAACTCGGCGGATCGCGCGGTTAGCTCATCGGCCAGCGCAACCATCCGCGCAGACTCCTGCCCGATGTCTCGCTGGGCCTCTTCTTTCATCGATTCGTGCTTCTCGACGTTGAGCAGCGCGGCGGTGATGAGGGGGGCGAGGCGATCAAGGAGATTACGTTCCTCGTTGCTGAATTGACGTTCCGAATATGGCGAGCCGACGATGAGCACTCCGAGGCGTTCTTCACCGTTGACAAGCGGTTGAATGTACGCAGGCCCATCGTGAACGATGCCAAGCCGTAGATACATGTCGCGAAGTTCTTTCCCATCGCGATCTGGCGTCAGGCGGATTTGTCGCAGCCTGCCGAGTGCATTGACAATGCCGGGATGATCAGCCAGTTCGAGAAGGGCACGCGGCAGATAGGCTTGTGTAATGTTATCGTAGCCGCCTACTATGCCTGCCTGCTGCTGTTCTTCATCGACAATCGCTAGCACAGCCATATCGGCACGTAGTGCTGTTGCGGCTGCTTTCGGAGCCTGCTTCACAATCTCTGGCTGTTCCAGCGTGCTAAGTAAAGTCCCAAGCGCGTCGATAACTTCAAAAATTTGCGGGGTTGTAACTTTCTGCTTGGACGGGGCTGGCTGCGGCGCGCGAACAGTCTCTTGCAAGGTTTCGGGCGGCGGAGGTGCTGCGACGACAGCAGGCTTCGAAGGGCCGATAGGTTCCGGCGGTGCGGTCGCAGGAGCTGGGGTTTCCGTTAAGCGGCTCGGCTCGAACTCATCCCAGTGGAGAAGCTGCTCGACGACGTGGCGATAAGCAACGGCAGCCAGCATTGGCATCACAACAACCTGGCCGACGCGCATCGCTGCGGCGACATCACCGAGCATAGGTTGCACGATGTGGTATGCAGCAGCCCCGCCGAGAAAGATCAGCATGGCAGCTTTGAGGAACGGATCGTAAATGTAGCGGATGCGTGTAATCATCCACACCAGTCCGATCAGCACGACGGTGATCTGGGCGATGCTCCACACAATATCGAGAACCTGGCCGTTGAAAAGCTGACCACGCGACGCGGCAAAGTACCAGTAATAATAAGTACCGACAAACCCCGCAATGAGCATCCCGATTCCTGCAGCGGCAACAGCATCAGGATAGAAATTTCGCCGCAGAATATCGGGGTCATCCATCGTGGTGAAAATCCAGGCCAGCGCGAGAATCGTGGCAGTATCGGCAGCGCGCTCAATCGGGGGAAGCAAAACATTTGTGGGCAGATAGCCCAGCCATGAAAGCAGCGAAGCGATTATGACGAGGCTTCGGGCGATGAATATGCCAAGAATTCCTATGGTCAACCGCCCTGTTGCAGTGCTGCGCTCGCGCATCCATTGGCCAATGCTCATGGCAAGCGCTGCTTCAACTGCGAAGAGAATGATGAAATGATAGACCAAGCTGCCAGGAGGCTGGCCCACAAGGTCTAGAATCTGGTCAAACACAGTAACTTCTCCACAGCATGAATCCTAGCGCGATTATAACATTGTTAATTTTTTGCCGATAGCACAGCCTCACCCTAACGAATGACTAACGCTCAGGTAAGGAATAGGCCCTTTATCGAAATGATAAGCGGTCCATAGATCATGCTCTAATTTCACGCAGGAGGGTCTTCTGCCAATGGAAGATCATCGTTCGAAGTCTTGTATTGCTCACGTAGCCATTCGGGTTCTTCGCCCGCTTTCCAGACCTCTTTGGCTTTATCGGTGTAGAGAACTCCGTCCAGATGATCGATCTCATGCTGAAAGACACGCGCCAGCCAATCGTATGCCTTAATACGGATTTCCTTACCCTTACGGTTGAAACCCTGCACCACCACAGAATCAGCGCGATCCACTAATCCGAAATAACCGGGGATCGATAAACATCCTTCGATGCCCTCAACCATATCTCGAGAAATCTTGACAATCTCCGGGTTGACGACCTCGTAGAACGCGCCAGCTTGATCGCCATATTCCTCTTTGTCGTCCGGCAAAACCACGATAATCACACGCTGGCTCACTGCAATCTGTGGAGCGGCCAGCCCCACACCCTGCTCATGTTCGAGTGTTTCCAGCATATCATCAAGAAGCTGATGGAGCTTGGCATCAAAAGCGCGAACTCGTTTAGCCTTCTGGCGGAGTACCGGATTATCCAGTTGAATGACTGGTCGAACTGCCATGTGTTTCCCTAATCTAGCTCAAGATATTTGTGGCTCAGATTATACCGCAGCGTTCCTTGCCTTGACTGACTTTGGTGGTAGGGCTATAACCGAGCACTCAACAAATTGCACCTCTAGATCTGGAGATACTTTCAATGCAGCGCACATTACGGACTATTGGGATTATCCTCGGAGTAGTGCTCGTTCTCATCTTGATTGTCGCAGGCGTATGGCAAGCAGTTCTTCGACGCGCATATCCCAAAGTGAATGGAACAGTTGAGATCAAAGGGCTTTCCGCGCCTGTCGATATCTATCGTGACGAATATGGGATTCCTCATATTTATGCGCAGACGACAGAAGACTTGTTCTTCGCGCAGGGGTATGTCCATGCACAAGATCGTTTCTGGCAGATGGAATTCTGGCGGCGGATCGGGGCCGGGCGGCTCTCCGAGTACTTTGGTGAAGCGACACTGCCAAGCGATATTTACCTGCGGACCGTAGGCTTCGCTGAGATCGCGAATCAAGAATACCAAGCGATGGACCCGGAGAGCCGCAAAATCGTGGATGCCTATAGCGCGGGCGTGAATGCATACGCCCAAGACCGCAAGCCAGAGCAGCTTGGCCTTGAGTTCGCTCTGTTGAAACTGCAAGGCATCGACGTGAAGATTGAACCCTGGACGGGAGTCAATTCTCTGACATGGGCGAAGGTGATGTCGCAGGATTTGGGCGGCAATCTTGATGATGAGTTGGATCGAGTTCAGTTTATTCGCGCAGTCGGACTTGATCGAGCGGCGGAATTGGTTCCTGCTTATCGTGAGGATTTTCCGGTAATCATTCCCGACGAGGAATTAGAGAAGCTGGATTTGCCCACCAAAACTCAGACATCACAGGCCAATTACGCCTTCGCATTAATGAGTCTTCAACCGAACATTGTGGGTGGTTATGATCCCTCTAAGGCGCTGGTATTCGGGCATGGCTCGGAGATCGGATCGAATAACTGGGTGATTAGCGGCAAGTTGACCACGACCGGAAAGCCCCTCCTTGCGAACGATCCCCATCTTGGCATTCAGATGCCGTCGATCTGGTACGAAGTTGGACTTCACTGTGTGGATGCGGCTGGCAAAGTTGGCCGCACAGAACAGTGCCCCTATGAAGTGCGCGGTTATTCCTTCGCCGGAGTTCCGGGTGTGATCATTGGTCATAATGATCGGATTGCATGGGGGCTGACTAACGTTGGCCCCGATACGCAGGATTCATACATTGAGCGTATCAATTCGGAAAACCCCAACCAATATGAAGTCAATGGCAAATGGCAGGATATGGAAATCCGCCGCGAATTGATCACCATTCATGGGCAAGACAAACCGATGGTGCTGCTGGTGCGCAGTACTCGTCACGGCCCCATT
>Ga0209382_10005052_pt1 | contig 17263 bp, 15 predicted proteins | sample SoiMetdeltSBSDD5_FD_187599 | JGI IMG/M metagenome (GOLD analysis project Ga0209382, IMG submission 187599) | Bulk soil microbial communities from a Populus tree surrounding site in Tennessee, USA - Soil MetaG P. deltoides SBSDD5 (SPAdes) (version 2) | ecosystem: Environmental > Terrestrial >...
TGCTCATGGCGATTTCCTCCCTTCAGGTAGGTTCGCCCATGAGTGTAAACCTTAAAGTCTCGTAGTCATAAGTGAAGTCTCGTAGTAATGAGAAATCTCGTTGTAGTACTAGGCCTTCTGTGCTGCCTCGGTCGAAGCGCGCGCGCCGTTTGTTAGGTTTAGCCGGCTTGGTCGTTCTCCTGAGCGCAGCCTGTGCCTGTGCCGGGCAAGTCACGCTGCACAATAGTCAAGTGAGCTTAACGCGCTTCGAGCCGGCGCGCGCCGCCAACGCGCCCTGCGTCGGAAAAAATTCTTCTTTGTATAACACGCCGACCGTGGGCTTTGTGTCGGAATGGCGCATCACGGCTCCCCCGTTTCAGGTGATGAACCGGTTCATGCAACACGGCTGGGGACCCATTAGCCGGATGAGCAGCAACATCCGCTTGGTTCCTACCCAACCACCCCAAGCGGAAATAGGCTTAATGCAAGTGCGGGTGATCACCGTCGCCTCCCTCCGGTACGCCGAGGATCAATACTCGACGCGCCTGTTCTTGCCCGTCTCCCTAGTCTTCTGTTTGAAGCAGCTATAATGCAGGTCTTCTTAGCCGGTTCGATTCGCTCACAAACACATGGAGAAGAAAGTATGTCTAAAAAGAGAAATGTCCGCTTTAATATTCTGAGCTTGCTGGTGATATTTAGTCTGCTGCTGGTCGCCTGCGGGGAGGAGGAGGGAGAGCTGGTCGAGGAACAACCGACGGAAGCACAAGCGACGGAAGAACAGATTGGCGAAGAACAACCAACCGAAGAACAACCCACCGAGGAGCAGCCGGTCGCGAACGGGGAGGTTGTCAGTACCGGTTTCACTCCCGCCGAAAATGGATTCGCCTATCCCAATTATGGGGATGTGGGCGTGACCCCCAACGGGGATGCCTTCGAGGTGACCAACCTGACCCCGGTTGAAATGCGCCGTCTGTTCGGCGATGACGTTTGCGCCGCGCCGCCCGAGGGCGATAGCTGTGTGCTGACCCCGCCGGCCGAGCAGTGGATGGAACAGAACAATGCCAGCATGAACGGCGGTCACTGCGAAGGGTTCGCGGTCCTCAGCCAGATGATTTATAACGGCGTCGTTGATGCCAATCTCTTTGGCGCTGGACGCACCGCGGACCTGCAAATCCAGGACAATGAGGCGCTGCAACGCGAACTGGCCTACTGGTTTGCCACCCAGGGAACCACCTGGGGTCTGCAGCAAGTCCTGGCCCCCAAGGATATGGTTGATTACCTGATCGCCGAATACACCAAGGATCCCAAGAATCTCTTCCGCCTGGGCATCATGAAGGAAGACCAAACGGGCGGCCATGCCATCACCGCGTATGAAGTCCGCGATCAGGGCGACGGCGTCTACTGGATCATGGTCTACGATAACAATTATCCGGGGGATGAACGCCACATGATTGTGGACACCAACGCCAACACCTCGGAATATGAAGCCTCGATCAACCCGTCCGTGGAGCCGGACCTGTATAAAGGCAGCGAGGCCAATCCGATTTTTGTGGCGGCCAACGAGCCGCGCCTGACGACCTTCCCCTGTGATTTCTGCAGCGGCGGCGGGAGTGCGAACAAAGGCGGCAATGGGCACGCTCAGGTTGTGCCGCAATTCAACGAAATCTGGACGGAAGGCTACGTCAACGTTGAACTCGAGGATGATCAAGGGCGCATGATCGGTTACGACAAGGATGGAAAATTCGTCAACGAGATTAGCGAGGCGAACATCCAGCCCATCCTTTCCGGGCCGTTGAGCGAAGTGCCGCCGGTGATTGAGATGCCGGTCGGGCTGGGATTCACGGCTTACATTTATGGGGATGACAACGCCGCCGAAATCCCGGCCTCGCTCGTGATGATTGGGCAGGGCTTCTACATCGGCATAGACGGCTTGGTCATGGCGGCCGATCAGCTCGACCAATTGGCTTTTGACGGTGAAGGTGATTTTCTGACCTACACGACCGACGCCGAGGAAAGCCCCGAGATCATCGTGGGGATCGAGAAACCGGAGGCCGATTTCGAATTAGTGCTTAAAGCGGTCGAAATCTCGCAGGGCACCGACATCCACGTGCTTTTCGATCAAAAGGAAAATACCTTTGCTTTTCAGACGACCTCCGATGCCCCGGCCCACTTTGCCATCTCCATCACTCGGATTGATGCCAACGGCGAGGAAGAGACTTTCGACACCGGCGAGGAGACGATTGATGTTGATCCGGATAAATTGATGTACTTCTACTTTGGCGAATGGCAGGGCCAGGGGAGTAACCTGGAAGTCGGTTACGATGAAAACGGGAATGGCGAGGTCGAAGACAGCGAAATAACCAACATGGCGGATGCGGAGTAACCATTAAAACATCTTTTATCTCAACGGAATACGCAATACGAAATATTCCGTGTTGCGTATTCCGTATTCCGTCACAACACCCTCAGCGTTTCAGCGCTTCCAACGCCCGCCGCACTTTCTCGGGCGTGATCGGCACATCGCGCAGGCGCACACCCACGGCGGCGAAGATGGCATTCGCGACCGCCGCGCCCGGCGTGACGGTGGCCGGCTCACCCCCACCCACAGCCGGTTGCTCAGGCCGATTGATCAGGATAATCTCAACGTCGGGGACTTCGGAGAACTTGAGGATCGGATAAGTTTCCCAGTCCACGCTCGTGATCCGCGACGAGTCGAAGGTCACTTCTTCTTTGAGCGTCCGGCTCAACGCTTGCAGCGCGTTCCCCTCGATCTGGTTCCGCAATCCATCCGGATTAATGATCAGGCCGCAATCGTGCGCGATGATGAGACGCCGGACGCGCACCACCCCACTTGAGCGATCAACGGCCACGTGCGCGATGGTGGCGACATACGCTCCGTGATTCTCATACTGCGCGAAAGCCAGGCCGCGTCCTTCGTCCGTCGCCAACGGCGCGCCCCACCCCGCCGCCTGCGCCGCGGCCCACAACACTTCCACCGCGCGCGGGTCGGACAAATAACGCAATCGAAATTCCAGCGGGTCAGCGCGGGCGGCCGCCGCTAACTCATCCATAAAGGATTCATTCGCGAATGTGTTTTGCGCCGCGCCCAGGCCGCGCATCGCGGATGAACGCAGCGGCGAACGCGCCAACCAGTGCATCGTCACACGCGAGGCGGGGAAGTTATAATTCGTTGGAGCGTTGCGGTCACCGCCGCCGAAAAATCTGGGAGCGGGCGCCGCCTCCCCAGACATCAATTGACTGGCCAACAGTTCACGTCCGGAGCGCGGGCGCGTGGTGTGAGACGGCGACCAGACGTGATCATCCCAAGCGACGACATTGCCCTGCTCGTCCAAGCCGCCGTGCAATTCCATCACCATCGCCGGGGCCTTGGGTTCCCAGATAAACTCGTCGGCGCGCGACCACTGCACCCGCACCGGTCGCTTGACGGCGCGCGCGAGCAGCGCGGCGTCCGCGGCCGCATCGTCAAAACCGTTGTGCCCATAACAGCCCGCGCCTTCCACGTGAATGACGCGCACCTGTTCGAGCGGCAGCTTGAGCAGATCGGCGAGCGCGCCGCGCAGCGCATAAACGCCTTGGGAGCTGCACCAGACCGTTAACTGGTCGCCCCGAAAATCGGCGACGGCGCACGAGGGGCCGAGCGAGGCGTGGGCCTGAAAGGGATAGGTGTAGGTCGCCTTAAGCCGCGTCCGAGAGCTTTGGAGTGCGATTTCAACTTCCCCGCGCCCGGCGACGACTTCGTCGGTGGTGGGCTGCCGGCGGAGGTCGTCGAACAAAGAAGACCTCGGCGGCAAGTGCGCGGTTTCTTGCCACGTCACTTTGAGCTGCTGCGCCGCGCGGATGGCGAGTTCTTCCCGTTCCGCCACAACGCCGACGAAATTTCCTAGCCGCACGACCTGGGCCTCGGGCGCGGAGTTTTCGTCGAGCGAGGTCAATGTTGCACCGGGGCTGGGCGGCCGCACGACGCGCCCATGCCACATCCCCGGTAAACGCAAATCTTGAACGAAGCTCGGCAGGCCCGCGAACTTGCGCGGCAAATCCACGCGCGGCGCAGACTGCCCAACGATCTGGTAGCTTTCGGGTAGTTTGAGCGGCGCGATTCCGGTGATGGAGCGATTGAAGCGCTCGCCGCCCATCAATTCCGCATACGTGATGGTGCGCGCCGGATCGCGGCGCACGGAGATGACGCCCGCCTGCACGATTAACTCATTCGGTTCACAATCCAACTGAGCAGAGGCCATTTCGAGGAGCGCGAAGCGCGCTTCCGCCGCGGCATGCCGGAGCGCTGCGCCGGCGATTTGCAGCGTCTTGCTGCCGGTGGTGTGGCCCTCATCGGGTGTGCGTCCGGTGTCGCCCATGACCAGGCGAATCGATTCGAGGGGGACGTCAAGTTCTTCCGCCGCGATCTGCGCAAGCGCAGTCGAGACGCCCGTGCCTAACTCGACCTTGCCGCTGAAAATTAGGATGCGGCCATCTGGCTCGATGACGATCCAATCATCAAGCTGTCGAGGCGCTGAGTCTGAAAGAGTTTTGTTTGGCATCAGGCATTAGACCCTAAAGGTCTCCCTCATGCTCCACGACTCTTGGAGGTAAAGGGAGACCTTTAGGGTCTTCCGAGGCCAACTTTACGGCGCGGAGGATGCGCAGGTGCGCGCCGCAGCGACACAAATTGTGATCAAGCGCCGCGCGAATTTCATCGTCAGTGGGGTGGGGATTCTGTTGCAGGAGGGCGGCGGCTTCGATCATCATCCCATTGCTGCAAAATCCACACTGCGCGGCCTGCGCTTGGAGAAAAGCCTGCTGCACCGGATGTAGCTCATCTCCCTCACCCAAGCCTTCCAGTGTGATGATGGGTGTCTGCCCGACTTCTGAAACCGGCAGGCGGCAGGCCGGCCGCGCCTCCGCGCCGAGCAATACTTTGCACGCGCCGCATTGTTCCAGGCCGCAGCCGAATTGCGGGCCATTCAAGCCGAGTTCATTCCGCAGGACGTACAACAGCGGCGTGTCCGGCGCGGCTTGGACGGTGTGCGGTTGGCCGTTAACGGTGATGGTGATTCGATTCGTCATTTATTCAACTGAATAAAAACCTGTACACGGATTGCACCGAAAGAGCGGATAACACGGAAAAAATAAAAATCCGTGAAATCAGTGCAATCCGTGTACCAATCCCCTTCTCTTACGGAATATTCGGCTCCGGCGCTTTGTCTCGGAAATCATGGATGAAGTTCACAATGCGCTTTGCGTCAAAGGCGTCGAACTTATCCAGCCGGCCCCAGGTCGTCAGCGCGATCAGCGCGTCCATGCCGGGTCGCGGAACGGCGATGAGCTTGGGCGTGTCGGTGAGCGGCGAGTTGCCGGCTTCCTCCATCGCAAACTGAATGTCATCTTGAAGCTGCTCACATTCATCCGAGGTCAAGTCATCGCAGTTATACCAGATGATGACATAGCCGTGCTCCAGGTTATGCACCAACTGCTCATCCTCCGGCGCTTCGGTGTAAAAGCCGGCTTCGGCGGCCACCGGATAATGCTGGCCGGAGGTCGGTGGGTCGGAGTTATAGGGCGTGTGGTCCTCACCCGGCTCAATATGTCCACCATATTGAATGGACACATCCTCGCCGGTCGGCCCAGCCTCGTCCGTGGGTTCCTCCGTTTCTTCATCTTGGACGGACTCGTCCTCGCTCGTTGTCTGGTCTGTTTCCGAATCTTGGAAAAAGTCCTCGAGCACGGGCTGGCGAGCTTTAAAAGTGCGGTAGGCAAAGAAACCGGCCACCGAGCTTAGGCATAGACACAGGGCCACAAAGACTATCAGCCCGGCCACCAGCCAGGGCCAGAGTTGGCGGGGTTCAGTGTTTGGCGTAGGATCACCCATCATGGCTTATTTTCCTTTTCTTTTTTCTGCAGATAATTTGCAAACTGCTCCGGGGTCCGCACCCCATGATCTAGCACAGCGGCATAGATGTCAATCCCACTTACCTCCGCCGGATAGGTTGGCAGCCGATGCCAAACATCCTTGATCCATAGGATCGCCAACCGCGTCTCGTCGGTCAGGGTCCGCGCGAGGTAGTCCAGGTGGGGCAATTGATTGCGGGGCGCGTCTGTTGTCCACACGGAAACATCAATCTTCCAGCGGTGGCCGGCAGGCGTAGTGTACCGAATGACGAAGTAGTAGCGTTGATCCTGCGGCTGGCCCGAAGGGCTGCGCGACCCGGTCTCTTCTTGATAGAGCACCTCATGGACACCCGGATGAGTCATGACCGGTCGCAGTGTCTCAAACACGCGGTCGGCGCTCGGTCCCGGGCAGCGCGCGCCAACGTCCAGATCGCGCCAAACCATGAGGCCTGAGACCGAACTGCCGACCTGTTCCGCGTGGCCGAGTTGGCTGAGGCGGGGCATTAATGCCAGCTCGGCCAGTACCTGGCGAGCCTCCGCTTGCAGCAAGTCTTGGCGCTGGAGCAGTTCGGTGGCGTAAGTTGCATCGAGGGGGCGGGTGTTCATAGGCCAGAGATCGAATCACTGAGGCACTGAAGAAGGTGATTTCACTGATTCAGCGTTCTCAGCGCTCTTCAGCGCCCTCAGCGATTCAAAGTCATTGAATCACTGAGGGCGCTGAGAAAGATGAGAGCGCTGAACAAGTTGTCAGAGAGTCACTCCCACGAAAGCCGGAGATGCTTGGTAGAGTAACGAACTGATTTAACCCGGACTTTCTCAAGGAGTTCCTTTTAGGGAGCCAATTGAACGAAACGTTGAATCGTATCTAGAATTTGTGGAAAGCTTAGAAGCACAAAGGAAAGAAAAGGCAGCAGCAGCGAATTAATGAACTTTAGATTGGATTGAAAACCCCAAACTGAACCTTCAGCCTCTTGGGCTTCTTTATAAATCTTCAGCAAGGTTTCAGCTTGGGCGGAATTATTCGACTCTTTATCACGGATCATTAGTTCGTAGATTTTTGTTTGAGTCTCTGTCATTATTAAGAGACGTTCGCGGCTAACGAACTCAGATAAGTTTGACTGGGCGAAAACATAGGGGATCAAAACCAAAGCCCACACCAGAACCAACCAGCCAGCAGTGATGGCTTGAATCGGCGTGTTACTTCGGGGACCGAGGGCCACTGGGATAATCAAGGCGACGCCGACCACCGAGGTAGACAAGGCCGCCCTCTGATAGACATCTGACAGAGTATCAATCCAGATGATGTTTCTTGGGTCAAAGGCACCAATTCTTTGAGCACTATGGGAAATTAAGCGAGCAGCACCAGGAAGAACAATGATCCAGTAGACGGCATTTCCGATGAAGCATAGATTTATAAAAAGTACAGGAGCTGTCCAGATTCGTGCCTCACGCCCCATAGTGATCACAAAAAAGGCATGGGCTGTTGGAAAAATAATCACCGCAAATACCAGAGAAAATAAAACTTGGCGACGCAACCCGAAAGATTTATTAGACCATCGTGCAAATTCGGATTGCTCAGGACCAAATACTTGACCTGAGTACTGACTAATGGTCTGTAGAAATCGGTCAAGATTTGATTCCACCAGAAATAAACAGGTCCCAGATAATAAGCAGCCCCAAACCCCCCAAAGGTAAGCAGCCAGAGCTACTTTTAATCCTACAGTCTTCCATAGTAAAACTTCTATTCCGCCGACAATGGCTTCCAGGGCAATCACCACAAAGAGACTGGAAAATTCTATAGATGGGAATCTTCTCTGGATTGGTCCAGAGAGCAGAAATTACTCTCGTACTTAAAACTTGCATCCTAAGATTAGAGTAATCTGTCATTGATAAACCTCTATTGCTTCAGCGCTTCAGCGCCGCAAATCACGCCGCCACAAACAACGCCTCATACTCCTTCGCGGAGTTGACCAATGTTTGCATCTCCTCCGCACTCAACGGCTTGAAATTCTCCGCGGCGTCGAGCGCGGCGGGGAGGAGACGCACATCGGCGGGGGAGGCGAAACCGGTGACCGGCTGTGAGAGCACAAAGCGGACACTCTTCTCAATCATCTGCGGGTCGTCGAACGGCTCGTACCACGGCTTGTAGGTGTGAACACGCTCACCCCACGGCGCTTTGGCGACTGACTTGATGATCATCATGCCCACATCCTTGTCCGCCGCCAACTGGAGCAGCCGCTGCTCATTCGCCCGGAACTCCGGATCGGCCCACTGGATGAAGTTGAGCGGCGTCATGACCGTGTCGAAATCAAAGCGTTCGAGCGCCACCGCGTGGACGACGGGCGCGCGGTAGCCGTGCCCGGTGATGCCGATATGTTTCACCAAGCCTTGTTCGCGCGCTTCGAGAATGGCTTCAATCGCGCCGCCGGGACCGAGCGCTTTATTTAGATCATCCATTTCGCACACGGCGTGCAATTGATAGAGATCAAAGTCCTTCACCCGCAGGCGCTCGAGCGAACGATGCAGTTCATCGTGCGCGCCTTGCCGGGTGCGCTCGGTCGTTTTGCAGCCGAGGAAGATTTCGGAGCGATGCTGCTCCAGCCACGGCCCCAGCCGGATTTCGGCCTGACCGTACGAGGGCGCAACGTCAAAGTGGTTAACGCCCCGCGCGCGCACGAGTTCAATTGCGGCGTCGGCGTCAGCCTGGGAGATTTCCCAGAAGGCCGCCGCGCCGAAGATGAATACGGTGCTCATATGCCCCGTCCGTCCTAAGCGTCTTGTCTCCATGAAAATTATCCTCCTTTATAAAAAGAAGCTTGCACCGCAGAGAGCGCGAAGAGCGCAGAGAGAAAGAGAAAAAGAAAAAGAGAAAGAAAGAGAAAAAGAAAGAAGTCTCAGCGCCGAAGGTCCGCGATCTCAGCGGTGAAAAAGGCATTTTGCAGCAACGCTTACATTGGCCGGCGGCGGCCTTGTTCGTTGCTCTGGGAGAATTTTTTCGGCTCCAGCAACAGCGGAATCACTTCGCGCGCAAAGAGCCGCGCGCCGTCGGTCCAGGGAAAATCCGCAAAGCGCAGGATGAAGTGCTGAACGCCGAGATCGGTGAAACGGCGCAACTGCGCGGCGACTTCCTTCGGCGCGCCAACAATCGACTCGCCCGGCTTGTGGAACGGACTCGCGTTCGCCAGGCGCTCGGCTTCGGCGGTGGTAGGCGCAATCGCCACACACTCTGAACTCCAGGTTTTGACAAGGCTGGTGTAATCGCGCCCAACTTTTTCGCAGTGGCCGCGCAGCGCCTCGAGCAATTCTTGATAGTGCGCGACGGTGCCGCCGGGAAAGTTCCACCAATCCGCATACTGCGCTACCACGCGAAGTGTCAACTTTTTTCCGCCGCCACCAATCAGCAGTGGCGGCAAGGGATCGGGCTTCGGTTCGCAGAGAGCGTCTTCGATGTGATAGTAACGGCCATGAAACGTGGCGCGCGGCTGCGTCCACATCAGGCGAATGATTTGGGCGGCTTCGGCCAGTTGCTGAATGCGCGCGGGAGTGGGAGGAAACTCGTAGCCATAGGCCAGGTACTCGTCCTGTTTCCACCCCGCGCCAAGGCCGAGGATGAACCGTCCACCAGAGAGCGTTTGCAGGGTGGCGGCCATTTTGGCGACGAGCGCCGGCGAACGATACGATTGCGAGAGAACGATGCTGCCGAAGTGGAAAGTCCGAAATAGTCCGGCGAGGTAGGTGAGGGTGGTCCAGCCTTCAAAGGTGTCGGTGGTTTGATCCTGGAACCCGGCCCACGGGACGAAGTGATCCGCGGCCCAGGCGGAGGAGAAACGCCCTTCGAGCGCCTCCAGCGTCTCCGTGATCTGCCGAACAAACGTCTGGGCCGAACTGCCCTCGACCGGAAAGTCGGGAATGCGCCAACCGAATTGAATCATACTGCGTAACCTTTCTTAGCCCCCACCCTGCCACCTATCCCCTTCTTTAGGGGAGGGAGTCAGCCGTTGACTCTAGATCGCTAAAATAAGATCCAAACGCCGGGCGAGCGGATCTAAATGCTTGGAGATTATCGCCTCCAGCTTTTCCTCCGGTTGGGCGTAAAGATCGTCAACGATGTGTGTCAACGTCGCGACCAAACGCTCTTCGACGACGCCCCAGCGCGGCGTGCGCGGCAGCGGCCGCCCGGTCTTCAACGCCTGAACAATCACCTGGAAATGCGGATCAGTGGAGAAAGGCGGCTGGGCGAGCACCTCCAGGCGAACGGGTAATTGCCCCACACTCTGACCATACTCGGCCTGCACCGGAGGACTCAGCAACGCTTGAATGAGTTTTAAAGCGAGTTCGGGATACGGCGTGGATTGCCAGACGACCAAGTTGGAACCGCCCACAAACGCCGGGCCGGGCGGAAGCGCAGCGCCCAAACGCGCCATCAACTCCGGCGGCGCACCTTGCCGGCGCAAGTCCGCCGGCAGCCAGGAACCGCTCAAGGTCACGGCCGCCCGCCGGTCCAGAAACAATTTAATGACTTGTGGGTCAGTCAACTCCCGGGCATTCGGCGTCAAATAAGGATAGAGGCTCAAATAGGCCTGGAGGCCGGCGCGCGCCTCGGGTGCGTTGAAGAGCGTTCGTCGCCCATCAGCGGTGACGAAATCGCCCCCAGCGCCCCAGACCCAACTGGTGAGGTTGTGCAACATGAAGAAGGAGTTATTCACTTGCGTCACCCAGGGATAAGCCACGCCGCTGGCATACAGACGGCTGAATGTCTCGGTCACGTGATCCAGACTCTGGAACGCCGTTGCTTCATTGATTCCGACTTGCTCCAGCAGATCGCGCCAGTAATAGATGACCCGGCTGGTCGCCAGCCAGGGAATGGCCCAAAACTGCGGCTGGTCCACGAACAAGGCCGTCTCCCAAGACGAAGAAAGGAAAGCCGAGGAGCCACCCAGCGCCTCAATCTCTTTGAGGGTAAAGGGACGCAAAACATCCATCGCCGCCAAGTTCCCGACCCACGTCGTCCCGATTTGAGAGACGTTCGGCCCCACGCGGTCGAGCGCGACGCGCACCAGTTCATTCCACGCACTCTCCCAACGCATGAGGCGCAGGCGGCACTTGACGCCAACGCGCTCTATGAGCGGCAGCAAATCCAGCGCCGGTTCCGGGCTGGGATTCTGGCAGACGGAGAGTTCAAGTTGCTCATCCATTTTTAATTCAGGGCGGTTGACTCTAGATCCCCAAGATAATATCCAACCGCCGGGCCAGCGGCTCCAAATATTTGCCGATGATCGCGTCCAGATCGCCTTCCGGTTCAGCCGCAACAGCGGAGACCATGTGCGTCAACGCGGACACCAGCCGTTCTTCGACGACGCCCCAGCGCGGCAGGCGCGGCAACGGGCGGCCGGTCTTTAACGCTTCTACCATAACTTGAAAACGCGGGTCGGTGGAGAAAGGCGGCTGGGCGAGCGCGTCCAGGCGAACCGGTAGCTGCCCCACACTCTGTCCATACTCGGCCTGCACCGGCCCGCTCAACAAGGCTTGAATGAGTCGCAAAGCCAAATCCGGATAAGGCGTGGATTGCCAGACGACGAGATTGGAGCCGCCGACAAACGTCGGGCCGGGCGGCCGGGCGACGCCCAGGCGAGACAGCAACTCCGGCGGCGCGCCGTACCGGCGCAAATCCCTCGGAAGCCAGGAACCGCTCAACGTCACGGCCGCTTGCCGATCGAAAAAGAATTTAATGCCCTCGGGATCACTCAACGCGCGGGCGTTCGGCGGCATGTAGCGATAGAGACTTAGGTAACCCCGAAAACCGGCGCGCGCCTCCGGCCGATTGAAGAGCGTCTGTCGCCCGTCGGCGGTGACGAAATCGCCTCCGGCGCCCCAAACCCAACTGGCGAGGCTGTGCAACGTAAAAACGGGATTGCTCACTTGCGTCACCCACGGCGAGGCAATCCCGCTCGCGCGCAGACGGCTAAACGTCTCGGCGATTTGGTCCGCACTCTGGAACGCGGTCTGTTCGTCTACCCCGGCTTGCTCCAACAGATCACGCCAGTAGTAGATGACGCGGAGGTCCGCCATCCAGGGAATGGCCCAGATTTGGGGTTGGTCCACGAATAAGACCGTCTCCCAGGACGAGGCGAGGAAAGCGGCCGGGCTGCCCAAGGCCTCTATTTCTTTGATGGTAAACGGGCGCAAGACATCCATCGCCGCGAAGTTGCCGACCCAGGTGGTCCCGATTTGCGAGACGTTCGGCCCGACGCGGTCGAGCGCGACGCGCACCAATTCATTCCAGGCGTTCTCCCAGCGCATGGTGCGCAGGCGGCACTTGAGGCCGAAACGCTCGACGAGCGGCAGCAAATCCAGGATCGGTTCCAGTCCCGGATTCTGACAGACGGAAAGCTCCAGTTGATCATCCATACGGTGCGATCGCAAATTTCCGAGCCGACGAACGTCCCAAAGGGAGTCAGCTCTTGAGAAGATAGTTCAAACGTTGGGCGAGCGGCTCCAGCCAACGGATGAGGATGACGCTTAAATCTTGGTCCGGGTGAGCAGCAATGTCATCCCAAATTTGGATAAAGGCCTGATTGAGTTTTTCCTCGATCAGCCCCCAGCGCCGGATGATGGGAAAGGAGCGGCCACTGAGCAGCGCCCGCACCATCACCTGCAGCCGAGGGTCGGTCGCATACGGCGAATCGGCGAAGGTGTCGAGACGCGCCGGGAATTGCCGTAAGTCGTAACTCTGTTCGGTTTGCACTTTTCGGCTGGTGAGCAGCCGGATGAATTCGATGGCTCCATGCTCATACGGGGTGTGCTTCCAAGCGACTAAATGATTACCGCCCACGTACGGCGGGCCTGGAGGAAGCGCGACACGCAGACACTCGAGGCCCTCCGGCTTCTCCCGGCGTTGATATTCGACCGCCCACAGCCAGTTCGGTCCGCTCATCGCCACGGCCGCTTTTCGCTCGGCGAAGAGATCAATCATCGGCATGACCTCCAACCGATGAATGTCCGGCGGCAAATAGCGATGCAGGCGGAAATAAGCTTCAAGGCCGGCCAGGGCCGCGGGCTCCGTGAACCGGGTGCGCCGGCCATCCGGGGTGAGGAGTTCTCCCCCCGCTCCCCAGATCCAACTGACGATATTCTGCAAGGTGGCAAAGGGATAATGTGTCTGGACGACCCAGGGCGCGGCGATCCCGCCGGCCTGGAGGCGCTGCAGCGTCTCTTCCAGTTGCTCCGGCGTTTTAAAGGCCGTCGCTTCATTTATCCCCGCCTGCTCCAAGAGATCGCGCCAGTAATAAATTATGCGCGTATCGGTTGACCACGGGATCGCCCACACGTTGGGCGGATTACCGGCCAAGCCCACTTGCCAGGCCGAAGGCAAAAAAGCGGAGGGGCCGCCCAGGGCCTCCACTTCCTCCGGAGTAAAAGGCCGCAGCGCATTCATGGTCGCAAAATTGCTCACCCAGGGCGAAGCGAGTTGCGACACATCCGGGCCGAGGCTGTAAACCGCCACCCGCACCATCTCCTCCCAAGCGCGCTCCCACGGGATGACCGTGATCTCGCACTCGGAGCCATAGAGGCGGTGGATGACTTGCGCCGTGCTCGGTAGGTTGATGACTGAAAACTCAAGCCGGGCCATGCTAAATTTCCTAGGCCAAGGTGCGGCGCACCGCTTCGCGAAAGCCGAAGGGCTGCACCTGCTTTTAATGGATCAAGAGGCCATCATTATATCTGCTTCTCTCATATAAGACCTCACCGGTCTCAGAAACCGGTGAGGTCTCCCGGCATCATTTGATCCAACCGATCAACAATCTTATCCGCCTGCGCTAACGCCTCGCGTGGATTGGTCGTCGTCACCGCCAGGCACCTCATCCCGGCGCGTTTGGCGGCTTGCACACCCGGCACCGCATCCTCGATGACCAGGCAGTTTTCCGGCAGAACTTGAAGAAGCTCCGCGGCTTTCAGGAACACCGCCGGGTCCGGCTTGCCCGGCAAGGCAAAGCCGGAAACGATGGCGCCGAAGTAGGCGCGCAGCCCGAGTTCATCCACCAGCGCGTCAATGTTCGCCTGCGGCGCGGACGAGGCAATGGCCTGCCGGAGGCCGGCAGACTGAAGCTGCGCCAGCCATTCGCGCACACCGGGAAGCGCCTGCGCATGACCGCGGACAGAGTCGCGGAACAACTGCTCTTTGCGGTTGCTGATCGCGGTGAACAGTTCGGGTTCCGGCGGATGCCCGAGCAGCATCGTCAGAATGCCGGCGTTATTCATCCCGAACGTCGCTTTGAACATTTCGCGCGTATAGGTGAGGCCAATCTCGGCCAGCGGCGGCAGCCAGGATTGAAAATGAAGCTCGCCGGTATCGGTGATGACACCGTCCAGGTCCCAGAGCACGGCTTGAATAGAAGTCATTTACGGAATACGTCATCCGTGAGGCGTGACTCGTGACACGTGACAAAGATCACGTGTCACGAGTCACGCCTCACGAGTCAGGTAGGCAATTACTTCTGCCCATACACGTTCGTGTAGCGGTGATGGAGCTTGGCGACATCCTCCGCCGGAATTTCATCCGGCTGGCCGAGTTGCAGCGCGAGCCAAACAGTGCGCGCCACATCTTCCGTCATGATCGCCGCTTTAACCGCCGCCTCCGCCGTCGGGCCAACGGTGAACACGCCATGATTCTTGAGCAGCACGGCCGGCGATTGACCGATGGACTCGACGACGACTTTCCCAATCTCCTCGCCGCCGATGAGCGCGAAACCGCCACAGGGGATGGGGCCACCGAACTCATCGGCGATGGCGGTCAGGTAAACGGGGATGGGCTTGTTGACGGCCGCAAACGCCGAGGCGTACGACGAATGCGTGTGGACGATGCCGTTGACGTCCGGCCGTTGGCGGTAGATGTAGAGATGGCTGGCTGTGTCCGAGGAGGGCTTGAAGTCGCCTTCGAGAATTTTGCCGTTCAAGTCCACGACGACCATTTGCTCCGGGCGCAGGTCTTCGTAGCGCACCCCGGAGGGCTTGATGACGACGTAGCCGGTTTTTCCATCCCGCGCGCTGACATTGCCGCTCGTCCAGGCGACTAAATTATTTTGGGGCAGTTCGAGATGAAGTTCGCAGACTTCGGCTTTGAGAGCTTCGAGCATTTTAGGTAGTCCTTTCTTCTACAAGGTATTTCTGTACACGGATTGCACGGACAAGACGGATTTCACGGATCAAAGACATTTAACCGCGGAGACCCGCAAAGAACGCGGAGTTCGCTGAGTTTTTCTTCCTGTTTCCTTTTCTCTTTCTCTTTCTTTTTCTCTTCGTTCTATCTTTTCCGCGTCATCCGGGGGTTTTCCGTGCAATCCGTGTACCCAACCAACTTTATAAAAACAGCCACGGCAAATACTCCGGCGCGTCGGCGTAAGGTTCGACTTCGCCTAACGCCACGGGATACACCCATTCGTGAGCGGCGCGGGCGGCATCAGCCAGCGGTTCATACGACCGGTTGCAGACATCCATTAAACCGATGTTCCAGTTCTCGCCATCAAACCGGCCGAGCGCGGACTCATCGTACAGCGTGAAGTAATGAACGCCGATACAGCTAGGCTGCGCCGCCGCGTATTCAGTATACAGCCGGAAGGCTTGACCGCGCGCGGATTGATCGCGCACCCGACCAATGCCGCTGCCCGGCAGGCCCACATCCAGCGCGCCGAAATGCCACTCGCCAATCAAAACCGGCCGGCCGAGGCGTTGGGAGATCTGCTCCAATTCGTCCGCCGGGACGCGCTGGCGATAGCAGTTCATACTGAACACATCAAACGCTTGCATCCCTTTCACCGCCCACTCCGGTGGAACGGTGTAGTAACGCGCGCCCAGATTCAAATGATGCGGATCAACTTTCCGGCAGGCGTCGCTCAAGCCTTTGAAAAATCGTTCAACCATCACCCCGCTAAACGCGGCCAGATCAACCTCCGCCGCTTCGGTTAATAGCGTATGCCACGCGCCCTCCCGCACGGCGGCGAAGGTGGTCTTAAATCCCCAAGACGCGGACAGGTCGGCGTCGGTGCGATAACGTTCGCGGAGGAAGTTGCCCAAGGCCTGGCGCGCGAAGCAGACGGGCGTGTTGAACAGCATCCCGGCGGCGGGTGTTTCCTGCGCGAAGCCCCACGTCGGCTCGTTCATTAAGAAGTAGCCGATGAACGCCGGATCATCCACCGTCTCACGCAGTTGCTCGGCAAACGCCGCGGCATCCTGTTCAAAGCCCGGATGAAAGACATCCGGAAAATCGCGATAGACCTTGGGCGCGTGATCGAACTGCGTTCCCAGCGGACGGACATAGGGAAACCCGGCGGCCCGCGCGATTTCCCATTCCGACCAATTGGCGACGGTGTTGAAACCGAGGCGGCGCAGTTCGGCCAGCGTGATCGTCGCCCAGCGTTGATGCCAAATCTCCGGCCCGAACGCGCGGATGAAGTTCGCCGCCAGATAATGAATTAGCGCCTGCCCCTCACGCCGATGCGTGGCCGCTTTATAGGGGCCATCCGTTTCAGGCACCCAGGTCAACGCCGGCTCCAGATCAGTAGCGGCCGCCTCCCCATCTACCCGCACACAGTCCGGCCCCGCGGACCAAAAGAAGTAACCGTCGGGATCAACCAGCCACCACCGGCGGCCATCGTGATGGGTGCGGAAAAAGCCGGTGGCCTCGATGCGCTTCTTCAGCCACCCGCCCCACCGCGAGAAGCCCTCCGGCCAGCGCTGTTTTGGGGCGGCGGCCAGTTGGGCTTGAAGGCGCTCGGTGACTTCTTGCGGGCTGCGACTTTTCGTGGACCAATCGTGGAGAGTGCTCTGGCCGAGTTCGTCGAGCAGCGGTCCCTTGGGCAAGAGTAATTCGGTTAAACGGGCCGGCGCCTCACGGGTGGCGGTGACCGGCGTGAGACACCAGCGAGCGGGCAGTTCGCTTTTACGTAGGACGGTGATCGTCAGCCGATCCACTTTACGCAAATCCACTCGCTCACCGCCGCACATGGGCTTGAGCCACGCGCCTTCGCGCTCGTAACGCCAGCGATTTTGATTGACCGCTTCCAGCGGCATTCGCAGCCGCGCCGAACACTGATTGAGCGCCGAGTAAATCAGTTGAAAGACCGGGCCGGTCTCGCCCTCTTGCAGCGCTAATTGAAAGACGATTAACTGATTACCGTCCAGCAGCATATCGGCGGTGAGATAGCGTGCCTCGGCCAGCGCGCCGACGGGGAAGGAATAAGCCAATCCATCGCCGATGGCCGGAGCGGTATACCAAACGGCGTCCGGAATCGGCGCGGGGGTGGACTCGGAGGTAAGTCCGCCGAGCAATTTTTCTGGAACCAGGTTCAAGGATTGTGCCATTCTTACTCCACGATTGCTT
>Ga0209382_10005053_pt1 | contig 17263 bp, 12 predicted proteins | sample SoiMetdeltSBSDD5_FD_187599 | JGI IMG/M metagenome (GOLD analysis project Ga0209382, IMG submission 187599) | Bulk soil microbial communities from a Populus tree surrounding site in Tennessee, USA - Soil MetaG P. deltoides SBSDD5 (SPAdes) (version 2) | ecosystem: Environmental > Terrestrial >...
CATTCACCGACGGGAGCATCGTCATCTCGCGGTTGGTGACGTTGCCGCCGATCTCCTTCGATGTCAGATCGACGAGCGGCGTCTCAGCAGTGACAGTAATCGTCTCGGTGACCGCACCTGGGCTCAGTGTGATTTCCAACGTGGCCGTGCGACCGAGGTCGAGGCGAACACCCTTGCGGCTGTACTTCGAAAAGCCTGACAACTCCGCTTCGAGCGTGTAGATGCCGGGCGTGACGGCGGTGATGAAATACGAGCCGTCGGCGTTGCTGACGCTCTGGCGATAGACGCCGGTCGCCTCATTGGTGATCAGGACAGTGACACCAGGGATACCCCCATCTTGGCTGTCTACGACGCGTCCCCGAATCTCGGCGGTGTTCTCCTGAGCGCTCGTCCGGGTTTCCAGGCTCAACCAGCAAGCGAGGACGAGTAGCCCGATGAGTGGTGCTCGCATCGACGCCTCCCTGTGACGCGAGAGTCTCGCGTCCGCTACCCCCGCGGTGAGGCCGTCTAGTCTACGCCCAATGTGCGATATCAGCGTGGCGCGGCGATTCTGTGAAGCTGGTCCGCTGGGACGTTTGTGCCGAGAATCTGCCGCACGCCTTCCTCGAGCACTTCGTCGCGTCCAGCGCGGATACCGGCGATCGTCGGGCGCACTTCGACATCAGGCACGATGCCGATGCGCTGGGTCGGCCGTTTGTCCGGATAGAAGACGCCAATGCCGCTGATCGCGGTGCGCAGTCCGCCCGGCAGCGCGATCTGCGACACGTTGCCATCGGCTCCCGCCGTCGTGCTGCCAACCACCGTCGCTCGCGGCGCGGCGCGAAACGCCATCGTCGTGTATTCCGCCTGGCTGAGCGACACTTCGTCGACGAGCACGACGATCCGGCCCGGATAGTGCGGCTGCTGCGGCATGAGCGACAGCGGCCCGACCCGCCACAGAAACGCGCCGGGGTTATCCAGGTCGCCGATCGTGAACCGGGCGAACGGCGTCGGTTGCTCGACGAGCAGCGAGCCCAGCGCGAAGACGACGAACTCGGAGGGATAGTTGCGGATGTCGATGACGAGTCCTCGCGTGCCTTTCGAACGCTCGACGTAGCTCGGGGTCTGCGCGGCTTGCACTGACGACAGCTTCAAATACGCAACCTGATCCGAGAGCAGACGGAATGTATCTCCCGGCATGTCGTGGGTGAAGCCCGCCTGCCGCTCCAGACTGTCGAGTGGCTGCCGCGGTGCCGTGATATCGGTCGCGCCAGTCGGACGACGAATGGCGACTCGTGCCGTGCCACAGGTGCCGCGCGTCAACGCGCGCGCCATATCGCGCAGCCGAGTGGGCTGGTTCGACGCGGGATAGTACGGTTCCCATCGTTTGACGAGCTCGTGCACCGGTGTGCCGTCCAGTGATTCGATGACATCGCCGACCTGCAGTCCGGTTGCTGGTCCAGACGACGCCTGCGAGTATCCGGTCACGACTGCCTGGCCTTCGATGAATCTCGTGATCACAGGAAGTTGACAGCTGCCTGCAGGCGGACGGATCTCTGGCGGAGCGCTGAACAGGTTTGCGTGCGTGTCCGTGACCCTGGCGATCAGCGCGAGCATCTCGAGCTGATAGGCCGTCTTGTCCTTCGCCAGCGCAATTCGGGGAACGAACTCGGCGAGGACTTTGTCCCAGTCCTCGTCGATCTGATCGCGATACGGGAACCAGTACTCGATGATGTTCCAGAACCGATAGAGCCCCAGCAGCTGATAGCCCGAATCGGGGAAGTTCAACGTGGCATATGCCAGGTCTCGATCGAATTGCGGGTTGCCGATATTCGGGACTTGCGACACGTAGAACTGACGCCCCTGGGATCGGCCGCGGTGAACGACGCGAAGGACGGCGGCGAGATCGGGATGGACCACAGTGCTCATCCACTCGAGACTCGGTCGGAGGTGGATTTCCTCGTCTTTGAGCGCGGCGCATCGATCGCACACCGGGGGGGAGCCCAGCGGACGAATCCACTCGAGCATCGCCCTGTCCGCAGCGTCACGGCTTCGAGCCGAAAGGACACCTGGCAGCACGCGGAACAGCTCGTAGTCCCAGTGACGCGTGCCCGCAGTCACGGCCGGATGGTGATACTTGAGAAATCCCCACACCTTTGCCAGCGCGACGAGGTTCTCAATCTGCACCTGCGAGAGCTCGCTGATGACGATGCCGGAGCCGGCGTCGAACTGATGATCCAATTCGAGAGGTGTCTTCGGCCGCTCGACGCGGGGAGCGTCCCAGACGGGCTTGCCGTCGACGAGCAGCCGCAGGTCGTCAGCCCACACTTTGCCGGTGCCGGAGATCAGTACGCCAAAAGAGAGCTGCTTGGCGTCGCGATGGAGCGGGAAGGTGATCGAGTATTCCGTCCAGTCGTGGGTTCCCTTGATTTGACGGGGCTGCATCGTGGCGAAGGCGAGGTTCGGAGCGTCGCCGTCCTGCCGCATCCACAGCCCCATGAACTCGCTGACGTTCTCGATGCGCAGGAATCCGCGCCACTCGATGGTGTTCCCCGAGAATTCGATCGGGATCGACCGGGTCAGGGTGGAGAAGGGCTGCGAGCCAGCAGCGTTGCGCTCGAGCCGTGCGGACCAGCGGCCGCTGTGCACTGTCTCGCCATCGACGAAGATGGTTGAGGGCGGACCGCCTCCCCACCCTGACGGGGCATTCCCGTTGTGCGTCGTTTCGAAGGTGAGGATCGCTTCGAGCTCGCGTCCGACGCTGGCGTTCTGGGCTTGACCGGGACCAATCGTGGCGGCGATGAGCAGGGCCGCCGAAATGACGTACCAGCACATATGTCGATGGTCGAGTCTGCGCATGTCGCCACCCCTCAGCGGTCGTCTCGGGATTCAGTTCGGCGTCGGGTGTTCCAACGTATCAATGACCAGGACGTCCACCGCGTCGCTGGTCGAATTGAGCTGGAGGCCAAGCTGCTCCTGGACGGCTGTGAAGATCGATATCGCGTCCGGATCGGCCGCCGGCGGCTCCGCGCCGCCGCGACCCTGCGCCGGTTGGTCGGGCGTCCACTTGAGCTCGATGTCGTACCGGCCGTCCAGTCCAGTGCGATCGACCACGACGCGGTTCACAACGGAGGAGAGGAACGGCGTGAACTGATTGAAGGGCATGCCGCGGAGCGTGAGCGAGCCGACACCAGTTTGCGCGTTGGTGCAGGGCTGCGGCCGGCTCAGGTCGACCGTGAGCTCGGGGCAGGCCGTCGGACGAAGTCCTGGTCCGAAGGACGCATCACGCCTCGCGCGCTCGAGCGCGAACATCGGCAGTTCACGTTTCTCCCTGTGCGTCGTCAGTTTGAATCGATCGGCGAGGAGCGTCTGGAGCATCTCCAGCAACTGAGGGTTGGGTGGGCCTGGTGCCTGGGGCGCCCGAGCGTCGATGTCGAAGCGATCCTTGTCGAGCCAGTTCGGGCCGCCGACGATCTGATCGTCTTGCAGTTGGAACGCCGAGCGGATCAGGAACCGCAGCGTAATGTTCCCGGCCAGGAACCGGCCACCTGGCTGCGCCACCATGTACACGCGCTGATCGTCGGACGTGTGCAGCTTGACGGAGGCGACATCGAATTGTGCGCGCTGTGCGGCCGCCGCCACGCCCAGAGCGGTGACGACGACCAGGACCCAAAATAGCCTCGTGGCATTTTCCATGGCTGATTGCGGGCTACGCGACCGGCTGACCTCGAGTGAATCGCAGCATACTGCCAAACACACTCGCACAGAAAACTCAGGACGTTCAGGTGGACATCATCTTGCGGTCATCGGGCGCGCGGTGCGATTCTGTGACCGTCCTCCCGGGGTCAGATCTTGATTTTAGCAGGCCCGCAAAAATCAAGATCTGACCCCACGGACCACGGACCAGGAGCTCACATGCGCAGATGCGTGCTGCTTGTCGCGGTGCTTGCCTTCGCCCAGTTGCCGGCGATCGCTCAGACACCCGCGCGCACGCCATGGGGTGATCCAGACCTTCAAGGCACCTGGGACTTCACGACGATTACGCCGCTGCAGCGTCCGCCGGAGCTCGCCCAGAAGGAGTTCTTGACCGAGAGCGAAGCCGCCGCGCTCGAGAAGCAGATTAATCAACAGCGCGTGCAGACCGAGGAGATCTCTCCCGGCTCGTTAGGTGGTGTTCCTCACCAGCGGCCGATCCCGGGATCTACAACCTGTCTTGGTGGTGGGAGCCGAATGGGCGACGGCTCGTTGGCACGCGGCGAACGTCGCTGGTCATCGATCCGACCGACGGGCGCATTCCGCCGCTGACGACCGAGGCGCAGGCGATCTCGCAAGCCCGCGACGCGGCGCGTGAGCTGCGTCGCGGCCCAAGCGATCTGCCGCTCGCCGAGCGCTGCATCATGGGATTCAATTCCGGCCCGCCGATGGTGCCGGGTCCGTATAACAATCTGGTCCAGATCTTTCAAAGCCCTGGCTACGTCGTGATTGTCAACGAGATGGTGCACCATGCGCGCATCGTCCCGCTCGATACCCGACCACATCTTGGAGACGGTTTTCGATTCTGGGCGGGCGACTCGCGCGGACGGTGGGAGGGCGACACACTCGTCGTCGAAACACGGAACCTGACGAACAATGGGACCGGCACATTCGGCCTTCCGGGGCTGACGGATCGCAACGCGCGCGTGCTCGAGCGGTTCACGCGCACCGGCGATCGCGGCCTGGTCTACCGGTTTACGATCACCGACCCGACGGTGTTCAGCCGAGCGTGGAGCGCGGAAGTCCCGATGACGCGGATTGATGGCTTTGTGATGGAGTACGCCTGTCACGAAGGCAATTACAGCCTGGGTAACATCCTCGCCGGGGCACGCGCCGAAGAGGCAGTCGCGAGACAGTAGCGTCGGTCGACATGCATTTGCGCCGTGAACGCGTGAAGAAGCCGATCGCCTACATCCTCGTACTGCTGGCCCTCGGCCTTGCGTCGGTTTTGATTCGTGGCCTCAGGCCGCCGACGCCGAACCCACCCGGAACGTTTTCTTTTGGCGTCATGGGAGACGCGCCTTACAACGTCCTCGAAGAGGCGCAGTTCCGACTGGTGCGCCAGGATCTCGATGCCCACGACCTGACGATGGTGATCAGCGTCGGCGATATCTTCTGGCGGCCGTGCTCCGACGAGATGTATCTCCGCGCACGGGATCAGTTCAACGCGCTTCGCCATCCCGTCGTTTACACGCCAGGCGACAACGAATGGTTCGATTGCTGGGAAGCGGGTTCTGGAGGCTATGAACCGCAAGAACGGTTACGGCGGCTTCGGCGGATCTTCTACACAACACCGGCGCAGAGCCTCGGGGGCAGGAAGATTCCACTGGTCAATCAGCCGGACTTCATCGAGAACGTCCGATGGACGGAGCGTTCATTGGTGTTCGCCACGGTCCACCTCATTGGCAGCGGGAACGGGCGATGGCAGTTCCCCAACCGGACCGAGGACGATATCGCTGCGTCAAAGACGCGCACTGAAGCAGCCGCTGCATGGGTGCGCGAGACGTTCAGCGCGGCACAGGCCTCGAATGCGCCCGCTGTCGTCATCGCGATGCAGGGGGCGCCCTTTGACGAAGAGCCGAAAGATCGTGACCCGTTCGAGCCGTTTCTGACGACGCTTCGCGTAGAGGCCGAGCGGTTTCAGCGGCCGGTGCTCATCGCGCACGGCGACCACCATCAATACCAAATCGATCGACCTCTTGGCCTCGCGAATCTCACACGTCTCGAGGTGCCAGGCTCACCGGATGTCGGATGGGTGCGAGTGACCGTCACCCCGAACGCACGCGAGCCATTCGCATTCGACGCGCACGTGATTCCGCGCTGGAAGTTCTGGTAGAGCTGGAGTTGATACTGCTGTCTACAGTGCGTCTACTGTAGCGTCATGAATGCTGAGAACCGACTGGCAGGTGGGTATGTTCTCGGCAATCAGACGCAGGAGCTCGCGCGGCTAGACGCGCAGGCTGCGCTCATCGAACCCGCCACGCGTCTGCTTCTGCGGGCGTCAGGTCTCGAAGCGGGCATGCGCGTCCTCGACCTCGGCACCGGCCTGGGTCACGTGGCCCGGCTCGTCGCGGAACTTGTCGGGCGCGGCGGGTCGGTGGCCGGACTCGACCAGTCGGAGGACGCACTCAAAGAGGCACGGAAGCGCACTGAACACGACACCCGGCTGTCATTCGTGCAGGGTGACGTCACGTCGTGGCGGGACAGCCAGCCCTTTGATGCGATCGTGGGACGCCTGCTGCTGTTCCACGTCGCCGACCCGGTTGCCGTCGTTCGACATCACCTCGCGAGCCTTCGACCGGCTGGGCGCTTTGTCGCAATCGACTACGACGCGGGCGCCATCCGCAGCGAACCCGGGGTTCCGCTCGTGCGTGAGGCGGTCTCATGGATTGTCGACACCTTCGCGGCTGCCGGGGCATCACCGATGATCGGCGCACGTCTCGGGATGATTCTCGAGGAAGCCGGATTGTCCGAGGTCACGACGTTCGGGGTTCAGGAATATCTGCCGCCGCGAAGTCCGGCAGGTCCGGCCTTGCTCGCTGGGGCAGTCCGAAGTCTGGCTGACGCGATCGTCAGCCATGGGGTCGCCACGCGCGAGCAGATCGGTCTCGAGACACTCGAGCAGAGAATGGCCGACGCCCTGGTTCGCGACAACGCGGTGCTGCTCCCGCCGACGCTTGCGGGAGCGTGGGGAAGGAAGCGCGCATAGCCGGGCGGGCGAGCGTCTATCCCATGAGAACAGTCATCGCGCCGAGCGCGATGGCGTTCCTTCACGCCGTCCTCGAACCTGAGCGCGTGGCCCTTGCGCGTACGGATGGTGCGAATGTCGTTGCGGCCGTCGGCGTTGGTCACCGGTGGCTTGCGGTTGTTGTTCCACAGCGAACCCACGACACAGGGGAGCCGGATGTCGCCGCGCTCGAAAGCGACGAGCACCTCGTCGTCGACCTCCGGCAGAAGGAAGGTCCCGTAGCCTTTTCCGATCATCGGCGTCGCGAGCCGGGCCAAGTACGACTCTTCTGGCCGGCTGTACCAGGGAAAGCTGACCCGGACACGAGCCAGACCATTCGGATCGCGGTTGTCTCGCACGATTGCGACTGCCACACCGGTGATCGGGTTATCGCGCGGCGCATCTGTGCTCATAGCGCGCCGATGCTACATCAACTATTCGCTCCGCAGCGCCTCGAGCGGATCGATTCGCGCCGCACGGCGTGTCGGCATCCAGCAGGCGAGTAGGGCGACGCTGGCGAACAGCACGCCGACGCCGATGAGTGTCGGCACGTCCGTTGGTTCAACTTCGAACAGGAACGCCGTCAGCCCGCGCGAGAGCACGACCGCCGCGACGATACCCGCCAGCACGCCGCCGGCGATGAGCCGAAACGCGTCGGCAAACACCAGATTGCGGATGTCGCGCCCCGAGGCGCCCACCGCGCTGCGTACGGCAATCTCGCGGCGCCGTGACGCGACCGACAGCGACAGCACTCCGTACACGCCGACCAAAGTGAGCACGCTGGCCACGATTGAAAAGCCGACCAGCAACTGCATCGCGAACGTTCGTGTCGCGACCGAATTGTCGCGGACCTGTTCGAGCGTTCTGACGTTTTCAACGGCGACGGTCGGATCAACCGAGCGCAGCTCTTTCTGGATGGCGGTCATGAGCACGCGCGGATCGGTCGATGTGCGAACGATCAGATCCTTCGAGAACGCCCCCGCCTGCCACAGCGAGAGATACAGCTCCGGCTGCGGCGCCCGGGTGAGATCGTCAGTGCGGCTGTTGGCGACCACGCCAACGATCTCCATCGGCGGCTGCTGACGTCCGTTTTGCCACAGCTTCTTGCCGATCGCGCTGGCGCCGGAAAAGTACCGATCGGCAAAAGCGCGATTGACGATCGCGACGCGCGCCGCCTTATTGGCGTCGGTGTTCAGGAAGTCGCGGCCGTCGGTGATCTGAATGCCCAGGATCTCGAAGTAGCCAGGCGTGACCGAGCGTACGGGCAGCGCCACCGCGTCGCTCGGCTTGGCAACCGGCGGCTGCCCCTCGATCTCCACTCGTCCTGGCCAATTGTTGCCGGTCAGTGGGACGCCCCACGCGAACGCAGCTCGCTGCACGCCGGCGAGAGCGGACACCCGCTCGAGTGCGAGCGTGTGGAAGTTGTTCCAGTCGCCCTGAACCGCCGTCACTGTCATCGTCAGGATTCGATCGACGTTGTAGCCCGACGGCACCCGCGACAGATTACTCGTGGTGCGAATCAGCAGGCCGGCGCCGACGAGCAGTGCAAGCGTCAGCGCGGTTTGTCCTATGGTGACAGCGCGCAACAACCGTCGGTCGCCCCGCCCGGCGCTGGTCTTCGGGCCGGCGCTCTTGATCACCTGCATCGCGTCGAGCCTGGACGCGCGAAACGCTGGCAAGAAGCCGGCGACGAGCGCTCCGACAACGGCCAGGCCGAGTCCCGACACCAGAACCGGCCACACCGCATTTACGGCGTCGAGGCGCGGAATGGCGGGAGCGCCAATCAGCTTGAACACCCTGATGATCCCGACGGCGAGCACCGCGCCCAGTGCGCTGCCGAGCACGGCGATCAAGAGGCTTTCGATCGAGACCTGCCGGAAGAGGACCAGCCGTCTGACGCCAAGCGCGGTGCGAACCGCATATTCATCCTGACGCTGGAGGCCGCGCACGAGCAGGAGCGCCGCGACGTTGCCGCAGGCGATGAGCAGCACCAGCGCGGCGGCGCCGAACAGTGGGAGCAGGATGCGTGCGGCGTCCCGATTGAAGTTGTCGGTCAGCGCCTGCACCTGCGCGGTGATCCCGTCGAAGTCCTTGTCAGCCTGCGCTTGTCTCGACGTCAACACGCGCAATTCCGAACGCGCGTCATCGAGCGTCGCCGTGGTCCGCACGCGCCCGACCACGTCCCAGATCGGCGCTTTCACGCGGTCCGGGTTCAGCGCAAAGGGCATCCAGAAATCCACGGTCGCGTTGACGTTATAGTTCGGCTCCTGGGCGGTGGTTGGCGACGGCAGGAACCGGATCCCTGGCGGCATGACACCAATGACCGTCGGCGGCGTCTGCCGGCGGCTGATGCGAACCTGCGTCCCGACGATCTTCGGGTCGCCTTTGAACTTCCGTTGCCAGACGTCGTACCCGAGGATGATGACGTCGCCCGCCGGAAACGCCGTTTCCGAGTCCTGGAACGTCCGGCCGAGCAGCGGCTTCAACCCGAGCACCTTGAAAAAATCTTTGCTGACGAACATCCCCTCGAGGGATTCGCTGCCCTCGTCGGAGACGATGAAGTTGAACGACCAGAGGTACCCGGCGAGCGCCTCGAACGACTTCGAGTCGCGCTGCCACTCTGTCCATTGCGGCGCGGCCCAGCGCTGGGGCGGACCGGGCTGCCCATCGGTCCGGGCACGCTGCACGAGCACGAGTTGACCGGGGTCCTGGAACGGCAGCGGAGTGAGCAGTACGCCTTGAACCACGCCAAAGACCGCCGATGTGGCGCCGATCCCGAGCGCGAGCGTCAACACCGCGACCGCGGTGAACGACGGATCCTGCCGAAGCTTTCGCCAAGCAAAGCGCACATCGTCGAACATGGATGCTCCCTGGGTTGCGAGGCGCAACCGACCGTTAGACGCTCGCCGACTGTTCCGGGTTGTGTCTATTCAATCCGAAGCGCCGCGATTGGATCGACGCGAGGCGCACGACGAGCCGGTAGATATGCGGCGAGCAGTGCTGCGGTGATGACGACAGCGCAGGCAGTGGCCAGCGTCACTCCATCGCCGGGCTCAACGCCGAACAAATAGCTGCGTATCGCCGCAGCGGCCGCAAGCGAGAGCGGCAGACCGGCTGCCATCCCGAGGCCGACGTAGATTACGGTATCGCTCAGGATAGTGCTCGTCACGCGCCACCGAGGAGCGCCGAGCGCGACGCGGATGGCGATCTCCTTCATTCGCTGCGCCACCCGGTAGCCGACGACGCCGTAGACGCCGAAGGCCGCGAGCAGCAGGGCGGCTGCTGCGAACACGCCGATCGCTTCCGTCAGCAGCCGCCTTGGCTGCAGCGTGCGGCCGATGTATTCCTCGAGCGGCACAGCCGTACCGAGTGCCTGGTTGCGATCGATCTCCCAGATCGCGTCGCGGATCGCCGGGACCAGCGCGGTCGGATCGGGCGCACGCACGATCAAGTCGTAGGACTGGAAGAACGTGGGCGCCTGGCCCATGGGAATGTACGCCTCGCGTCCCGTGTCGCCATCGAGGCTCCGATGTTTGACATCCGCCACCACCGCCACGACCTGACGGGCGTTGCCGAGCACGAGCATCCGCGTCTGCAGCGGGTCGCGGCCCTCGGCGCGAATCAGCCCCGCGAAGGTCTCGTTGATCGCCATCACGAACGGATTGTCCCGGACGTCGCGCGAGTCGAAGTCACGTCCCTCGAGGAGCCGGATGCCGGCTGTCGTGAAGTAGCCGGGGCTTACGATTCGTCCGGCCGCGTTGTCGCTCGCCGGGTTGTGCTGGCGGCCCTGCGGGATCGCATCCCATCCCATGCTCGGCCTGTCTCCCATGGGCACATGAATCGTCATCGCTGCCGATGTGATGCCAGGCACGGCGGCGACGCGCTCAATCACCTGGTTGAAGAAGGGCAGGCGGTCGGGACCGCTCAGGCGTCCGGCTGGATCGACGCGAATGGCCATTGCCCCGCGCGGATCGAATCCGGGGTCGACATCGAGCAGTGACGTCAGGCTGCGCAACAGAAGTCCGCCAGTGACCGTGAGGACCATAACGACCGCCACCTGGGTGACCAGCGCCAGCCGCTGCGCGAAGACGGCTCGAGGGTCGGTCGTGATCCCGGCGTGTGGACGCAGCCCATCGAGCACGTCGCGACGCCGCAAGTTGAGCAGCGCTATGCCGCCGAAAAGGAAAGTGATCGCCGCACAAGCGACGACGGCAAACACGATCGCGGGCCAGCCGACCTGCAGATCGCCGACACGCGCGAGCGACACCGACGTCGCGCGTGGAAGCACGTCCAGTGCGGCCACTGCGAGGACGATTCCAATCGTTCCTCCGATGCCGACGAGCACTGCGCTCTCCACAGTTGTCTGCGTCAGCACCTGACCCAGCGACGCGCCGAGCGCCGTCCGCAGCTGCATCTCCCGGCGCCGGCCGCTGGCGCGGACGAGCAGCAGGTTGGCCAGATTCGCACATGCCATCAGCAGTACGCAGCCGATGCCGGCAAGCAGGAAGAGCACCGGCAGCCGGGCCTCGCGCGTCACGAGCACCGACAACGGCGTGACCTGTTGGGCGAGCACGGTCATCCATTGCCACTTGCCGATTGACAGCGCTGTTTGACGAGCTGCCAGATCGGCGCTCGCTTGGTCCGCGCTGACTCCGGGGCGCAGGCGTCCAATGACCGCCATGAAGCTGCCGATGTCTTCGTTGCCGTCGATGGCCAGCGGCAGGTACACGTCAATGGGCGCCCCCGCAAACAGGCTGCCCGATAACGGAAAGCCTGGCGTCAGCACGCCGACGACGAGATGCGGGACGTTCTCGATCGTGATCGATCGGCCAACGATGGTGGGATCTGCGGCGAAGCGGCGCTGCCAGTAGCCGTGGGAGAGCACCACGGTCTGCTCTGCGCGCGGGGCGTCCTCGCCCACGCGGAACAGACGGCCGCTCGCTGCCTCCCCACCGAGCATCGGCAGAAGCTGGTGTGTCACTCGCAGGCCACTCACGCGCTCCGGCGTTCCCGCGCCGGTGACAGTGAAGACATCAGGTGCCGCCCCCGCCCATGCCCCGATCTGCTCGAACGAGGTCAGGTGCTGCTGCCAATCGGCAAATTGTGGGAGCCGATTCGATGCGGTGAACGGCCGGCTGCCCTTGTCATTGCGGCTGTCGTAGGTCGTGATCCACACCAGCCGATCGGCGCCGGGGAAGGGGAAAGGCTGGACGAGGATCGAGTAGGCGATCGTGAACGCCGTCGTCGTCGCGCCGATGCCGACCGCCAGCGTCCCCACGATCACAACCGCGAGCGCCGGGGTGCGGCGCCAGGTTCGCGCGCCAACTCGGACGATGTGCAAGAGGCTCATGACCGGACGCAGATCAATCGTCATGCCGGGCAGTGATCCCACGGATGCAATGATTTACCACGCGCGGGCATCCGCGCTCACGTCGTGAGCGTCCGTGCGCGGGATGCCGCGTCCCACGACCGAACACGCCTATAATCGCCACGATTCGGATGGCGCTTTCTACTGGTGCTCGTCTCGGGCCCTACGAAGTGCTGGCGCCCATCGGCCAGGGCGGCATGGGTGAAGTTTATCGAGCAAAGGATACGAAGCTCGGTCGCGAAGTCGCGCTCAAGATCCTCCCCGAAGGGTTCGCCCACGATCCCGACCGGCTGGCGCGGTTCGGCCGCGAAGCGCAGGTGCTCGCCTCGCTCAACCATCCAAACATCGGCGGCATCTTCGGTCTGGAAGATTCTTCCGACACGAAGGCGCTCGTCCTCGAGTTCGTCGACGGTCCCACGCTGGCGGATCGGATCGCGCAGGGACCATTGCCGGTCGAGGAGGCACTGCAGGTCGCGCAACAGATCGGTGAAGCGCTCGAGGCCGCGCACAACGCTGGCATCGTCCATCGCGACCTGAAGCCCGCCAACATCAAGTTGACGCCGGGCGGCTCGGTAAAGGTGCTCGACTTTGGGTTGGCGAAGGCGATCGACTCAGGACCTGCAATCGGGAGTAGCAGCAGCCTCACGCTGTCCCCGACGATCACCACGCCAGCGATGACGCAGGTGGGTTTCATTCTCGGCACCGCCGCGTACATGAGTCCCGAGCAAGCGAAAGGGAAGGCCGTCGACAAGCGCGCGGACATCTGGGCCTTCGGCGTGGTGCTCTTCGAGATGCTGACCGGTCATCGCCCGTTTGCTGGTGAAGAAGTGTCGGACGTACTCGCCTCGGTGCTCGCGCGCGAACCGCAGTTGGCGGCGATTCCGGACACGGTTCCGCCGATCGTTCGTCAGGTGCTCAAAGCGTGCCTGCAGAAAGATCCGAAGAAGCGCATTCACGACATGGCCGATGTGCGTCTCGCCATGGCCGGCACGTTCGAGACCGTGCGCGATGCCGAGGCTCGGATCCAGAGTCCGCGACGGTCGAAATGGATGATCCCGGCCATCGCCGCTGCGCTGGTCGTGGTTGGTGTATTCGCCGCGGCGGCAGCGTGGAAGCTCAAGCCCGGTGAGCCGCGCCCCGTGCTGCGCTTCACTCACCGCCTTGGAGAGGAGGTGTTCTCGCGCACCGGCCGGCCGGTCCTGGCAATCTCGAGAGATGGCCGGCGACTGGTCTACGTCGCTGCTACCCAGCTCTACCTGCGAAATCTCGATGAATCGAATGTCAGACCGATTCCCGGCACCGACGAAAATCCCTCATCACCGTTCTTCTCCCCGGACGGCGAGTGGGTGGGCTTCTGGTCGAGTGACGGATCGCTCAAGAAGATTCGAATCGCCGGAGGGACACCGGTCGCGTTGACCAAGGCTGGGAACCCTCTCGGCGTGTCGTGGGGGGTGGATGACTCGATTGTCTACGCGCTCAACGATGGCATCTGGCGCGTGTCGGCCAATGGAGGTGCTGCCGAGCATCTCGTCAAGACAACTGCGGGTGAACGCATTCACGCACCCCAGATGTTACCGGGTGGCAATGCCCTGCTGTTCACCGTCACGACCGGAACGGGTCTCGACGGGTGGGACGAAGGTCGCATCGTCGTGTTCAGACTCGATCGCAGTGAACGGACTGTGATTCACACCGGCGGCGCAGATCCACGATACGTATCCACCGGTCACATTGTGTATGCGCTCAAGAACACGCTGTTTGCGCTGCCCTTCGACCTCGACACACTCCAGGTGCGGGGCGGTCCGGCGCCACTCGTTCAAGAAGTCAGACGCGCGATCGGGTCCGATATCGGCATCGCCCAATACGCTATTTCTGACAATGGATCGCTGGTCTACCTCAAAGGCGGCGACGCCGCGCGAACGATGCTGGCTATTTCCGATCGCACGGGCAACCGGAAGCCGTTTCCGGCATCGACTGGGTTCGTGTTTCACCCGCGTTTCAATCACGACAAGTCGCGGATCGCCGTTCATCGTGTCGACGGCGGCAATCCGAATGTGTGGATTTTCGAGGTGGCACAGGCGCAGTGGCGGCAGCTGACCTTCAACGGCGGCGACCGGCCCCTCTGGACGCCAGACGGCCGCGCGATTACGTATCGCGTTGGCACATCGTTGTGGCAGATTCCCGCGGATTTCAGCGGGTCGGCCATGCAGTTGCCAGGGACCGATGCTCAGGGGAATCTCGGCCCGTTCGACTGGTCGCCCGACGGCGAGGTGCTGCTCTACGGGGCGACAGACGGCCTTCGCGCGTTTCGGCCGAAGGCAGCGGCAAGCGGCGCGGCTGACAAGGACGCGCTCATCATGAAAGCGCCCCAAGGGGCGACGCTCATCAGCCGCGCGAGCTTCTCTCCCGACAGCCGTTGGATCGTCTATACCGCAGTCCTATCCGATGGCCCCTTCGCATACGTCAGTCCGTTTCCAGTCGGCGTTGGCGGTCACAGGAAGATCGTGAACGAGAGCGTCAACTCGACGGTATGGCGCCGCGACGAGATCTTCTCGACCAGCTTAGTAGGGTCACTGCAGGTCCTCGGGATAAAGACACAGCCCGCGCCCGACTGGACGAACCCGACGACGCTGTTCAGCATCCAGGGTGTCGCGGCAGCTGGCCAGGGAACCACCAACTACGACATCACGCAAGATGGGAAGCAGATCCTTCTGATTATTTCTGACGACACGACCGGCGGTCCCTTACAAGAGATCCAGATCGTGCTCAACTGGGGCGAGGAGTTGAAGCGGCTCGTGCCCTGATTCCCGATTCTTGTCTTACTTGCCCACGAGATGCGGAACGTCGAGGTTGTTCTCGTTGCAGATGTATTCGATCAGCTCACCGTCGGCCATCAGCTGAAATGCCTGTGTGACCGTCCAGGGCTTCGCGTAGGCCTTGGGATCCTCGATGGTGATCTCGACGACCATTTGACCGAATGACGGGCGGCGGAATCGCTCGGTCACCTTCATCTGCTCCGAATGCGGGTGACCGGCATCATCGAGCCACGTCTTGTCGTTGAATCCCGTGGTCTCGACGATGAGCGTGTCGCCGTCCCATTTGCCTTTCGAGTACCCCATCCAAGTCGGCTGCGGATCGTGGTCGAGTGTGTGATTGCTGTCGAGAAAGATTTGCCGGAACGTGGTCCGGGTTTCGTAGAGGATGACGATCGCGTTGGTCGTCTGAATGATCTTCTGTGGGAACGGCACGCCGTTGACGCGAGGGAACCCGGGCGGCAGGCAGAAGCCTTCCGGGTCGTCCTTGCCGTTGTTGTCCCGGCGCTCTCCGTAGAGCGCTTGCGCCCACGGCAGCATGACGATATCGCCCGGCTTGAGGTCGGCGCCGAGGTTGAAGTTGTATTTCGTGTCGGTCTGCCAAATCCCGGACAGGTCTACCGTGCCTGCTGCAGTGCGGGGAGCCGGGGCCTTCACGTCGACCTTGCCGTCAGCGGTACGCGGAGCAGTGGGATCGCGGTAGCGCCACTGTGCGCTGACGGTACAGGTGAGCGCGACGAACACGACGATCGCTGCAGAGAGTCTCATCGGAGCCGTCGCAAAGATGCCGCACACAGTCATCGGACCCCGATGACCCGATCGAGCAGATTGAGAGCTGTGTGTGCCGACGATCGCCTATCGCCGCGCCTGCGCGGAGCGCGGGCCGCCACCGTTCCCGCGACCGCCGCCTCGATTGGGGGCGCCCGCTGGATATGGACGGCCGCCGCCCTGAACCCCGCCGCCCCTATAGCTGGGCCCGTTGCCATAGTAGGCCGGCCCCCGGTTATAGGCGGGGCCACCGCGATAGTAGTAACGCGGGCCGCCGCGATAGTAGTACGGGGCTGCGCCGCGGTAGTAGTACGGGGCTGCGCCGCGGTAGTAGTACGGGGCTGCGCCGCGGTAGTAACGCGGGTACGCGCCATAGTAGACGCGGCCATAGGGGACCGCGTACGGGTAGTAGTACGGCGCGTAATACGGGTACGGATACGCGTACGGGTACGCAACAACGGGTGGGTACGGATAGCCGTACACCGACGCACCAACGACGACGCTGGCGCCGACGTGCGGCGTGCCCACACCGACCGCCACGCTGACCTGTGCCGCTGCAGGTGCCGCACAGATCGCGAACACAAGCGCGGTTAGAACAATCCAAATACCCCTGCGTCCCATTGGCGACCCCCCAGGCGTTGGCAGTCATAGAGTAAGCCCAGCCGGGCGCCCGAACAACCCCTCCGTGTAGGCAAGCTGAAGCATGGCGGATCGACGCCGTACCGTGCTGCGCGACGGGCTCGTGCTGGTGGGCATCGGCCTCATCGTTGGTGGCGTCGGATCGCTCCTGCTCCGCCAGACGCTCGAGAGTCTGCTCTTTGGTGTGAGCGCCACCGACCCGCGCGTCCTGCTGCTCGTGAGCGGCGTGCTCAGCCATCGCCGCAGACGACGTCGTTCAGGAGGCCGTGATGCGAAGCCTCCGGCAGCTCCATCGCCTCGAGTTCCGGAACGATGAGGCGTTCCTGGCCTATCTCCGCAAATCGATACGCCACCGCATTGTGGACGAGATCCGGAAGGCGCGGCGTCGGCCCGTGCTCGTGCCGACGGGCAGGCTCGAATCTGTTTCGCTCGGCGTGTCGCCGCTCGAACGGGTGATCGCTCGATCGCAGGCGCAACGCTACCGGGACCTCCTCGCGAGACTGCGTGATCGCGATCGACAGCTGATCGTCTTGCGCGTGGAGCAGGGGCTGTCGTACGCCGACATCGCCGCCCATCTGGGCATGCGCACCGAATCGGCGGCGCGGATGGCGATCAAGCGCGCCATCCTTCGGCTGGAAGCGAAGATGAAGCGCGAGCGGCGATCCGAGACAACCCGGCTGAAACGGAACGAGGGCGGTCCGGCTAAAGCCGGACACTACGCGGGCGGTCCGGCTAAAGGCGGACACGACGACGGCGGACCGGCTGAAGCCGGACACTACGCGTAGTGAGTGCGATAGTCTTGGTTCATGCCGTTCGAGTCCATTCGCGCCTGGCTGGGACTAGACACACCTCAAACGCAGGAGTTCGCGCCGCTGCGCGAGACGCTCGACGCCTTGGATCATCGCGAGCCCGACCGTGCGCGTGTTCTTGCCGCGTTTG
>Ga0209382_10005056_pt1 | contig 17255 bp, 16 predicted proteins | sample SoiMetdeltSBSDD5_FD_187599 | JGI IMG/M metagenome (GOLD analysis project Ga0209382, IMG submission 187599) | Bulk soil microbial communities from a Populus tree surrounding site in Tennessee, USA - Soil MetaG P. deltoides SBSDD5 (SPAdes) (version 2) | ecosystem: Environmental > Terrestrial >...
GGCAGCGACCGTGGCTCCGCCTCCACCCAGCCCGGCCGATGTCTTCCAGAGCTGTCTCGCGCAGATGCGGGGCGCCGGGATGGAGTTTCAGGCCCTGGACAAGGTGACCGAGGGTCGCTGCACCCTCGAAGGCGCAGTCGCCCTCCACGCCGTGGCGACGCCAAGCGGCAAGGTGGAGTTGCCCGCGCGCCCTCGCCTGCTCTGTGCCTTCGCCGTGAAGTTCGGCCGCTGGATTGCCGAGACCGCCGCGCCCATCATCGCCGCCCATGCCGGCGCAGCCCTCAAGACCGTCTCCACCGGCCCCGGCCTTGAATGCCGCAACCGCAATCGCGAGAGCTCCGGCAAGCCGAGCGAGCATGCGCGGGGCAATGCCATCGATGTGGCGAGCTTTGAGCTAACCGACCAGCGTCGCATCACGGTCGGCGACGCCGACATGGCGATACCACTGGCAGTCGCGCTCAACGGCCTGCGCACCAGCGCTTGTGGCTATTTCACCACCGTGCTTGGGCCGGGCTCCGACGATGCGCATAAGGATCACCTGCATTTCGACTCGGGTCTCCATGGCAGGACCGACAACTATCGGATCTGCGAATAGCTGAGCCCCTGTGCGCCGGTGTACAGGCCGGCGTCGTTTCGCTAACAATCGCGACCGCGAAGGATCGAGGGAGACCGATATGGATCGCCGCACAGCCAACCTTGCAATTGCTAGCACGGTGATGACAGCGCTCGCCAAGGCAACAGCGCCGGCCACGGCCGAGGAAGAGATGGAACAATGTTACGGTATCTCGAAGGCCGGACAGAATGACTGTGCCTCGACCGGCGACACCACCTGCGCCGGTACATCCAAGGTCGACTACGACAAGAATGCCTGGAAATACGTCGCCAAGGGGACCTGCGAGAAGATCACCGTGAAGCTCCCCGACGGTTCGACCAGGACCGGCTCGCTCGTTCCCGCCAAGTCATAGGCCGGACATGATCGCCTCGCCGATCCCGCTTCGCGCCATGCCTGGCCGGTCTTTGTTGGGCGAGGCGCCGACGTCGGAGAGAAAGCTCGATGGGCACTGATGCGTCGCAGCGGGCATTTGCACGCGCGCTGACCGACCCCGATGCTGCCCTGCCTCCGGGCGTGATCGGATCGGCTGCCCGGTTCAACATCCATCGCAACAACATCATCGCGAGCCTGACCGCCTTGCTGGCCTCGCGCTTTCCGGTGATCAGGCGGCTGGTGGGCGATGATTTCTTCCGTGCCGCGACTGGCACTTTCATTGCACGTCATCCGCCGCAGAGCCCTGTCCTCGTCGAGTTCGGCGGTGCCTTCGCAGTTTTTCTTGCAGCCTTCGAGCCGGCGGCCTCGCTTCCCTACCTTACCGACATAGCCCGGATGGAATGGGCTCGCCATGCTGCCTATCACGCCGCCGATGTCGCGCCCGCCGATCTCTCGTCGATTGCGAGACTTGATCACGATCGGATGTCGCTGTTGCGCTTCACCATGCATCCGAGCGCTGCGATCGTCGCTTCACCCTTTCCCATCCTGTCGATCTGGCGCACGAACAGCTTCGACGCCGAGGTCAGGCCGATCGCCCTCGATGCCGGCAGCGAGACAGTCCTGATCGTCCGTCCGCATCTCGAAGTTATCACCGCCAGCCTGTCCGCCGGCAGCGACATCTTCATCACCGCGCTCGCCACCGGAGCCACTCTCGGCGACGCTGCCCTTGCTGCCGCCGACCACGACCCGGGCTTCGACCTCGCGGCGACATTGGCAGTGCTTTTCCGCAAGCAGGCTTTTGCCGCGATCATCCCTTCGACGATCTGAAGAGCGACTGCCAGGCTTCCACGATCGCCTCTCGATTGTGCCGGATCCTGTCGAACAGCACCGCCACGATGATGAAAGTCCCGACGAAGGTGCCTTGCCAGAACGGGTTGATCCCGAGCAACGTCAGGCTGTTGCGGATCATCTCGATCAGCACCGCGCCGACCACCGCGCCGAAGGCGGTACCCGAGCCTCCCATCAGATTGGCGCCGCCGATCACCACCGCAGCGATGACGATCAGCTCCATGCCCGTGCCCATGCCGGTGGTGATCGTGCCGAGCCATCCGACCTGCAGGATTCCCGCGGTCCCCGCCATCAGGGCTGACAGCATATAGACACTCACCTTGACCCGCCGGACATTGACGCCGGTCAGCTCGGCAGCCTGCTCATTGCCGCCGATTGCAAAGATATGACGGCCCCATCTCGACCAGCGAAACGCAAAGCCGAAGATCAGCGCGAAAACCAGCAGGAACACCGCCGGATTGGGGACGAACACCATCCCTGCCAGCCAGGTGAAGAACGAGCCGGCCGGCGTGTCGGGGCCGATCCATTCGGCGAGCCGCAAGAACCAGCCGCGAGTCGACCCACCGCCGAGTGCCACCAGCTTGGCGTGGTCGTGGCCGAAATTGTAAACCATCTGGTTGCCGGACAGCACCATTGCCAGGCTGCGCGCCAGCGACATCATCCCAAGCGTCACCACAAAGGGCGGCACGCCGACATAGGCGATGAGAATGCCGTTGACGAGGCCGCAGACCAATGCCGCAGCGAGGCCGAGCGGAATGGCGATCCACACCGGGTACTCCCAGGACATCATCATGCCGGTGACCATTCCCGATAGGCACAGCACCGATCCGACCGAGAGATCGATGCCCCCGGTGACGATGACTGCTGTCATCCCGAGGGCGATGATGCCGACAAACGCACAATTGCGCGCGACGTTGAACAGATTGGCCGAGGTGTCGAAAGTGGTGGTCGCCATCGACAGATAGACGAACGCCACCACCGCCGCCGCGAACACCCAGAATGTCTGGTGCGACAGCAAGTGACCGATCGGCCCGTAGGTCTGGCGGCTGATGGTCTCCTCGAGCGAAACTGCCATGTCTGTCGAACCTCTATGCCGCCTGTATGGCGCCGGTGATCAGACCGGTGACCTCCTCCGGCGATGACTCGGCGACCATCTTGTCCGCAACCTTGCGGCCGCGCCGCAACACCACGATCCGGTCCGCTACGGCGAACACGTCGGGCATGCGATGGCTGATCAGAATCACCCCGATGCCGGTGTCGCGCAGGCGCCTGATCAGGTTCAGCACCTCGGCGACCTGCCGCACGCTGATTGCCGCCGTCGGCTCGTCCATCAGGACGATCTTGGGATCGGAGAGCCGCGTGCGGGCGATCGCCACCGCCTGGCGCTGCCCTCCCGACATCTGCTTCACCAGATCCCGCGGCCTCGTCTCCGACCTAAGCTCCTTGAACAGCTCGCCGGAGCGCCTGGTCATGGCGCTATGATCGAGCAGCCGGAACGGACCGATCTTCCTGCGGATCTCGCGGCCGAGATAGACATTGGCCGCCGCCGTGAGATTGTCGCACAGCGCCAGGTCCTGATAGACGATCTCGACCCCGTGCTGCCGCGCCTCGATCGGCCGATGGAACTGCACCTCTTGGCCGTTGATTCTGAGGCTGCCATGCGACGGCCGGAAATTGCCGGCGATGATCTTGACGAGGGTGGATTTGCCGGCGCCATTGTCCCCCATGAGGCCGACCACCTGGCCTTTTTCCAGCGTCAGCGACACCTCGTGCAGCGCCTGGATGGCACCGAAGTTCTTCGATACGTCGATCAACTGCAGAACGGACACCGGAACATTCCTACGGTCGGCCTTCGACTAGCTAGCCGCAGATTTCCGTTTGGCGCAAGATTGGCCTGCGACAGATTGACTTCATGAAACGATCGATATTAGCTGGCCGGCAAGGATTGTTGCCGCCGAACGACGATAACAGGGACGGTCGATCCGTGGGAGGAGTTCCATGAGAAAACTGCTGATCATTCTTGCGGCTGCTGGGCTTGCCATGTCCGCCGATGCGGCCCTGGCACAGAAAAAGACCCTTGCTGTCGTCGTGAAGGGCCTCGACAACCCGTTTTTCACCGTGCTTGGCAATGGCTGCAAGAAGTGGAACGAGGAGCACCCCGATTCGGAATATGAGTGCCTCTATACCGGTCCGGCGCTGACCTCGGATGAGGCGGGCGAGGTCCAGCTCGTCGCCGATCTCATCGCCAAGGGTGTGGCGGGCATTGCGATCTCGCCCTCCAACGCGCCCGCCATGGCATCAATGTTGAAGGAAAAGAAACCCCAGATGCCGATCATGACGATCGACGCCGATCTTCAGCCCGAGGATCGCGGTCTGCGCAAGACCTATCTGGGCACCGAGAACTATCAGATGGGCGTGCTGATGGCGAAGCATCTGGCCGGCCACAAGCCCAAGGGCGGCAAGGTGTGTCTGCAGCTCGGCAATGTCGCCGCCAACAACATCAATGAGCGCGCCGCCGGGTTCCGCGACACGATTTCCGGCAAAAAGGGCACCGAACGCCTGACCGGCCAGGGCGGCTGGACCGAGATCGACGGCTGCCCGCTCTACACCAACGACGATATCGCGACCGCCAACCAGCAGCTCGCCGACATCACCGGCGCCCATCCCGACCTCGATGCCTTCATCCTGGTCGGCGGCTGGGCGCAGTTCGGGCCGGAAGCCTATTCGGCCACCACCACGGCGCTCGAGCCGAAGCTCAAGGCCAAGGAGCTTATCATCATCGCCGGCGACACCTTGCCGCCGCAGATGGACGCCCTCAAGGCGGGCCACAGCCATGCGCAGGTCGGCCAGCGGCCGTTCGAGATGGGGCACCGTGCGCCCGACGTGCTGATCCAGCTGATCAAGGGCGAGACCGTTCAGGACCCGCTCTATACCGGCCTGGACGAATGCACCCAGGAGAATGCCGAGGGCTGCCTTGCCAAATGACCGGTGGCTTGCCGGCACGATCTGACGAAGGGGCGAAACGCGCCCCTTCTCACTGCTCGGACACGGCCGCCTTTTGATAGACGAGGGGTCCCCGCCCGCAATTCACCGTCAGCTGCTCGCCGTCCTTCACCATCGTGCATTTTTCGCCCTCGAGCGGGCATTCGTTTCGCACTCTCTGGCTCGCGAACTGCGTCAGGTCGGCAGTGCCGTCGGCATCAAGCCGCTTGAGATGGAAATCGAGCTTGCAGCTCGTCCAATAGCCCATGCAGAACTGGCTTTGCGCCGCCGGGCTGAAGCTGATTCCCCGGTTTCGCCCATCCATCCAGTCGCCGGTGAGGCCGAAGCAGCGATCGATGCTTGCCGTGTCATCGCCCGAATCCCCGACGCTTGTGCAGGCGGCACACAGGAGCGCAAGGACCACAGGAACGACTCTCATGACTGACACGAAACCGTCTCACCTCTTCGATGCCGACGGCACCGCGAACGCCAATGTATCAGGACCGAGCGCCCCGATCGAAACGACAAAGCTCATCGCCTCGGCAAAAGTAAGATCGGTGGGCGTCACCCTGTCCATCGGAACCGTTACCAGGAGCCCGGTGATGGGCTGTGGCGAGGTCGGAATGTAGACGATGGCGAGGAGCTCATGGGTTTCGGGGTCGTTGATGACCTGGGTCAGGACGGCAATCACCTTCATGCCTCGCGGGAACTCCACGAGCACGATCTGCTTGCCCTCCACCGGCGGCCCCTGCATCGCTTTCACCAGCTGTTTCGCCGAGTGATAGACCTTGGCCACGATCGGCAATTTGCCGAGCAAATGCTCGACGCCAGCGAAAATCCGTCGGCCGATCATGTAGGACATCATGAGACCAAGTACGTAGAGGATCCCGACGGTAATCAGGATTGCCAGGGGCCATTGGACCTGCGGCTCGAGCAGCAACAGCGACATTCCCTGGGCATCCGGACCGGCATAATGGGCCAGCCATTGCACCAGCGGATCGCCAAATTTGGCAAGATGACCGAGCACGAATTCGAACACCGCCCAGGTGATCACCAGCGGCACGACCGTCACCAGACCGGTGACGAAATTTCTACGGAAATGCGGCAACATTGGCTGGTCGTTCGTCCGTCAATTGGTGAAGCTTCGCACGCACTTACGCAAGAGTGAAGGTTCTGCGGAAACCGCATTGACTTGGCTTTCCGATTGTGCGACTGAGGTGGCTCGATCGGGGGTGAATGAATATTCATTCACCAGGGGAAAATGCACCAGACCAAACCACGACTCGGCGACGAGCTCGCCGACCGCCGGGCGCGCATCCTGGATGCCGCGGAGCGTAGCTTCTGTCGCAGCGGCTTTCACCGCACGACGATGCAGGACGTTGCCGCGGAGGCCGGCATGAGCCCCGGCAACCTCTATCGCTATTTTCCCTCGAAGGACGCCCTTGTTGCCGGCCTGTGCGAGCGCGACCGGCTCAATCTCGGCAGGGAGTTCTCCGAGCTCGGCGCCACTGGCGGAGATTTCCTCGAGGCATTTCGTGCCCTTGGCCGGAAGCATTTCGAGCAGGCCAATACGGCCAAGGCCAAGCTGTGCCTCGAGATCTGGGCCGAGGCGACCCGCAACCCGGCCATCGCCGTCCTGCAGGCCGAATTCGACAACACCCTCGTGGAGCAGCTGGCGGCCGCGTTCGAGCGCGCCAAGGCTTCCGGTTTCGTCCACCCCTCGGTGAATGCCAGGGCCGTCGCATCGATCGTCAGCAAGCTTGGTGACGGGCTGTTCGTCCGCCGTGCCGTGGCAGCCGATTTCGACTCCGATCGCGAGGTCGCCGAAGTGTTTGCGGTGATCGCCGCCCTCCTTCAGGGGACGATCGCCTTTCCGGCCGCGCCGGCAACCTGGGAGTGAATGCAAATGAAGTGGAGTCGCATCGCGGCCGTCCTGATCGTCATTGCCGCCACCCTGTGGATCGGTTCCGGCATGTACGGGCACGGCGGTAACGCTGCGTCCACCAACAAGGGCGCAGCCGCCGAGTCGCAACCGCGCTTCAAGGTCGCCGTGCTGCAGGTCCGCCCCGAGATGCACGTCAAGACGATCACCCTTTCCGGCCGCACCGAGGCAGACAATCGCGCGAGCGCCGTTGCGCGGGCCGCCGGCTCGATCGTCAATCTCAAAGTCCGCCGCGGCGACCGGGTCAAGCAAGGTGATATCCTTGCCGTTCTCTCGGACGAGGCGCGCGAGGCCAAGGTCGCGGAAGCCGCTGCCATGGTGCGCAAACGCCAGGCCGATCTCGCTACCAAGCTGCCGCTGATCCAGCGCGGCATCGTCGCCGCCAACGAGAAGAACCAGCTTCTCGCCGATCTGAGCAAGGCTGAGGCCGAGCTTGCGATGGCCGAAGCCGAGCGCGAGCGCGCCCAGGTCCGTGCCCCGATCGACGGCGTCGTCAGCGCGGTTCCGGTGACCACCGGCCAGGCGTTGCAGCCCAATGCCATGGTTGCCGAGGTCGTCGCCCTCGATCCCATGCTCGCCGTCGTCGAGGTCGCCGAGCGCCAGCTCAGCGGCATCAAGGTCGGCGATCGCGCCCTTGTCCATCTGGTCACCGGAACCACTGCCGAGGGCACCGTGCGGTTCATCTCGCCAACGGCCAGCTCGCAGACCCGCACCTATCGGGTCGATGTGCAGATTCCCAACGGTGCCGGCCAGATTGCCGATGGCATCACCGCCGAGGTCGAGTTCAGGCTCCAGCCGGTCACGGCCGCCCGGGTGCCGCGCTCGGCCCTGACCTTCACCGCCGAGGGCACGCTCGGCATACGCACCGTCGATGACAGCGGCGCCGTGCGCTCCGTCCCGGTCCGGATCATCGAGGATGCCCGCGAGGAGGTCTGGCTGTCAGGCCTCACCCGCAATGCCACGGTGATCGTCCAGGGTCAGGATTTCGTCAAGGACGGCCAGACTGTCGACGCCGTGCGAGCCGACACGCCTGCCGCCATCCTTTCCAAGTCGTAGAGTCACGAGCCATGGGAAACCCGGTCGACTATGCCATAGGCCATGCGCGCCTGACGCTGGCCACCCTGCTGTTCCTGCTGGTTGCCGGGTTTCTCGCCTATGTCGCGATCCCGAAGGAAGCCGAGCCTGACATCGCGATCCCCATCATCTATGTCAATGTCACCCAGCGCGGCATCAGTCCGGAGGATGCCGAGCGGCTGATCCTGCGGCCGCTCGAGACCCAGCTCAAATCGGTGGAGAACGTCAAGGAGATGCGCTCCGCCGCCTTCGAAGGTGGCGGCTATGTGCTCCTGGAGTTCGACGCCGGCTTCGACTCCGACGTCGCCATTGCCGATGTCCGCGCCAAGGTCGATGACGCCAAGAGCGACCTGCCGCGCGATGCCGACGAGCCGCAGGTCACCGAGGTGAACCTGTCGCTGTTTCCGGTTCTGGTGGTGTCGCTCGGCGGCGATGTCCCGGAACGCACCCTTCTCCAGCTCGCCCGTCAGGCCGAGACCGCGGTGGAGCAGATCCCTGGCGTTCTCTCGGCCGATCTGCGCGGCGCGCGCGACGAGGCTGTGGAGATCATTGCCGAGCCGATGCTGCTTCACAGCTATGGCCTTGCCCTCGACAGCCTGATCCAGGCATTTGGCTTGAGCAACAGCCTGGTGGCCGCCGGCGCGCTCGAAGGCCAGTCGGGTCGTTTCGCAGTCAAGGTCCCGGCCCTGATCGAGACCTCCGAGGACATCCTCAATTATCCGATCGCCGTCTCCGGCTCGGCGGCAGTCACCCTCGGCGACTTGGCCGAGGTGCGCCCGACATTCAAGGACCCGACTTCGATCACCCGCATCAATGGCAAGCCGGCCATCGCCATCGAGGTGTCCAAGCGCACCGGCGCCAACCTCATCGAGACGGTCGATGCGACTCGCAAGGTGATCGAGGACCTCAAAAAGAGCTGGCCGAGCACCGTCGAGGTCACCTTCACCCAGGACAAGTCCAAGGACATCCGCATCATGCTGCACGAGCTGCAGAACAGCGTCATCACCGCTGTCCTGCTGGTCGTCGTGATCATGCTGGTGGTCCTGGGCGGACGCGCATCGCTGTTCATCGGCATCGCCATTCCGGCGTCGTTCCTCGCCGGCATTCTTGGGCTCCAGCTCGCCGGCCTCACCGTCAACATCGTCGTTCTGTTCTCGCTGATCCTGGCGGTCGGCATGCTCGTCGACGATGCGATCATCGTCTCGGAATTTGCCGAACGCCGGATGGCCGAAGGCATGGAGCCCCGCCAGGCTTATGCGCTGGCAGCCAAGCGCATGGCGGGCCCGGTGATCGCGGCCACCGCTACCCGGGTTGCCGCATTCTCGCCGCTGCTGTTCTGGCCCGGCATCGTCGGCGAGTTCATGAAATACATGCCGCTGACGCTCATCGCGACGCTCTCGGCCTCCCTGGTCGTGGCTCTGTTCTTCACCCCGACCCTTGGCGCCATGCTCGGTCGGGCGAGCCACGACCATGCGCCCTCGTCAGGTGCGGGACACCGCGATCGCGGGCTCTATATGAGGATCGTCAGGCTGGCCGTCGGTCATCCCGTCATGGCGTTGAGCCTGACTCTCCTGCTCCTGGTCTCGGTCATCAAGGCCTATGGCACCTTCGGGCATGGCGTCGAGTTCTTTCCCAACATCGAGCCTGATTTCGGTCTCGTTCAAGTGCGGGCACGCGGCAATCTGTCGATCCATGAGAAGGACAAGCTCGTCCATCTCGTCGAGCAGCGGCTGCTCCGCATGAAGGAGATCGAGACGGTCTACGCCCGGTCCGGCGAGGGCCAGCGTGGCTCGAACGAGGTCACCGAGGACACCATCGGTACGGTGCAGTTCGAGTTCGTGGACTGGAAGCAGCGTCGCCGCGCCAGCCTCATCATGGACGAGATCCGCGCCATGACCAAGGACATCCCCGGCGTGGTGATCGAGGTGACCAAGCCGGCCGGCGGACCCGCCACCGGCAAGCCGATCACGCTTCAGATCGCGGCCACCGATCAGGAGCAGCTGTTCCCGGCGGCACGCAAGGTGGCGGATATTGTTCGCGCCAATCCCCTGACCCGCGATGTCGACGATGGGCTGCCGTTGCCCGGGATCGACTGGAACCTCGAGGTCGACAAGGCCGAGGCGGCAAAATTCGGTGCGAGCCCCCTGACCGTCGGTACCGCCGTTCAGCTCGTCACCAACGGCGTCAAGGTGTCGGAATACCGTCCGACCACGACCGACAAATCGGTCGACATCCTGCTGCGCTTCCCGCCCGAGCGCCGCAGCCTCAACGAGCTTGACGAGCTCGTCCTCAAGACAACTTCGGGCAATGTGCCGATCGGCAATTTCGTCCAGCGCACACCGATGCCCAAGGTCGGCCTGATCAACCGCGTCGCCGGATCGCGGGTGGCGACCGTCACCGCCAACGTCGCCGAGGGCGCTCAATCCGCCGCCGTGCAGCAGGAGATCATGACCAAGCTCGCCAAGGCCGATCTCGGTCCGGGCATCACCTATATCATGAAGGGCGAGGACGAGGAGCGGGCCAAGGCCGGCGCCTTCCTGATGAAAGCCTTCGGCGCCGCGATCTTTTTAATCTTCGCCATCCTGCTTGCGCAGTTCAACAAATTCTCCAGCGTCCTTCTGGTGCTGTCGGCGGTCGTCCTGTCGACCATTGGCGTTCTGATCGGTTTGATGATCATGGGACAAGCCTTTGGCGTCGTGATGACAGGCATCGGCGTGATTGCCAATGCCGGGGTGATCGTCAACAACAACATCGTCTTGATCGACACCTACGACCGGTTGCGCAGCGAAGGCGTGGCCGCCTATGAGGCAATTCTCCAGACCTGCCGCGAACGGGCCCGCCCGGTGGTTCTGACCGCGGTCACCGCCATGCTTGGCGTGCTGGCCATCGCCTTCGGGATCAATATCGATTTCGTCGAGCGCTCCGTGATGATCGGTGCGCCGTCGACCCAATGGTGGATCCATCTCTCCACCGCCATCGTCTTTGGCCTGGGTTTTGCCACCATCCTCACCTTGGTGGTGACGCCCGCAACCCTCATGCTCTTTGCGCAGATTTCCGCATGGCGGATGCGCCGGATCCAGGCCCGGGCCGTCAAACGGCGGAGAAAAAATTCATTGCGAGCAGCGCGTTCACCCAAATTGCCGCCCCAGCTGATGCCTGAACCTGCCGAGTAAAGCTCCAGTCAAATTCGCGAGGTTGACGCGCGCAAGCGAAGACGTCGTCCACGGATGATCCCGCGGACGACGCTGCAATGATCAGAACACGACACGGCAGTGCAGATGGCCCCAATAGCCGCGCCAGCAGCCGCCACCGGCAAAGGGCGGCGGCGGACCCCAGCGATATCCCGGACCCCAGCCAGGCCCGTACCACCAGTCGATGAACAGGCTCGGAGCCTCGGCTGATTTGGGAACCTCCCCGCCCAGCACCTTGATGTCATAGGTGAGGTCGTTGCCCTTCAGCACCGGATTGGTGAGCTCGACGACCCGCGAAAGCATCAATAAGCCGCCGCCGGCGCGCCGGCAGAATCAGATTGTGGTGAACGCCAGTTGAACGCGCTGTTCAGCTCCGGTTCTCGCGCCACGGCACAGCTTGGCGAAATTGGGGGCCAGGAGGAGAGATCATGAGCAGCGCGGTTGCTGACAGAACCCCGAACCACACTATCGAGGGCTTCTTCGTGCATGCAATGGAGGACCTTTCACGCCGCTGGCGATCGATCTTGATCAAGCAGGAGCTCCTCGGGCTGGACGATCGCACGCTCGACGATATCGGGCTGACGCGCGAGGATGTGCGCCAGGGCCGCCGCCCACCCCGCGCTTGATCGCCCGCCTACCGGGCCCCTGTGCTTTACCGCTGAAATTCCGCTAAGCTCGCCGCGACGATCAATCGAAAGGCGCGGCGATGACCTACAAGAATAAGAACGGCGGGACTGTCAAGCTCCGCTCGCAACTGTGGTTTGACAACCCGGAAGACCCCGAAATGACGGCGCTCTACCTCGAGCGCTACATGAATTGGGGTCTGACGCGCGAGGAGCTGCAATCGGGCCGTCCGCTGATCGGTATTGCCCAGACCGGCTCGGATCTTTCGCCCTGCAACCGGCATCATCTCGTCCTCGCCCAGCGGGTGCGCGAAGGCATTCGCGAGGCCGGCGGCATCGCCTTCGAGTTCCCGGTTCACCCGATCCAGGAGACCGGCAAACGCCCGACCGCCTCCCTCGATCGAAACCTCGCCTATCTCGGCCTCGTCGAGACGCTGTTCGGCTATCCCCTCGATGGCGTCGTCCTGACGACCGGCTGCGACAAGACCGCGCCCGCGCTGCTGATGGCCGCCGCGACCGTCAACATCCCGGCGATAGCGCTTTCGGTCGGCCCGATGCTCAACGGCTGGTACAAGGGGCAACGCACCGGCTCCGGCACCATCAAATGGCATGCCAAGAAGGAGCTCGCCGCCGGCAACATCAGTCAGCAGGAATATGTCGAGCTTGTCGCGTCGGCCGCGCCATCTCCGGGCTTCTGCAATACCATGGGCACCGCGACCACCATGAACTCGCTGACCGAGGCGCTGGGGATGATGCTGCCCGGTTGCGCCGCTATCCCCGCGCCCCACAAGGAGCGCGGTGCCATTGCCTATCGCACCGGCCAGCGCATCGTCGACATGGTGAGGGAGGAGATGCGCCCCTCCGACATCCTGACGCGTGGTGCCTTCGCGAACGCCATCGTCGTCAACTCGGCGATCGGCGGCTCGACCAATGCTCCCATCCACCTCAATGCCGTCGCCCGCCATCTCGGGATCGATCTCACCAATGCCGATTGGGAGAAGCTCGGCTACGACATTCCGCTGCTGGTCGACATGCAGCCGGCAGGACGGTTCCTCGGTGAGGACTTCCATCGGGCCGGTGGCGTGCCCGCCGTCATCGCCGAGCTGATCGCTGCCGGCCGCCTCCCCCATCCCGATCAGATGACCGTGAACGGCCGCACCATCAGGCAGAACTGCGCCGAGCGCTTCAGCGGCGATCGCGAGGTGATCCGGCAGTGGACCGAACCGATCGTCGATCGCGCCGGCTTTCTCAACCTCAAGGGAAATCTTTTCGATTCCGCCATCATGAAGACCAGCGTCATCTCGGAGGATTTCCGCGAGCGCTTTCTTTCGCACCCCGATCACCCCAACGTACTCGAAGGCCGTGCCGTGGTGTTCGACGGCCGCGAGGATTATCACGACCGGATCGACGATCCCTCCCTCGAGATCGATGAGAACACACTGCTGTTCATCCGCGGCGTGGGACCGATCGGCTATCCCGGCGGTGCCGAGGTGGTGAACATGGACCCGCCCAAGGCGATGCTGAAGCGCGGCATCCGCGCCCTCCCCTGCATCGGCGACGGCCGCCAGTCCGGCACTTCAGGCTCGCCGTCGATCCTCAACGCCGCGCCCGAGGCCGCCATTGGCGGTGGCCTGGCATTGCTCGAGACCGGCGACCGCGTGCGCATCGACCTCAATCGCCGCGAGGCCAACATCATGATCTCCGACGCCGAGCTCGAGAAGCGCCGCGCCTCGCTTCGCGAGAAGCTCGCCAATGGCGGCCTGAGCTATGTGCCCGCCAGCCAGACGCCGTGGCAGGAGATTCAGCGCTCGCTGGTCGATCAGTTCGACCGGGGAATGGTGCTGAAGCCGGCTGTGAAATACCGCGACGTGGCTCGCGAGAATCTGCCGAGGGACAATCATTGAGCGATGGCACTTGTTGGCGACTCCTATGACTATGTCGATCGTCGCTTCTACGATCTGACCATACCGATTGCCGATGTCGACCGGCTCTTCGGCGAGTGCCGCTGGGCCGAGGGTCCGGTCTGGTTCAGCGATCATGGCCACCTCATCTGGAGCGACATCCCCAACCGCCGGCTCCTCCGCTATGTGCCGGATCTCGGCGTGTCGGTGTTCCGTGCCGACTCGAATTTTGCCAATGGCAACACGCGTGACCGCCAGGGCCGCCTGATCTCCTGCGAGCACGGCGCGCGACGGGTCACCCGTACCGAATATGACGGCTCGATCACCGTCATCGCCGACCGGCATGAAGGAAAGAGGCTCAACTCGCCCAATGATGTGGTGGTCAAGTCCGACGGGACCATCTGGTTCACCGACCCGGTCTATGGGATTCTCTCGGACTATGAGGGCAACAAGGCAAAGCAGGAGCAGGAGGGCTGCTTCGTCTATCGCTGCAATGCCGATGGCAGCGATCTCCGCCCGGTCATACGCGATTTCACGAGACCCAACGGGCTCGCTTTCTCCCCTGACGAGCAGCACCTCTATGTCGCCGATTCAGGTCGCAGCCATGATCCCTATGGCCCGCATCACATCCGCGTCTTCGACGTCACGGCGGCCGGCGAAGCCGCGAATGGCAGAGTGCTCGCCGAGGTCGATCCGGGCGTGCCCGACGGAATCAAGGTCGATGTCGAGGGCAACATCTGGGCCAGCGCCGGCGATGGCGTCCATTGCTATGCACCGGACGGAACGCTGCTCGGCAAGGTGCGCATCCCCGAGACGGTTGCCAACCTCACCTTTGGCGGCCCGCGGCGCAACCGGCTGTTCATCACCGCCACGCGGTCGCTCTATGCCGTCTACGTTGCGACGACAGGCGCGGGTTTTCCCTAGACTGCTACATCACCGCGCCGATCTGCCAGGGAACGAACTCGTTGTCGCCATAACCCAGAAGCTCGGACCGGCTTCGCTCGCCGGACGCGATGCGCAACACCCGCTCGAAGATTTCGCGGCCTTTGTCGGCGATCGACACGCCATCCACGACGTCGCCGCAATTGATATCCATATCATCGATCATCCGCTCATAGATCTGGCTGTTGGTGGCGAGCTTGATCGACGGCGTCGGCTTGCAGCCATAGGCCGATCCACGCCCGGTGGTGAAGCACAATATATTGGCGCCACCCGCCACCTGGCCGGTCGCTGATACCGGGTCGAAGCCCGGCGTGTCCATGAACACGAGCCCCTTGGCGCGGATCGGCTCGGCATATTCATAGACCGCGGTGAGTGGGCTCGTGCCGCCCTTTGCCACCGCCCCGAGCGATTTCTCCAGGATCGTGGTCAGGCCGCCGGCCTTGTTCCCCGGCGAGGGATTGTTGTTCATCTCGCCGCCATTGCGGCGCGTATAGTCCTCCCACCACGCAATGCGGGAAGCGAGCTTGCGGCCGACCTCCGGCGAGACCGCCCGGCTGATCAGCAGATGTTCCGCTCCATAGATCTCGGGCGTCTCCGACAAGACGGCGGTACCGCCATGCTGGACCAGGAGATCCGCCGCCGCACCGAGCGCCGGATTGGCGGTGATCCCCGAATAGCCGTCCGATCCGCCGCATTGCAGTGCCAGCACCAGCTTCGAGGCCGGCAAAGTCTCCCGTCGCGCCTGGTCGGCGAGTGGCAGCATCTCGCGGATCCGGTCCACGCCGGCCTCGATGGTCTTGCGCGTGCCCCCGGTCTCCTGGATGGTCATCGTCTGGAACGCGTCGCCTTCGACAATGCCGTACATCTCCTTCATGCGCGCGATTTGAAACACCTCGCAGCCGAGTCCGACCATGAGCACCGCAGCGAGATTGGGATTGGAGGCATAACCCCATTGCGTCCGTTGCAGCACGGCGATTCCCTCGCCTTTCTCGGCCATGCCGCAACCAGTCCCATGCACGAAGGGAATGACGCCGTCGACATGCGGGTAGTCGTCGAGGATTCCCGATCGGTTGACCGCTTCCGCCATGAAGCGAGCGACCGAGGCCGAGCAATTCACGCTTGTCAGAATGCCGATATAGTTGCGCGTGCCAGCCCGCCCGCTCGGCCGCCGGAAGCCATGGAAAACCGCCTGCTGATCGGACGCCAGCAGGTCATGTGCCTGGCCATCACCCCGAGGATCGGCATGGACGCGCATCTCTGCCATCTCGACATTGTGCTGATGCACCCATTCGCCGGGTTCGATCCGTGCGACCGCCCGCCCGATCACCTGGCCGAATTTGAGCACCGGCGCGCCCTTTTCGATGACCGCGCTCGCGATCTTGTGGCCCCGCGGGATCCGCGCGCTGGTGATGGTACCCTGGACCCGTGTTCCGGGCGGCAGCGTATCGACCGCCACCACGACATTGTCGCCGGGGTGCAGACGGATGGTTCGGGGTTCCTTCTCGAGAATTGTCACAGCCTCGACCTCCCGAGAGCGTGATATGCTGCAAAGCTATCATGATCACCATCGATGCTCATCAGCACTTTTGGTCGCCCGCCCGTGGCGACTATGGCTGGATGGAGTCCAGCGACGATCTCGCGCCGCTGCGGCAGGACTACCTTCCGCAGCATCTCGCGCCGTTGCTGACGAGACTCGCGATCGATCGCACGGTTCTGGTTCAAGCGGCACCTACCATTGCTGAAACTGCCTTTCTGCTCGACCTCGCCAGCGACCACGAGCTGATCGCCGCCGTGGTCGGTTGGGTCGACTTCGAGGACAAGAGCCATCTTCGGCACCTCGAGCGCTTCCGCCGCCACCCGAAATTTGTCGGTGTCCGCCCGATGATCCAGGACATCCCGGATGTCGACTGGATGCTGTCGGGCACGCTCAATTGGGCCTTTGCGGCGATTGTTGCGCTCGATCTCACCTTTGACGCACTCGGATTTCCCGTTCACATGGACAATTTCTGCCGCCTATTCAACCGCTATCCCGCCATGAGGGTGGTCATCGACCATGGGATGAAACCGGCGATCCAGCGTCCCGAGGCGCGGGGCGACTGGTGTCGCGGCATTGGCCGGCTGGCCGCCGAGACCGCTGCCTGCTGCAAGCTCTCGGGCTTCGCGACCGAGGCGGGACCCGTCTGGAGCGCCGACTTGCTCAGACCCTATGTCGATCACCTGATCGCCTGTTTCGGCCCCGATCGGCTGATGTGGGGCTCCGATTGGCCGGTGCTCGAGCTCGTTTCATCCTACGAGAGGTGGTACGCAACCGCTCGCCACCTCGTCGCTCCCACAGGCGCCAGCGACCGCATTTTCGGCGGCACGGCTCAAGCTTTCTACCGATTGGATGCGCTTCTTTCGCGGCCATAGAGCAGCATCATGGCGATGATCACCGCGCCATAAATGATCTGACGTCCCGCCTCGGCGATCTGCATCACCGATAGGATCGATTGCAGGAGCGTGATGAGAATTACACCGGCGACCGTGCCGAGATAGGTGCCGCGCCCGCCAAGGATCGAGGTGCCGCCCAGCACCACCGCCGCGATCGCCGGCAGGAGATAGGGATCGCCCATCGCCTGGGCCGCCTTGCTGGCATAGCCAGCGAGCAGCACGCCGGCAAAGGCGCTGAGTCCGCCGGAGATCGCAAAGGTCGCCATCACCACGCGCTGGGTCGGCGCGCCCGACAGATAGGCAGCGCGCTCGCTATTGCCGATCGCATAGATCGCC
>Ga0209382_10005058_pt1 | contig 17251 bp, 17 predicted proteins | sample SoiMetdeltSBSDD5_FD_187599 | JGI IMG/M metagenome (GOLD analysis project Ga0209382, IMG submission 187599) | Bulk soil microbial communities from a Populus tree surrounding site in Tennessee, USA - Soil MetaG P. deltoides SBSDD5 (SPAdes) (version 2) | ecosystem: Environmental > Terrestrial >...
GGTGCAGTTCAAGGACGTGTTCCTCGGCAAGGACAAGCGCAACTACAACCGCGCGGCCAGCTCGCAGCGCTGCGTGCGCGCCGGCGGCAAGCACAACGACCTGGAGAACGTCGGCTACACGGCGCGGCACCACACGTTCTTCGAGATGCTCGGCAACTTCAGCTTCGGTGACTACTTCAAGCGCGATGCGATCCGCTTCGGCTGGGATTTCGTCACCGGCAAGGACTGGCTCGGCATCGACCCGCAACGCCTGATGGTCACCGTCTACCACACGGACGACGAAGCGTATGACGTGTGGCACAAGGACGTGGGGCTGCCGCCGAGCCGCATCGTCCGCATCGGCGACAATCCGGGCGGCGGCTCCGACAACTTCTGGCAAATGGGCGAGACCGGTCCGTGCGGCCCGTGCTCCGAGATTTTCTACGACCACGGCGCGGACGTGCCGGGCGGCCCGCCGGGCTCGCCGGATGCGGACGGCGATCGCTGGATCGAAATCTGGAACCTCGTCTTCATGCAGTTCGACCGCTCCGCCGAGGGCGTGCTCACGCCGCTGCCGAAGCCGTCGGTCGATACCGGCATGGGCCTCGAGCGCACCGCGGCTGTGATGCAGGGTGTGCACTCGAATTACGAGATCGATCTGTTCGTCAATCTGATCAAGGCCGCGGCAGTGGCGACCAACACGCGCGACCTGGAATCGAAATCGCTGCGTGTCATCGCCGATCACATCCGCGCGAGCGCGTTCCTGATCGCCGACGGCGTGTTCCCGTCAAACGAAGGCCGGGGCTACGTGCTGCGCCGGATCGTGCGTCGCGCGCTGCGTCACGGGTACATGCTTGGGCAGGATCAGCCGTTCTTTTACAAGCTGGTCGCCGCCCTCGAAAAGGAGATGGGCGAGGCATACCCGGAACTCAAAACGCAGCGCGCGCAGATCGAGCGTGTGTTGAAACAGGAAGAAGAGCGCTTTGCCGAGACGCTGTCGCAGGGCATGGCGTTGCTCGAGACTGCGATCGGCTCGCTGCAGAAGAGCAAGGTGATTCCGGGCGAGACCGTCTTCCGCCTGTATGACACCTTTGGCTTCCCCATCGACCTCACCGCGGACATTGCCCGCGAGCGTGGGCTCACGATCGATCACGCGGGCTACGAAGCGGCGATGGAGGCACAGCGCAAGCAGAGTCAGGCCGCCAGCAAGTTCGGCGTCGAGCTGCGCAGCGGCGTGACGGTCGACGGCAAGACCGATTTCAGCGGCTACGAGCACCTGATCGATACCGGCACGGTCGTTACGCTCCTGAAGAACAAGGAGCGCGTGGACGTGCTGCGCAAGGGCGAGGAAGGGCAGGTAATTCTCGATCACACGCCGTTCTACGCGGAGAGCGGAGGCCAGGTGGGCGACGCCGGGACGCTGGTGGCCGGTGCGGCGCAGTTCGAAGTGACCGATACCCAGAAAATCGGCAGCGCCTACGCGCACATCGGCCGAGTGACCAGCGGCGAATTCAAGCAGGGTGCCCGGGTCGAGGCACGCGTCGACGAAGAGCGTCGGCGCGCCACGATGCTCAACCACTCGGCGACTCACCTGCTGCATGCTGCTTTGCGCAAGGTGCTGGGCACGCATGTGACGCAGAAGGGCTCGCTGGTCGCGCCCGATCGGCTGCGCTTCGACTTTTCGCATTTTCAGCCCATGACGGCGAGCGAGCTGCAGGAAGTCGAGCGCCTGGTCAACGCCCAGATTCGTGCGAACGCCGCCGGCGAGACTCGCCTGATGAAATACGACGCTGCGGTCGCGTCGGGTGCCATGGCGCTGTTCGGCGAGAAGTACGACGACGAAGTGCGCGTGCTGAACTTCGGCGACTTCTCGGTCGAGCTATGCGGCGGCACACACGTGCGTCGCACCGGCGACATCGGCTTTTTCAAGATAGTCAACGAAGGTGGAATACAGGCGGGCGTGCGCCGCATCGAGGCGGTGACGGGGCAGGGCGCGCTCGACTGGGTTGCAAAATCAGACCAAGTGCTGCGCGAGTTGGCCGCAATCGTCAAGGCGGGCCGCGACGAGGTCGAGGACAAGGTGCGGCAGCTGGCCGAGCGCAGCCGCAAGCTCGAGAAGGAAGTCGCGACGCTGAAATCGAAACTGGCGAGCGGGCAGGGCAACGATCTGTCGAGCTCGGCGATCGATGTCGCCGGCGTCAAAGTCGTCGCGACGCGCGTCGATGGCGCGGACGCGCCGGCATTGCGCGACGCCGTCGATCAGCTGAAGAACAAATTGCGCTCCGCCGCCATCGTGCTCGCTTCCGTGCTGGAAGCGGACAAAGTCGTGCTAATCGCCGGCGTCACGCCGGATCAGATCGCGAAAGTGAAAGCCGGCGATCTCGTCAACGTGGTCGCCCAGATGGTCGGTGGCCGCGGCGGCGGCCGTCCCGACATGGCGCAAGCGGGCGGCAACGATCCTACGAAGCTCGACGAGGCGCTGGCAGCGGTCGCGCCGTGGGTCGAGGCCCGGCTGCTAGGTCAATCGACCTAAGCCGCAAATCCCAAGTCCGTGTACGTGGGGCGAATTCCGACGCGCCCGGGTTGCGGCGCGTGCCGCTCGCTTGCACAATGAGACGTACGACAGTGCCCGCGGCGTCGTTGCGTGGTTATGTATACAGAGCCGTTGAGAAAAAACGGCTACGCAGAAATTCGCAGTCGCACGCGCGATTCGAAGGTGCGAACATACCCCGAAAAATTTTGTCTCGTCTTGTGAGGGTGAGTGCAGCTTTTCAGGGAAATCCCGATCCCCATTACAGATATCGGTAACCTACTCTCGATTTGAATGACTGGTGTGGTGAAGCTGTGGGAGGGCAATGATTCCATTGCCGGCGACGCGCACCGAGCTCATTCAGCTGACAGGCAAGGAGCGAACCATGTTGATTCTGACAAGGCGCGTCGGTGAGACCGTGATGATAGGCAACGACATCACAGTGACCGTCCTCGGCGTCAAAGGCAACCAAGTCCGCGTCGGCGTCAACGCGCCGAAGGAAGTTGCCGTGCACCGCGAAGAGATCTACGAGCGCATCAAGCGCGAAGAGCAGGCTGCGGGCGGCGCAGTCAAGCGTCCGCTGACGGGTGCTGGATCCTGACGTTCTTCCTCACGTATTGGCGAGCCGCGGCAGTGGCCCAGTAACCCACTCCCGCGGCCCGCCGGACCTAGAACAACAAGCCCGGCTCGAGCCGGCTCGACCCATCTCTCCACGGCGTTACAACTCGTTACATTGCGCGGCACTCTTCGCAACGGGCGGCGCCCTTTACCTCACCGGGGCCGGCCAGTATTCTGCCGCCCCCTGACCCGGAGAGATGGCCGAGTGGTCGAAGGCGCACCCCTGCTAAGGGTGTAAGGGTCAAAAGCCCTTCGAGGGTTCGAATCCCTCTCTCTCCGCCAGTCCAATTCTGTATCGCTTCGTAACAAGTCCCGCCCACCGGGACCTTGCGTTACAGATTTAGCTGCGGCCCGACAAACCTCGTCGCAGCACCCTCTGATACTCAAGCACCCTCTTGTTTCGAGAGGGTCCCATGCGGCGAAGAGAGTTCCTGGCGGGCGTCGCCTCCATTGCAATGTCGGCCTTCCCCTGGCGGGATGCACGAGCGCGGTCAATCGCAGGGCCACCGATCGCCCGAACTGTCGACGTAGTCGATCGGCGTTTCGGCCGCGCGCTTCCCGATCCATACCGATGGATGGAGAACGCGAACGATCCGGATTGGCAACGGTTCATGCGCGGACAGGCCAGCTATGCCCGGGCCCAACTCGACGCAATGCCTCATCGCCGCCCGCTAGGTCGCCGCGTTGCAAAGCTCTCAGGCGACCTGCCGGTCCTCGACAAAGTTCAGCGCGCAGGCGGCAAGACGTTCGTCGAATATCGAGCCGCCGGTGCCAACAGCTTCAACCTCTATGTCATCGATCGTCCGGACGGAACTCGTCGTCTGCTCTACGAGCCCGAACAGGAAAACGATGGCAGCGGCATGCATCGCAGTCTCGACTATTGGGCGGTGTCGCCAGACGGTGAGTACGTCGCTTTCGGCTCGTCGCAGGCGGGGAGCGAGGACAGCGTCTTGCGCGTGGTGCACGCTCGCGACGGCTCGGTGTTGCCGGATGTGCTCGATCGTGCGCAGTACGCTCGAGTCGCATGGCTCCCCGACTCCAGTGGGTTCTTCGTATCGCGCCTGCGCAGCGATGCGGCACGAGGCGAGGCACACTACTACGACAATTCAGTCGTCTGGCTTCATCAGCTGCGCCGCAATTCGCGCGAAGATCTGCGCATCGTGGCCGGCGGCGACGTGGTTGACGGATACACCATACCCGCCAGCGACTTCCCCGCGGTGATCACCGAGCCGGGCTCGAAATGGGCATTGCTCCAGGCATCAGGCGCGGTGCGCCGCTACAACCCGGTATTCGTCGCCCCGCTGAACGATCTTCGCTCAGGCTCTGCACGCTGGCGCTGTGTCCTGAGTCTGGCCGACCAGGTCACCAACATCGCGTTGCGCGGCGATCACCTCTACTACGTGTCCGAACGCGGAGCTGCAAACGGTTGCGTACTGAAAAAAGATCTGACGGCCGCTGACTCAGCCGAAGCACAGCTCATCGCACCGCAGAGCGAATTGCCGATCGAGCCAACAGCTCACGGGACCCTCATGGTCGCTGCCCGGGACGGCGTCTATTTCGTGCGAACGAACGGCGGGCCTCAGGTCATCCAGTGCGTGGACAACCACGACAACGTCAGCTCGCTGCCGATGCCATTCGCAGCGGGCGTGCATGACCTGTTCGCCAACACGCAGGAGGATGGCCTCGACGCCGCGATGGCCGGCTGGATGCAGCCGCTCGCCATTTGGCGCTACACGCCGGGTCGTGGGAGTTTCGCTGCGGCCGACCCGAGTCCGCAGCGCGAGTTCGACCTCGGTGAGTACGAGAGCTTTCAGATCATGGCAACGGCGCGAGACGGGACCCGAATTCCCGTCTCGATCATCGCTCGACGTGGCCTGAAGCGCGACGGTTCGGCGCCTTGTCTCGCGCGGTGCTATTCGGCGTACGGCATCTCCGCCACGCCTTCGTTCAATCCGCGTCTCATCGCCCTGCTGGAGCAGGGCGGCATATTCGCGCAGGTGCACGCGCGGGGCGGCGGCGAGTTCGGCTCGCGCTGGTGGCAGGCGGGTCAGAAGGAAACCAAGCCGAACACGTGGCGTGACTTCATCGACGGCTGCCGCGCGTTGTTCGGGGCAGGCCTCACGACCCCGCAGCGGCTGACAATCATGGGGGGAAGTGCGGGCGGCATTGCCGTGGGACGCGCTCTGACGGAGCGCCCCGGCATGTTCGCTGGCGCCATTCTCAATGTGTCCTTCACGAATCCCACGCGCATGGAGGTCGAGCCGACCGGCGCGGCGAATTACGTCGAGTTCGGCGACCCGAACATCGAGTCCGAATTCAAAGCGCTCTACGCAATGGACACGTATCAGCACGTTCGCGACGGCGTGCGCTATCCCGCCGTGCTCATCATGCATGGCGTTACCGACGCGCGTGTCTCGCCTTGGCATTCGGCAAAGCTTGCGGCGCGTTTGCAGAATGCGAGCGCGAGCCAACGTCCTGTGTTGTTGCGCGTGACATTCGACGCGGGCCACGGCGCGGGCTCGACGCGAGCCCAAACGGACGAGCAATGGGCAGACATGATCGCCTTCACGCTCTGGCGGGCAAGAACTCGGCTGCCGGCAGTCTGATCGTTGCGATCAGCCCCGCGGGCTCGTTGTCGCTGAGGACGAGCGCGCCATCGTGTCCTTCGGCGACCGCCTTGGCGATCGCGAGACCGAGACCGAATCCGCCTTCATGATTCTCCCGCGCCGCTGACAACCGCCCGAAGGGCTCGAGCGCCGCGTGACGCTGATCTGCGGGGATCCCCGGGCCGTGGTCCAGAACCGAGATCGTGACGCAGTCGGGCTCGCGACGCAGGGTGACGATCGCGGTGCCCGCGTATTTCACCGCGTTGTCGATGAGGTTGCGGACCGCGCGCGCGAGCGCGTCCGGGCGACACATGCAGGTGATGTTGTGCTCACCGGCGAATGTCACGCTGCGCCCGGTCTCTTCGAAGTCGACGCACTCGCTTTCGAGCAACGCACTCAGATCGACGCGCTGAAGCGGCTCGTTGCGCGACTGACCGCGCAGGAACGCGAGCGCCGATGCCGTGATCCGCTCCATCCGCTCGATGTCGGCGATCAGGTCGTGGCGGATCCGGGCGTCTTCGATCATTTCGGCCTTGATGCGCAGCGCGGTCAGCGGCGTACGTACGTCGTGGCTGATCGCGGCGAGTGTGTTGGTGAGCCGGGCGATTTCATCCGCGACCTGTCTTTGCATCGCGTTGAACGTACGGATCGCCCGCCGCAGATCCGTGGTGCCTTGCTCCGCGAGAGTCGAGACCTCGAGGCCCTGCCCGAACCGCCGCGCAGCGTCAGTCAGCTTGTTGAGCGGTCGACTCAGGCGATGGATGAAGAAGATCGCGATAGCGCCGACGAATGCGAACACCGCGCTCGCCCGCAGCCACCAGCCGAGCTTCTCGCGGATGTGCCACTCGTGGGGATGCACTTCCTTGTTGAACCATTTGCCCGAAGGCAGTTGCAAGCTGATCACGATGCCCTGCGCCGGCAGGTCGATCTCTGCAGGGGTGCACTTCGAATACGAAAACTGGTCCGGCTGCAACACAGCGTAGCCGACCGACAGGCGCTGCTCGTCGAGCGAAAGCAGCTGTGCCAGCCGCGCTCTGAGCCGATCGGTGTCGACCGAGGAGCGGCCGCCAGCGAACGGCTGCTCGGTGAGCGTGTAGCCCTCGTGACACGACGAAAGCACGTCGATGACGCTCGGCAGCTCCGCGGCGCTCACTCGTTGCAGCATCGGATACAGCTGTTGCAGCCGCTGCAGCGTGTAACCGCTCTGCGCGGTCTCCAAGGCGGTCTTGCGTCCCGTAATTTCGAGAGCGGCCAGCGCGACGAGCAGCGACAGCAACGAGAGCGCGAGGATCGCGATCACCTGCGCTTCCATGCTTTGCGGCACGACTCGGGCGATTCGCTTCACGACGCCCACTCGAGCTCGGCTGCGAACGAATAGCCGCCGCCCCAAGTCGTCTGAATGATCGTCGGATTCTTCGGATCGACCTCGAGCTTGCGGCGCAGCCGGCTGATCTGGTTGTCGACGCTGCGGTCGAAGACCTGCGCTTGCCGGCCTTTGGTGAGATCCAGCAGCTCGTCGCGGCTGAGCGTGACACCAGCGTGCTCGATGAACGTGACGAGCAGCAAGTGCTCGCCGGAGCTCAGCCGGACGACCGCGCCGTCGGGTCCCAGCACCTCCTTGCGCGAGAAATCGAAGCGCCAGGGGCCGAATCGGACGAGGCCGCGCGATTGCCGTCGCCGGCGCGGCAGCATGTCGCTGCGCCTGAGCACTGACCTGATGCGGGCAACGAGCTCGCGCGGCTCGAAGGGTTTGGTCACGTAGTCGTCGGCGCCGAGCTCGAGGCCCACGATTCGATCGGTGCTCTCCTGAAGCGCGGTGAGCAGGATGACCGGGACTTGCGAGGTCTCCTGCAGTCGCCGGCACACGCTGAACCCGTCCTCGCCGGGCATCATCACGTCGAGCACGACCAGGTCGACGTTCGCCGTCGCGAGCAGACGATCCATCTCCTTGGCATTCCCCGCAGCGCTGGTGCGAAAGCCGTGCTGGCCCAGATAGGCACCGAGGGACCTGCGGATGTCGCGGTCGTCGTCGATGATCAGTATGTGCGGGTGATGCTCTGTCATGGCCGGAATCTGAGTACCGGGCCTACTGACTGTACCCGAGGTTGCGGCGTGCGACTGCAGGTTCGCGCGCTCGACCTGTATCAAAGTGTGTCAGAGCACCGGCAGCTGCTGGATCCGGGTCATAATACATTGACAAAAAAGTTTTTCAGTGCAAAATGGCAGCATGCTCGAGCTCGAAGTCATCGCCGACGCTGCAACTGCCGCGATAGTGCTCGATCCGGTAAAGAGCCGGCTGCTGCACGAGCTGGCGCAGCCGGCTTCGGCGGCCAGCCTCGCCGCCCGTCTGGGCGTCGCCCGACAGAACGTCAACTATCATCTGCGACTGCTGGAGGAGCGCAAGCTCGTGAGCGTTGCGGAGGAGCGTGTGTGGGGCGGCATCACCGAGCGCCTGTTCCGCGCCAGCGCAGCGTCCTACGTCATCTCGCCGCTCGCACTCGGGGCGGCCGCGGCGGATCCCGCGCGTGCCGCAGATCGGCTCTCGGCCGGCTACCTGATCGCGCTCGCCGCGCGAGTGGTGCGTGAAGTTGGCGAGCTCTGGGACCGGGCCCGCAGCGAAAGCAAGCGGCTGGCGACGCTGGCGATCGACACCGAGATCCAGTTTCGCTCGGCCGCGCAGCGCGCGGCGTTCACTGCCGAGCTGACGACTGCGATCACGACGCTGGTTGCCAAGTATCACGATGGTGCCGCGGAGGGTGGGCGCAGTCACCGGCTCATCATTGCCGCGCATCCACTTCCAAGAGCGCCTGCCGGCGCCGCTCGCAGCGCGCGCAACTGACGACACGTTTGCCCATCGATCGAGGAGTTGTCATGCCGACGAATAAAGGCTCCGCTGGACGCCGTTCACTCGAACTGCAGTTCGAAGTTCCTGGCACGCCGGAGCAGGTGTGGCAGGCGATCGCCACCGGCCCCGGCATCACGGCGTGGTTCGTACCCAGCGTGGTCGAGGAGCGGCAGGGCGGCGCGGTGTCGTTCAACCTGGGTCCCGGCATGTCTTCCTCCGGGCACGTGACCGGCTGGGAGCCGCCGCGGCGGTTCGCCTACGAAGAGCCAGGCTGGAGCGGCGACGCGCCGCCACTGGCCACCGAGTTCACGATCGAGGCGCGCGCCGGCGGAACCTGCGTCGTTCGCATCGTCCACAGCCTGTTCACGTCCGACGATCAATGGGACGATCAGATCGACAGCATGGAGACGGGGTGGACTGCGTTCTTCAATGTCCTGCGCGTCTACCTGGCCCACTTCGCTGGACTCCCTGCGGCATCTGTCCGCGTCATGGGTACCTATGCGGGCACGCAGAAAGCTGCGTGGCAGGAACTGTCGAAGGCCGTGGGTCTCACTGATCTCGCCGAGGGACGACGTGTTACTACCGGCAACGACGCACCGTTGTTGCGCGGTGTCGTGCATGGGCACAGCGGCGGCGAGCAGCACAACGAAGTGACTCTGCGCCTCGATACGCCCGCCAGCGGCGCCGCGCTGCTCGGCACCTACACGTGGGGTGGGCAGGTGCAGATCGCTCTCAGCTTCTACTTCTACGGCGATGGTTCCGCTGGCGTAGCGATGCAAATCGAAGAGCAGTGGCAGGTGTGGTTGAAACGCCGGTTCCCGATGGCCGCGAGCGCCTAGAGTTATCGGATCCGCTCCGACACATTGATGGAGTTCCATTCCCAGGTCTTGCCGTTGTCGGGGGAGAAGGCCTGGCTCCAGATCGGCAGCTGCGGATTACGCACGTCCCAGCGAAACACCACGATCACGCTCTGTCCCTTGTAGGTGTCGCGCGCGAAGAAGTGTCCGATCTTGTTCTCGAAGGAACCGACCACCGGCGGATCGAGATGCCCCGAGTTGCTGTCGGCCCAGTAGATGCTCCACAGCTTCGTCTTGGTATCGAACAGTCGCAGGGCCACGCCTTCGTACGGCGTGCCGCTCGCCTGATCGGTGTACTTGTCGATGTTGCCCACTCCATTGAGGATCTGATGCATCTCGACTCGCGACTCGAAGCTGACCCATTCGGTGGAGTGAGTCAGGCGCGACTTCAGCTTGCGATTGCGCAGCTTCCAGTTGCCGACCAGATAATCGAAGTCATGCACCGAGGACGTCGCTGACGCCTTGATCAGCAGCGCGCCCGTGTTGTCGAAGTGCAGCTGCGGGATAGGCAGCGAGGTGTCGGGAGTGAGCGCGGCGTCCTCGGCCCGAGCTGGGCCGGACGTCATAGCGAAGGTCGCGAGCACCATCAGCGAGAGAGATCCAGATCGGGTCATGGGGCTGCTCCTGTGGAGGCAGACAGCCTAGCGACCCGGTGCCAGACCGAAAGTGCCATTCACGTGCGATGGACTAGGCCACTTCGCTCGATCGCATTCGCAACGCTGAAGAGTCGTTCGTCCTCGTCATGATGGCCGATCAACATCAGCCCCACCGGCGCTTCGCCCGGCCGATGGATCGGCAGTGAGATCGAGCAGCGATCCAGAAAATTCGCGAGCGACGGATTTCTCAGCACGAGCGCATTGAGCCGCACGTAATCGGCGTCCTTCTCGAAAGCCGCCAGCGGCGGCGGGATGACCGGGACGGTGGGCATGACGAGCGCATCGAACCCGCGCGTGCTGCTATTCATCGAATCGATCACAGCTGCACGCGCCTTGCGGACTTCGTCTGCATTCACGTCGCGGCCTTTCAGGATGCGCATGGACACTCGCGGGTCGTATTGCTCGCGGTGTTGTTCCTCGCGGTGTTGTTCGAGCAGTGTTCGATGCACTGCATAAGCCTCCGCGGCTGCAAGGCCGCCGCCGGAGTTGATCTGTGGAATGCGTTGCAGCTCATCCAGCGGTTGACGTACGACCGTCACGCCCGCGCGCGCAAGCGCTTCAATGGCGCGTTCGAACGCGCGTGCGACAGATTCATCCGTTTCGTCGAGCACGAGCGTCGTGGGCAGCAGGAGACGCACGCGGTTCAGCGGCGTATCAGCCAGCGGCTGCGGGTCGACACCGCGCAAGATCGCATCGAGCGCTGCGCAACAGGCAGTGCTGGGTGCGAGAGGGCCGACGGAATCCAGCGTCTGCGAAAGCGGGAAGGCGCCGTCGCGCGGCACGCGACTCGCGGTCGGCTTGAAGCCGACGATGCCGTTGAAGGCCGCGGGAATTCGGCACGAGCCGCCGGTATCCGTGCCGAGACTGGCCGCGGCCATGCCGTCGGCGACCGCGACACCGCCGCCGGATGTCGATCCGCCGGGAATTCGACCCGTCGTTCGATCGAATGTGCTCAGCGGCGTGCCGTAATGCGGATTCAAACCGACACCGGAGTACGCGAACTCCGTCATGTTTGTGCGGCCGATGAAGATGAAGCCTGCTGCCCGCAGTCGCGCGATGACCGGTGCATCGCGGGCAGCCGGCGGCCGACTCGCGAGGATGCGGGAACCAGCGCGCGTCACTTCACCCGCAACGTCGAACAGATCTTTGATGGCGAGCGGGATGCCGGCGAATGCGGGCAAGGCCTGGCCAGCGGCGCGCCTGCGATCCACTTCGTCGGCTCGGGCGCGGGCAGATTCGCCCGACACGCTGATGAAAGCCCGCGTGCCTTCACCTCGTGGATCCATGATCCGCGAGAGCGACTCCTCGACCAGTGAGCGCGCGCTCACCTCACCGTGCGCAAGTCGTCGTGACAATTCCACAAGGGTGAGCATCTGTCGGTCTCCCTAGAATCCCATCCCTGCCAGAGCCCGCTCGACTCGCGTGTGCATCGCGTCCACTTTCATTGGAAACGCCCGGAAGAAGTTCTGCCGCGTGAATGAGCCGTTGCGTTCGCGGACGTTCGCTGCCCAGAAGGCAGCCCGGGTCCGGTCGCCGGCCAGCTCGTGCGCCGCGGCTGCAATCATTGCGATCAGCACGTGCGCTCCCGGCGAGCGTGCTCCACGCTCGGCCCAGTGCGCCGCTTCGGCGTCCTCGCTCAGGACCATGTGCGTGAACGCGCGTGTGGCCAGCATCGCATAGTAGAGCGGATCGAGCGGACTGAGCCGCATGGCCAGATCGACGTGCTGCCGTCCGTCCGCCGCGCGCCCTGCGAGCGCTTCTGTCCACGCCCGCGCGTAGATGCCCTGAGCATAGTGCGGACTGACATCGGTCGCGCGCTCGAGCCAGCTCAGGCTGGCATCGAGATCGCCGTCGAGCCAGTAAGTGCGCGCCATGGTGAAGTTGACGAACGGATCGAGCGGGTCGAGCTCTAGTCCGCGCGCGGCGTAGCGGCGCGCCTGGATGACAGCGCCGGCGACGTCGTCCGTGTAGTGCATGAACGCCGTCTGGAACTGGACGAACGACAAGCCGGCGTGCGCGCGAGCGAACGCCGGGTCCAGTGCAACAGCCCGTTGAAACAGCTCCGCCGCCGCGCTGTTGTCGACGCGGTTGAAGCGATACAAGTGTTGCAGGCCGAGATGGTACGCAGACCACGCATCGAGATTCTCGACCGCGGTGCGCCGCGCACGCGTGGCTTCGTGCAGCGGAATCCGGATCTCGAGCGCAGCGAGGATCTGCGAGCGGATCTGCTCGCGCATCGTGTGTACATCCTCGATGCGTCCCGAAAAACGATCGGCCCAGACGACACCACCGTCCGTGGTGTCGACCAGCTCCACGATCACGACGAGCCTTAGATTGACGAGCTCCATCGTGCCCCACAGGCAGTAGCGGACGCGCAGCAGGCGCCCGATGTCGCCGAAATCCGTATCGGGCGGGCGCAGACGGAACGACGACCCGCGAGCGGTGACGAACAGCCAGTGCAGTTGCGCCAGGTCAGTGATCAGCTCGTCAGGCAGCGCGTTCGCAAGGCCCGCATATCGTTCATCGTCGCCGACGAATCGAAACGGCAGGACGGCCAGCGATGGCCGGGAGATTCGGTCCAGACTTGCCACGAGGTCCGCCAGACCCTGCGGACCTTCGCCCGCGCGCTGCTCCGCAGCGGTCGCCGCCGCTGCGCCACGCGAGATTTTTGCCGGCGCCACGAACCGGTAGCCCTGGCCATGGATCGTCCTGATGAGCTGCTGCGCCTTGCCGTCATCCCCCAGCGCCTGCCGCGCCGACTTGACGCGGCTGGCCACTGCCGCATCCGTGACGACGCGGCCGTCCCAGACTTTTTCGACGATTTCGTCCTTGGAGACCAGGCGCTCGCGGTTCTCCACGAGCAAAACGAGCAGTGCGAAGACCTGCGGCTCGAGACTAACGGCCTGGCCGCCCGACCGCAGCTCGACGGCCGCAAGATCCAACTCGAAGTGACCGAACGTGTAGATCATCTGCGGCAAGCATAGAGCGGGCCGCTGCACCCACCAAGCCTCTGCAGAAATCCTCCAGGCCGTCTGCAAGCTTCGCCGGCCGCGACGTGCGAGCCTGTCCGCGTCGGCTCGGAAATGGTCCGGGCCTGCCACCCACGTTCGAGGAGAAGGTTTCATGCCCCTGGTTACGATCGATGTGATCAAAGACGTCTTCACGCCGGCCCAGAAGAAGGAGCTGATCGCGAAGGTCACCGAAGCGATGATTGCGGTTGAAGGCGAGAACATGCGTCCCGTTACCTGGGTTCGCATCAATGAATTCGAGGGCGGCGATTGGGCGATCGGCGGCAAGGCGCTGCGAGCGGCCGATGTCCATGCGCTCGCCGCGGGCAAAGCTGCGTAGAGGAGGAGGAACGGCCATGTTGCGACTGGGGATCTTTTCGCTGCTAACGGTAGCCGCCGCGTCCTTGATGGCTCATGCGGCGGAGCAGGAGCGTGCGATCACGTGGACGGCGGACGATAGCCGACTTCAATGGACCCCTTGTCCAGCATTCCTTCCCGAAGGCTGCAGGATCGCCGTCTTGCACGGCGATCCTGCCAAGTCGAATGCTGACGTGTTCTTCAAGGTGCCGGCGAGTTCGACTTTGCCGCTGCACTGGCACACGTCCGCGGAACGCATGGTGCTCGTAGCTGGCGAGCTGCGCGTCACGTACGAGGGCCAGGCAGCGACGATCCTGAAGCCGGGAACGTACGCCTACGGTCCGGCCAAGCACGCTCACAGTGGCTACTGCGCGAGTGCCGTTCCCTGTGTCCTATTCATCGCGTTCGAGTCGCCGGTGGATGCGGTGAGCGGGAGGAGGGAGTAACGCTACAGCGCACCCACCGGCTCCTTGCGGGCAAGACTGCCGGCCGTGCACCACGCGGCGGCGCTGATGGTCAGCGCGATCACGAGCATGGTCCATTCGGTGCGGTTGCCAGGATCAGCGATGACCCGTGGCAGATGGAGCAGCAGCACGAAGCCACTCACCATTGTCGCGAACAGAATTGCAGCGACGCGTGCAAGGACGTTCGTCAATATTGCGACGCCTGCGAGGAAGTGACCGGCGCCGGTGAAGTAGGCCCAGAACAAGTGCGCAGGAATGAAAGCTGGAATCATGTCGGCCGTGAACTGCGCATAGGCCCAGTGCGACATGCCGAAGATCGGCAGGCACGCGCCGAAGGAAGTCCTGCCGATGAGCATCGCCCGGCGCGCGAACAGCGTGCCCGGCACTTGCGTGGCGGCCAGCATCAGTGCGCCGGCGGCGACCTCGATGCGTTCGGTGAATCCGAGCCAGGGCAGGATGCTCAGCGGATCCATGACTACGCCCGGCCCGTGTAGCAACACCGCCCACACGAAGAACGCCGCGGCGCTCGCAATGGCGAATGAATGCTTGTAACGATCGAAGAGGAGGCCGGCGCCGAGCGCCCAGAACAACGCGGCGGTGATATAGGCGAGCACCGTCCGCCCCGGCACCCACTCGGCCACCGGCTGCCAGTTCAGCGCGAAGTCCCCGGTGACGAACCCGAGCATGCCCAAACCGAGCATCGACACCGCGAGCGAGATCCGGCCGACCCTCAGCAGGGTCGGCGGATGCGCAGCGGCCGCTTCCGCATCTGCAGTGATCGTGCTTTGATTCACGTGTGATGCGCCCTCCCGGAATAGACCGGCAGGCTAGCGCAACGACTTGTCCGAAGACTTGGGGAATCTTGGCGGCGGTGGCGCAGCGATGACCTTTTGGCCCGAGATGCGATTCGAGCGGATTTCCACGGACGCGAAGATCGCGGATCCGAGCGCGTACGGCATTGCCCCGGGTCCGGCCGGCTACAGCATCGCCGATCTGCACTGCGTTCCTGCCGTTCAGCCTCACGCGCAGGGCATCTATACGGAGAGCGGCGTCGCGCTCGTCCTTTCCGGCACATTCGAGCATCTGAGCGACAGTCATGCCTGCATGGCCGTGCCAGGCTCCCTCGTGTTCGCCAACAAGCGTGCGGAATTTTCCTGCCGCCATCAGGGATTGGAGCGCAATCGGCGCATCGTGGTGTTCTTCTCTGAGGAACTGCTCGAGCCGCTGGCAGCGGACTTGCGTCTCGACGAGCCGAAGTTTCATGCGGCGTGGGCTCCGCCTTCACGCCTCACGCCCAGGGTGGCAGGCCTGCTGTTGAAAATTGCGCGTGGCGCGGTCGACAGCGATGAGGCGGCCGTCGCGATCGCGCACACATGCCTGCGCGCTGCCGGCTGTTTCCACTCGGACAAGGCGTCTGATGTCGATACGCGCCGTATTCTCGATGCCGTGCGCTACATCAACGCGCATTTTTCCGAGCCTTGTTCGCTGGATACGCTCGCGGCCGTCGCGAGCATGAATCGCTTCCGTTTCGCGAAGCGCTTTCGGGCGGTGACGGGCGAGACCGCGAATCAGTACGTCATCAATCGCCGCCTGTCGGCCGCCGCGACGCGCCTGGCGTCGTCCCGGTCGCCGATCGCGGAGATTGCTTTCGAAGTCGGGTTCAACGACATCTCTTATTTCGACGCGTGCTTCCGCTCCGCGTTCGGATGCGCCCCGAGCATCTGGCGCCGCGGGTGAACGGCGCTGTCCACTCAGCGCTGCAGATCGATCAGCAGGACGTCCGCGTTGTCGCGGATCCGATCGAAGATGATCTACGGCTGAGTCAAGTCGGCGCGGAGAATCTGCGTCAGCGCAGCGGCGCCCACCAGTAGCGCAGCTCCGGCACGCTCAACTCTTGCGCGACCGGCCGCGTTGCAGCTTCGACGATCGTGCCGCCTTGCCGATCATAGAAGCGGCGCGCGACGTGGTTAGCCTCTACGCACCAGAGATGCATCGCCGTGGCCGGCGACACGCTCGCAATCCATTCGCGTGCCGCCTGGAACAACGCAAAGCCGATGCCAGTACCTTTCGATTCCGGGCTGACGTGCAGATTGTCCAGCCGCGCGCCCCAGTTGGGCTCCGCATCGAGCAGCACGCAGACGAAGCCCATCAGCACTCCGTCGCTCACCGCTTGCAACACCAACCGGCGCTCGGCTGGAACGCTGGCGAAGCGCGCGCTCCAGAATTCCAGGCGATCGGCCACGACGTGCTGGTCGAGGTATTCGTCCGAGAGCATGCCGCGATACGCGCTGCGCCAGCTCTGCGCGTGCAACCGCGCGATCGACTCGATGTCGTGCGTGCTCGCCGCAGTGAGAGAGATCTGGCTCATCCAGGTGCGAATTCTTCCACAGGTGAGCGGGCACCGATACTCCGCCACTCTCCGACCACGGCACGCAACAGCAATCCGCCGACGATCGCGAACGGCAGTGCCGTCACTGCGCCCGGGAAATAATCGAGCTGCACGATCGTCTTGATGACGTGATGCGATTCGATCAGTCCGGAGATGCCGAAGAACGCGAAGCCGACGACGCGCGCCCGTCCACTGCGCAGTGCGCAGTACATGAACGTCATCACCAGGAACACGACGGCGAAAACCATGAACACGATGCCGGCGTCGCGGTCCGCGAACAGGCCGAGCACCGCGCCGACTTGTCCTTGCAGCTCATAGAGCTCGTCGAAGCCGGTCAGGAACTGCTCGAGGCCGTGCAACGGCAGGATGACGAGCAACCAGCCCACGTAGTAACGAATGTCTTTCATGAGGCCCTCTCCAGTTGAAATCCCACTGGGACCACGATAAGGGCCGCGGCGCCACGAGTCGTCAGGAAACGGTCGTGTTTCGGTCGGCATTCACATCGCAGACCGTGTTCAACTCGCGCGCGCCTGCTCCCACGCGATCCGGCAGCGGCTGTGCATGTGAAGCTCGACTTCACGTTGCGGCATGCGAAACGACAAGTCGAAGCCGATCTCATCCGCCCGCACGAGCACCTGGCACACGCAACACGCCTCGCCGCGGCCGGAGCCGGCCCAGCTGGCCGCCGGATCGCTGAACGGCAGCTTTCCCGAAACCAGTAACTGCCGCGCCCGCTCGCGCAGCACACTCTCGTCGATGTCCGCGACATTCATGGGAGCCTCCAGTCTTTTCCTCACGGGCTCTCAGGCAATACGATTCAACCTGGCGGTTTATTCCCTGCCCGTGTCGATCCTCGAGGGGTCCGTTCGTCATATAGATATGAATAGCCACTCCTACCGCTGGACGATCGTCGGCATCGGCGCGCTCATGACCTGCGTGGCG
>Ga0209382_10005059_pt1 | contig 17248 bp, 21 predicted proteins | sample SoiMetdeltSBSDD5_FD_187599 | JGI IMG/M metagenome (GOLD analysis project Ga0209382, IMG submission 187599) | Bulk soil microbial communities from a Populus tree surrounding site in Tennessee, USA - Soil MetaG P. deltoides SBSDD5 (SPAdes) (version 2) | ecosystem: Environmental > Terrestrial >...
GGCGTGGTGACCATGCCGATCCAGACTGATCCAGCTGCATTGCATATACTGAACTAAGTTTTTGTTTTTATAGGCACGCAGAATTTTAAAACAGCTTCTAAACTGTTTTTCATGCCGCCTGCACCATTCTGTGCCCTGAAAAGGGCATATTTTATTGCCGTCCCGTCTTCTTAAGTACCGCAAACTCTCATCAGGAAATGGGCTTTGCGCAGGGAGCGGGTTGCGCAACACATCGCACGCGGTCAGTAAGCCCCCAGACCCGCTACAATCCCCGATCATCGATTTTGAGAGGGGAGGGGGAAACTTGTATTGACCCTCTCATTTTTTTCGTTCCTGGGGCATCCTAGCGCGTCAGAGTCAAGGAAAAATACATACTCAGATCGGAATTGGTTTCTGCGGCGCAACGAGCTTCGTCCACTGCCAGAGAAGGGAAGACGACGAGCTCTGGTTAGAGCCCTAGGGTGTCTTTGAGTTGCCGCAGGCCGCCTTTGCGGGTTCTGGGGTAGACGGTGAGCTTGTCGGTTACCGGATCAAACGCCAGCCAGTAGTCCGGGAGCTTATCAGGCTTAGCAGTCAGGTTTTTCATGGCTTGTCGAAAGCGTTTCAGGGTTGCGGTTGAGCCGCTTTTCTTATGCAGGAGGGGTAGATGAATTGACCACGTTTCCTGGTTGCCGCAGTGTTTTCTTGCCAGTTCATACACCCGTCTTTCCAATCCGCCACTGAGCCTGAAATACTCCCGGTGAAGGGTGAGCACTTCGTGACTCAGGACAGCGCGAAATAGCCAGTCGGCAAGCATCACTTGGACAGTGGCATTGGCCGCTTCCTCCACCATCCGCCAACTCTCAAGTAAATGAAAACTCTGCGTCGTTTCCCGGCCAGCAGTTTTGATATTGGTCTTAATATTCACCCCGTGAAGTCGATCAAGCGCATGTTTGAGAAGGGTATAGCCCTGTTGTCCTGTGGTACGGTTGGTTGAGACGAGAAAATCATACACCTCAAACTGGACAAGAGGACTCGGCAGTCTGCCGTTTTTCATGCCTTCAATCAGCTGCGAACAGCAGAAAATCAAGACGTCTTTGTCATAGATCGTTGGCAACCCGTAAGCAGCGGGGGCAATGGTGATGCTATTACCGTTGTGTTCGTAGTGCCTGATTGCCCGATCCGGATTTTTAGAGAGCGAAAACAATGGGTGTTCCATGCTGGCCTGATCGTCTTTGATCGGCCACACCCAAAAGTCTGCAATGAAGAGGTCAAGATTGGTATGGCGGTCTTTGGTAAGCATACACCCCCCTGTGAAATTTGCCGCCCGACTGTGAAGTGTGTCGTACATCAGGTACCAAAAACAAGCCGAATTGTCGTACATCAGGTACCGCTACTTCGTACATCAGGTACCTTTTTGCCTGCAACCCATTGATAATAAAAGCTTCCCCAACCCTTAACCCGCGCGCGCGTATTTAACACATCTATAAATCTTTAACCGCAGAGCATGTGGAAAACCCCGTTATTCCAAGCTGAGACCAAAACCCTCAAGAACCTACCCTTCGTTCGCCATGCTCACTTCGCCCCACGGCTACGCCGTGGCCTAGGCGGTATATCCCCCTACGCTAACGCTTCGGGGGATCATTTATTTTTTATTTCCGGCCTCTGAAACCTAAGTATAGCTCCGATCCTGCCTCGTGCCGTCAAGGGCAAGCCCTCCGGGTGCTCTCGCACCCTTGACGGCGGCAGCATCTCCGCAAATTCTTCTCTTGCCGAGGCCGGAAAAATGCCGTTTTGTTCATAGGCATATGACGATATCACTATCAGTTAGCTGCGGTTGTGCGCCGGCGAGCAGAGAGAAAATGGCTCCGGGTAAGCAGTGCCCCAAGACTCCCGGAGTTTCCACCTGTTGATGACTTCGGAGGGTGCACTCTCGGAACTGAGGATACCAACCGCTGGCAGATCATCCCCGAGAGAGCTTTGCGGAAGGAGCGGGCTTGTCCCGCGACTGAGGCAATGCAGCCCCCGGCAGGGGAGGGTCAAAAAGGACGGCTCATCAGTCGGCGAAGCGTAGGTGTGAAGGGAGGCGTGATAGGAGATTTCCCGCACCTACTACCAGGACTACACGTTTCGTTTGTGTCTCTATGCATCAGGGTACACAACAAAGATCAGAAAAGGGAGGTTAAGGTGTTGTGTTTTATGAGATTATTGGTCAGGCTCTGGTCTCTTGTCGGGGGGTTGTCGGGAAGCGCTGTCGCTCGATAGCTTTGGGCTATCGTTCCCGACAACCCCCCGACCCCCTTGCAATCCTCTCGTCTGTGGTGATCTATGGTGCGCGAGGTTCCAAGGGGAGCCTGACACACGGTATGCCCCCTGCCAATTCATTCCCTTTGACCCTTTCTTGGCAGGGGGCATGCTGTTGTCGTACTGGAGTTAGATTCTCACCAAGGAATTCGCTTCGCTCATGCTCTTTGTACGCTCGTGGAGAGCGCGAGGGGTGCGACCAAGGTAGCCGTCTCCTTGCCTTCTCATTGTGTCATAAAAATTTGCTCCTTCTGTCAAGAGCCCGTGCATCAAGGAAGACGTTATTAGAGGGGCTCTTGACAGCGCAAATTTTTATGGGCTGGTGGGTATTGCCAGGAGACGGCTACAACCCGGCGCTGGCGGAAAGGAGGTGAAGACATCTGAAATACTTCAAAATCACCAAAACCTGGATGGTGAAGGTCAAAGATGAAGAATCTGAGGCAGACGCAATCAAACTGATTGCCGCTGAGCCGCAGAAATACCTGGATTCAGAGACCGTGACCAGGACGGAATATAAACAAAAACCGCAGCAGAAAACCGGCTGGGGCACAGCTATGAAGGATCAGCTGCTGGGTAGTGCCAACGGGAAACGATAATCCCATTGGCTGCACGAGAGGTAGCTTGTCTACCAACCGTTCATCACCACCGTGGTGAACGGGAGTTGGGAAGTTACCACCTCCGATTATAGCATACCCCCCTCCACGAATGGCAATCCGCAGGCCGCCTTCTGGGGCGCGCTCGGCTACAGCTTTCTTCCCTTCTTATCCTACAGTCGCGCGCCCCCCACTGAATGGACAGGACACCAGGGTTTCCTCTTTTGCAAGAGTCGAGATGAACAAGGTCGTTGCCTTGCTCTTGCAAAATTCACCTTCCCTTTTGTCGGTCTCCCTAGTAAGGAAAACAAGGCAAGGCTTAGCTTTCCGACATAACAAATTATGATCTATTTACAGGACAGCAAAATACAAGTCACCAGCTCGCAAGACGTCGCAAAAGTCTTTCAGGATTTACTACTGCTGGAAGACGCTACCGGCCAGGAAAAAGAGCATTACTATGTGATGCACCTTGACGCACAAAGTCGGATCAAACTGGTTGAGTTAGTGAGTATGGGGACATTAACCAGTTCGCTTGTTCACCCAAGAGAAACCTTCAGGCGGACAGTGATTGCCGGAACAGCCAGTATTATTGTTGCCCATAATCATCCATCAGGAGAGGTTGAGCCGTCGGATGAAGATACAAAAGTCACCAGGGTGTTACATGATGCCGGCAACATACTCGGGATAGCCTTACTGGATCATATTATTTTTGCGAAAGGTAAATGTTTCAGTTTTAAGGAGAATAGAGAGCACACCATAACGGGCCGGCGAGCGCATGTGCGCAGAAACCTAGGGTTAGGAACGTAAGGATGGCACCGAAGGGGAAAAATTACGGCGGCCCTAGCCAGGCCGCCGTCTGGTATGGAGGAGAGGAGACGTATAGGCAAACGTCAAATGTGCGTCGGACTCGGAAAATCTGATTGATCTCGGCTTTGTTCCAAAATCATATCTATAACGGTTAGCGTTTCTATATGTCAGAGCTGCGTGGCTTGTCATGCCATCAGCGTTATGCATAAGATGATATCCCCGATCCGGCTGATTAACCGTGATGGCAGTCACGTGGGGTAGGTGAGGGGAGTCACCTGGCGGAAAGTGCGCTCTCTATGGTTTCGCTCGATGCCCCTTTCCAGTCGGAATATACCGGTACAGCGTTGTCCGCGATATTTTGAGCGTTTCACAAATCTCGTTGATGGAGAGATTTTTGTTCCCGTACAGTTCCCTCAGCATTGTCACCTTTTTGGGACTCAGCGCCTTTGGCCGCCCGCCTTTTCGTCCCCGCGCTCTGGCAGCAAGTAAGCCTGCCTGTGTCCGCTCTAGTAAGATATCCCGCTCCATCTCCGCAAAGGCCGAGGCGACGTAATACATACATTTACCCATCGGCGTATGCGTATCAATATCCATGGTCAACACTTTGAGATGCACCTCGCGTTTGGCAAAGTCGTTGAATATATCTACAGCCTGGCGCATGGAGCGAAAGGCGCGGTCAAGCTTCCACACCACGAGGGTATCACCTTCCCGGATGTAGGAGAGGAGCTCTTGCCACTCAGGTCTGTCTGCTTTGGCGCCGGTAAGGTAATCCACGTAGATTTTGTCGCACTTGGCATCTTTCAGCGCGTCAAGCTGGAGCTGCGGATTTTGGTCTAGTTTACTGACTCTGGCATAACCGATTAACATACTGATTTTACTATCCTATTTGACTTTTGTTAGTCTTCTTGCTACTATGCGCATGTTATGCAATACAAATACCTTGAAGCTCGTCCTGACCGCGTAAGCGGAGAACTCACCATTAAAGGCACCCGTATCCCCATTGCCCAGGTGATCAACATGCTTGCCAACGGCTATACCATTGAACTGCTCCACGAGGGCTGGCCATGGCTTTCTGCCACAACGCTCAAGGGCGCTGTCCAAGAAGCTACCCAGCTTCTGAGCGCTCAGACTCATGCCGAAACCGTTTTACAAACATAAGACGCTGCTTGACGAACAGCTCTTGCATCGGCGTATGTACCCGCTGCTTAATGAACGCTTCGATGTCAAGCATGTTCGGGATGACCTGCATTTAGCCGGCCTTCCCGATCCGCAGGTCTACGAACTTGCCGTCAAGCAGGGACGCATTCTTCTCACCACAAACGTCAAACATTTTCGCCCGTTACTTCGGGAAGATTGCCCCGGTATCATCGGGATTCCGGGCGCCTGGTTACCCGACCGTATTGATACCAAACTGACCGCCCTTCTCATGCGCCACGGCCCCAACTACTTTCGTGGCCGTTACCGTTCGCTCGCCGCAGAAGAACAGCCAAGTAACGCCGCATAAGTCTCCCATTAGAAAATCGCCAACTGGCCATTCTTCTTCTGCTCCTGCCGTTTGTAATGCAAGCCTAGGATAGCTTTGTACATGACGCGGCTTAACAGGAACACCTGATTGATCTCTTCCTCCTTGGGCACACGGCCTAATTCATCGTGGAGGGCAACAGCGATTTTCGCTTTGAGAAGTTTCTTCTTTTGTGTGGCGGATGGCATACTCCCTTTGTATCAAAACTCATGATACTTGTCAAGATATGAAACTATGATTTAGGGATGCAATTTTGGTACAGCCGCTGCACTGTAACCAACCGGTTTTGAAGGCGATAGGAGGGGAGTACCAAAAACGAGGGTTTTTGGAATAAGTTGACAAAATACTTGACAGGGTTTAGAATGCGGGTAATCGCGTACCCCTAAGCAGTACGATGGGTTACGAGATGAAGTATGGAGCAAGAGCATTTTCGTCTACAGCCTGAGAACCCGAAACAAAACGCCCCTGCCTCAGGGGCGGGTCCCCTTGGAATTCCGCCTCCCAGCCCGGAAGGGGAGAGACCTCGAGGCGAACTCACACCACAACAAACTAAGCCAGAACAACCTAGGCCGAAGAGCGCGAAGGGTAATTCTCCTGCTGAGAATGTTCGGCTGCCAAAACTACCGCCCGCTGTATTTGATTGTGTTGTGCCTGAGATAACAATTCCACCAGTTCATCTACGCTCAATGTTGCGCAGCGGAAGTATTACCGAAGACCAAGCGCAACAATTTGAGCAGGAATGGCGGGAGAATTTAAAGACATGGGATAGGCAAAGGATGGAGGAAGAGGTTCGTGATTTGAAAGAGGAGCGAGATGATGCTTCTCGCAACAAGAAACAAGAGCAAGTACAGGATGTAGAGTATCAATTGGAAGCCCTTCAAGAGGAGTTGCGGCAGCGTAAAGCTCATTGAAGGGATGCTTTATCGAATACGATCGCAATCAGGCTCTTCAAAATGTTTTTTATCTTCTTTTGGGAGGCGTTTGTATAGGTTCTGAAGCTCTTCCTTTCCTCCACAGCACGGGCGTCCTTTACGGGCATATGGGCAAACAATGCCGCAATGCGCACTTAATTGCTGACGCAGACTCTCGCAGAAGGCTCTTGTCTCGGTACTAAACTTAGGCTTAACTTTTCCATCATAAGGGAGCTCAGTAATACTAATGTACTTCTCTGCAGGTCGTCCAATCAATATTGGTTGTTGAAGAGAAAAAGGTATTAGAGCTTTGAAGCGTGAAAAATCATTATTTACGATGGCTTCGCTCAGCTCTCCCAGGTGAGGATATACTATATCATACCTTGCTGCCGTAACAGTCCAGTAAACGTCTTTCGGAATGCCCGCTTGTTCTAGTATAGGGTTGACTTCTTCGATAGCCTCTCTCTCCGCAAGAGCTAGTAACTTAAGCGTATCGAGACCGCTATCATTGTCTTTTTCTATCCTTTTATAATGTGATAAAACGATTGGCCAAATGTTTTTTTCTGTTTCCAAAAATTTACTTAAGAACTCCGCGCCGTCAACGTTGTCAATTTGCTCAAGCATTCGACAGACAGGATCAAATATAAAGCCAGCTTCATCAACAGGATCATCAAACTTATCACATTGCTCAGCAAAGGCTTCGTATGCTTTATTCCACTGTTTTTCTTCGAGTTTCTTTATGACTCGTGCTTCGACCTTATTCCTCACCTCAATGGGGCACCAGCGCAAGCCAAGATAGGTAGCGAAGATCTCTTCAACGGGCTCAAATTTCTTTACAAGATGGACAATTTGCTTATTAGTTTCTTCGAATTGTACCCATAATTTGAACGTCTCCTTACGAGAAAGTTTTTTTTCTTGTGTTAGTAGTATAAGAATTGCATGGGCGAGTTCCGACAACTTCTCCAGGACAACACCGCTGTGAGACGAATTTGCGCTGGCACGATGTGCACGTTCATGAGCATACGCAAAAGCCTCCGTCTCCCCATAAAAATTTTTATAATTCCCGTATATTGATCCCTGCAGCAATGCTTCGTGTACCCGTTCTAGAACTCCAGAACCCCTCGATTTTCTTAGGAGTTCGAAGTGATCGCTAATCTCAACACCTAGGTATGGAATCGCTCTGTCATTTGCGGACCACTGCCATAGAATGTCTTGATCTTTGAGGAAAGCGAGAGCTTGTTCCCTAATCTCAGGATCAATGGTCTCTTGCCGTGATAAATATTCTTCTGCGATCGCTATGGCTTTTGCGGGTTCTGTCCGTACCCCACGGTCGAGAAAATACATTGCTCCTCGGAGAGTTGGTAGACATATCGGTTCTTTTGATTTCTTAATGTGAGGCCATGCCGGGAAGGGGAGTCCTTGACCCACTTCTTCTGGGTAGTCTAGGAGTGAATGATAGATCGCTGGCGATGCAGTGAGCGATTCCTCAACGGAGAGTATACACCTATACACTGCCGGTGGATAGCGTGAGAGCATGGTCTTCGGGTGTTGAGGAGTGTTGGAACAGAAAACCCGGTTAAGCTGTAACAGTATACGACTTAATAGGTTACTGCCTGAGTTTGCAAAAGTTGCCGTGAATGTTCCGGCTTTTGAAGGTGGGGTTTGCGAACGCATGCGTGTCCATTTCATCATGTGCGCCAAGGTCTCGCAGAAAGTGATACTTTTGCCACGACCACGACCAACTTAATCCGGTTCCTTGTTCCAGGACTCTCCAGAATCCTCTTCCTCCTCGCTTGGCATATCCGCTACGAGAGCTCCAATCTCGCGGAGTTCCTTGTATGCTTCCTGGAGAATCTTTGCTACGGCCTGTAACATGTTCTCCGCTGCTTGCAACCTCTCCTCCGCTACGGCTATGCGGTGTAGCATGATCTCCCGATCATGTAAAGCAAGCGGCGCATGAAAAACTGTACTGGGGGCGGATATTGGATTGCCCGCCAAGGGCGATTGCGAGAGCGGCAAGAGCCAGCGCATGAGGCGGTCGCGGAGTGTGGGACTCGCCGCCGCAATCCTAGCCATGACCCTGGCGCGAAAGCCCAGCGGAGCCCGGGCATGGCGTACGAGAATCCCGAAGGCCTCTTCTAATACGGGGTCGCGGGGTATATCTGGTGATCGTTCGTGTTCATTATGCTTCATGGTCCGAAAGTCCCATAAGTTTCTTGAGGTGGTCCTCGGCATTTTTCAGCCGCCGGCGCACGGTCGTCTCTCCTACCCAGAACCGCTTCGCCAGCTCCACCAAAGAGAGTCCTTCATAATAACGCATCATCAGGAGGTCTCTTTCTCTTTTGTGAAGCTTCCTAAGACTGTCCTCAAGTCGTTGCTTTTCCAGCGCCTCTGCTTCTGTTTTCACAAGCTGATCTTCTGGTGAGTCAGGCGGGTTAGGGTGAGCGCTCGTCCTGATCGCGTCCTTGTTGTGCGCCACAATTGCTGCTATACGCCCACCTCTTCCTCGGTGACTCAAACATTTGTTACGGGCGATGCGGAACACCCAGGTCAAGACCTGCGAGTCTCCCCGGAAGCCGGGGAGGGCTTGACAAGCGGCTATAAATACCTCCTGAGCCACTTCCGCACCTACTACGGGGTCGCCCAGCATATTGACACAGTAGCCAACCACGACGTCTTGGAAGCCCTGGACAAGGGCGTCCCTGGCGCGCTGCACATCACCAGCCGAGAGTGCAGTCCGCACCCGGTCCTCCCAAGGCCGTAAGCGGTCCCAGTTTCCCACAAGGTAGTCCTTCGACGCGAAGTGTCCGTTATAAAGAAAACCGCGTCTCACAAGGTAGTCTTTCGACGCGAAGTATCCGCCATACGAAAAGCGCACCACCACTTGTAACACATTGTTTCCATGGACAGAAATTTTTTCGCTGCACCGAGTTGACGGCCTGATTCTTCGCCACAAGGACTATCTGTCCAAATGAGAACAGGGCAGTGGAATCAGTTTTGGTCAACCATAAGCCAAAGGAGGTGCGCCATGGAAGCCACCCTGCAGAAAATCTACTGTAACTACTTGAAGGAAGAGGGCTTCCCCCAGACCAAGATTGTTGAGGAAGGAGATGTCTTTTTTAAGGCGGAAGGCCAGGTGTATTTCATCCGCACGAATGCGGATTCTCCTGAGCGCTTTGCCCTGGTGCTGCCCTCCTTCTGGGAGATTGAGGATGAAGCAGAGGCATACCGGGCCTTAACCGTTTCCAACGAGGTACATCTTCGAGTCCACGGTGTAACTCTCCTTTGTGTCCACAATGCCGTCAGTGCGACTGTTGAGCTGTTCCTGGCAGACCCGGAGGAAGATATCAAAAAAATTTTCTATCCCTCCCTCAAAGCCCTGCAGCGTGCTGTGTACTGGTTTGTGACGCTGATGTACAAAGCAGAGCTCCCCGATCCCCCATCTGGTGGAGACACCGCTGTCCCTGCGCACACCAGTAACGGCGTCGAGAGCACTGGGGTGTACCTGTAAAGCCGACACGAGGGGCGAACGGACAATAGGTGATTCCACGCGGATATGAAGGGCGGTAATGGTATCTATCAATGGGAATAACTCAATAGTAAAGAAAAAGCCCAGCATCGCATCCTGGTAAGCCGCCTACGTTCCCCAACATACTCGGCTTACCTTGTGTTCCACACTGGCGCAACACCGGGCTTTTTTTGTGCAGATGCACGAAATAGAGCATAGCCTACCTTTGTGCATCCTCGCAATCTTGCCCCGCCTGCGCCTCTGTCCAACAGGAGGCGTGTCTCATGCAACTAGAAATACCACAACCCCAGGTGTGGTTTCCTCGATTTCTTCAGCCCGGTAAACACGACATACCTGCCCTCAAAAGTGGCATGCGTTACGTAATGCACCGCATCGATGCCAAGTACCGCGTTCCCTATAGCGTAGCAGAGCACGCTCCAGGGTCATTTCAGGAATTGAAAGCCGCCTCGACGTCTCAGCTTGTTATCTATGCGGGGGCAAGCGATCGAACGATTTACGGCGAGCCCTCAGTCAATTGGGCGCAACGGGCGATCCATGACACGCTGCATCTCGAACTATCGGCTGGCACAGACCCGCTGGGGGAACTCCGTGTCGCCCTTGCTCAGGCACTGGAAGTGGCCCGCGTTTCAGGTGACGTCCTGGCTGATTTCGCTTTCTGTGATACTGCCGGACAAACCTGGGCTACGCAGAAGTTCGGATGCTTTCCCGTTGACCAGGTGGGATTTGTCATGGAGCTTATCACCACCGGCCGCATTGAACTGTATTAGCACGGAGAGCGGTTCGAAGCTCCCCGCCGGATGAGGACGGCGGGGGCTTTGCGATGACAGAAGGAGACACATCCATGAAGCACATTCGGATTCGAATTATCGGCAGCAAACACCCGCCCGTACAACTCCAAATCCAGGAAGGCACCAGAAGCTGTGATGTGCTGGCCCATCTCAAGGCCAAGCTCAACTGGCTCTCGGATTCCTGGGTACTCGCCTCTGCGTCCGATCCGTCAACTTACTTTCGTTCTAAGGAGAATTTGTATGACAAGATAGAAGACCAAGACAAGCTCATTGTTCTGTCAAACTATGATGCCGCTCGTATCACGTTTAAAAAACTGTTCCCCCTTACACAGTCTTTTCTGGAAGGAATGAAGTAATGAAAAGAGTCGCCGTTCGTATCGCAGGTTCCACCCGGCCGCCCCAAGACATCACGGTACAACCGGGGACGACTGCCGCCGATATACTGCGCCAGTTAGGGCTTGAGGGCTACCTCTTATCCGCCAAAGGCTCTGAGACCTACTATGGTGACACTGAGGTGGTATACCCGAGCCTTGTCGATGGTGATCTGTTACTGGCGACGACGCCAGCCGAGGTTGGCGCACGCTAACAGCACACGGGACTCGTCGATTCGGCGGGTCCCCCTCTGCCAAGGAGAACGACATATGGCACTGCGGATTCCCCCCAAGCCATTCAAAACGTTGAAAGAACTCTTTTCCCTCACGAAGCCAATCGAAGCAAAGCGGGATACCAACACGAAGCCTCTTGCGGTCAAGCGGGATACCACACCCTACATTGAGCGCCAAGGCTGGAAGCGTTCGAACGGCTTCTACCCCGTAACGTGGCAGGGCTGGTATCGGACAAGAGGTGGGTCTTGGGAGGGTAAAATCACTGCATCTACCCCACCCCAGTTTTATATCTACAAGCCTCCAGAGGCGCTGACAACCAAACACTCACACAAGGCCTGTTTTCATCGCCGGTCTGACGGATGGTGTGATGTGCATTTCCGTATCATCCCCGGGGACCTCTCAAGTGGGATTATCAAACTGGAAAGGATTTTATATGAAGCGTATGTTCTTCAAAAGTCCGCCTAAGACAACACCTTCGAATGAAGAGCCTGCCCGGCCGCAAGACGTCCCCGATCTTGCCTGCCGGCAAACAGATAGCCCTCCTGATCCCACGACCCTTTTTACCACCACCCGGGATCGAGGCATTGTGTATGTAGACGACTACATCCAAGCGCTTTCAGCGAACCTGCGAAAGCAGGATTTCCCAACGCTTGCAGTCTTGTGGGACGAGCTTGCTGACCTTCCCTACCATGTGGGTGTTGTGGCAACCGCGGATTTTGCTCTCCGGCATGTGGGCCAAGAGGCGCCTATTCCCGAATCGCCGGACGACCGTGGTGTTGCCCACTACCTCATCCACTCGTGGTTTTTGACCAGGTGCCACAACTACCTGACCGCCGATTCCCGGGGCTACGAACGCCTGCACCTTGTTTCCGGTATGGAGCTTAGCCCACATCGCTACACCCTGGATCACATGGAGCGAGTTGCCATGTCACATCAATCCATCGGCGGCGCAAGAGCAGACCAGAACGCCCTGAGTCAGGCACTCATGACCATGGATGCCTTTGATGCACACGTCCATGGATTATTCCACTCCCATCCGGGTAGTGGCGCCGGTGCTACCCACCCCTCACACATCGATTTCGCAACGCACAAGCGCTATGAGGACGGCGGCTATCCCCTCATTGGCGCCATCTTTGTCCCAGGGTTCGTTCGTTTCTTTTCCGCCAACAAAGTCTTTCGCATCACCATCTACGGCAAAGGCATTGAGCCAGTGCCAGGAGAAACCCATGTTTACAAAATCCAGAACCCCGAAACCCGTATTGTATCGTACCAAACATCTGAGGCCGAAGATGCTGGAGGAGGAGACAGTTGATGACAGGCAGCGAAAAATCTCGGGCTACAAGCCAGAGGCATATACCAATGCCACCATTACGTTAGTCGGTGCCGGAGGCCTTGGTGGACAGATCGGCCAAGCGCTCTGCCGCAAGGGCGTTGGCTTGCTTCGGATTTTTGACATGGATGTGGTGAGTCTCAGTAACCTCAGCCGCCAATTTTTCTATGAGCAAGACCTCTACAAACCCAAAGCCCACTGCCTTGCCAAAAACCTTGGCAAGGAAGGTTTTCTCGGTACCACCATCCAAGGGTATGCGCTCAGTTTTCAGGATGCCCTGAGCTGTGGCATTGACCTGGTGACGGATACCACCCTCGCAATTTGCGGTGTGGACAATAACCCGTGTCGGATAGCAGTATCCCGCTACTACAGAGAACGTAATATCCCCGTCATTTTCACTGCGGTGAGCACCGACGCAACTCACGGGTATACCTTCGTTCAAGAAGCAGGCGAAGATACAGCCTGCTTTGGTTGCCAGTTCCCCAAGGCAATCAATGATGAGACCTACCCATGCGGAACACCGGCAGTCATTGACATTCTCAAAGTAGTTGCCGGCATTGTCTCTTACGCCGTCGACACGCTCCTCATGGAACGCCCGCGGCTGTGGCACTACAAGTCTTGCCATCTGGACGGCTTCCCCGGGAAAGACTGGATGGTACGCAAACGCCAGGATTGCAAGCTCTGCGGCTCAGTCGACAGTGAGCCGCAGGCAGGGTGCTTCGGCAACAACGCACCGCAGGCAGAGGCCAGATAATGCGGCCTGCTCAAGCGCCCAAGGCAGCCAAACGCCTCCTCGTCCTCGCACTTTCACCTAAGGATGAGGCCATGTTGGCTGCCTTTCCATTGTACCGCTTGCTCACAGCTCTGGATGTGGCACATCTGGGGCTGTACTCCTCCAAGTCACTGACCTACGTTCGAGAACGCCTGGCGCGACTTGCCGGCAACAAAGATCATCAGGACGAGGGCTATCCCTTGTATCGCTTTGGCATGCCAAGCGTCCCAGGACAAGGCAATCAAGAGCGTATCTATGCGCTTTCTGCAACCGGCAGGAAAATTGTTGAGAGCATGGGGCTGCCGGTGTCCTGGCATGTAAAAGCTTCGAAGATGCGCACGTTTTCGCACTCCCATCTTCTGCACTCCTTGACTCTCAACAGATCCGTTATCGCCTTTCACGCCTGGAGCCGCACCAAACCAAATATCGCTGTCGAGTCCCGCCTGTGCTACGACCTTGCCAAACACCCGCCAGTCCTCTCCCTCCCGATGCACGGAAAAACGGTCAAGGTTGCGGTTATCCCTGATGCGCTGCTGCTCATGACAAACGTGCGCGCAAACCAACGCTTGGTCATCCTGTGGGAGGTTGACCATAACACCGAGTCGCTCCCACGCCTGCGTACCCACATTGCGGCACGAGTCGCCTATGTCCAAAGCGCCCACTTCAAAAACATCTACGGCACTATCCCCTTTCGCATCGCCTACACCACACAAGGCCAAACGCCAAGCGCTAGCCAGGCACGGCTACAATCCCTGTGTACCACCACAAGTGAAGTGCTCGCCTCACTGAAAAAGTCGGAGTATGCCAGGTATTTCCGCTTTACCACCATCAACTTCCAAACGCTATACGAGGACGCTCAAATCCTTTTTGAAGGGTCTGTGTGGCGTCAGCCTAACGAGTCGGCAACCGTTTCCTTATTGACGGATGCAAAACCTACTCCATGAGGAGAACACTCTATGTCCCTGACAACACCACTGCTTGATGTGAAACGGATACTTGAGGAGCTTCTCAACCGCCTTCCGCAACCGCTACGGGAAAGGCTCCTCTTCTTACGACGTACCCATCCTAAAACACCCCTGCAAAGCCTTCCAAAGCCAGTCCGTACCGAGGTAAAAAGCATTCTGACAAGCGCCGGCGCAACCACCGCTGAAACCTCTGCCACTCATCGACCTGTCTTGCCCCACGGTCAGCGCCACAGCCAACCGTCAAACGGCACACCACGATCCGCACGCGCTGGCACTCTCAGGACACCAGACGCCTCAATTCTGGGAACGGACACAACAGGCAGAGAGATTGGGATTACTTTGAAGGATCGGCGCCAAGGCCTCTATGTCATCGGTGCCAATGGTGTCGGCAAAACGACGTTGCTTGAGCAGCTCATCCTGGCCGATATCCACGCCGGCAGGGGCGTCGCACTTATCGAGCCACATGGCGATTTAACGGCAAAAATTCTCGGTGGTATTGCTCCTCAGAGGATCAAGGACGTTTTTTACCTTGATGTTGAGGATGTCGAATATCCGTTTGGCCTCGGACTTTTCGAAGTTGCCTCCCCGAGAAATATTCGTACCATGGCCGCAACAGCAAGCTTCATCAGTCATTTATGGGAGGTTCTCTGGAACAGCGGATTTGATACGCCCCGCCTCATGCAAAACCTGCGGGCAGTCACGAGAACGCTTATTTCCAACCGCGGCAGTTCCTTTGCAGACATACCCCTGCTTTACTCCTGTGACAGCGTGCGGCAAAACATGCTTGCCAATGTGACCAATCCCCAGGTCATCCAGTTTTGGGAAGACTACGAGCGCAAAAATCAAAGAGATCGCGATCTCTTTACTGAAAGTACACTTAATAAAGTGACATCATTTCTTGATGAACCCATGATACAGCACATATTGTCTCAAGCAAAAACAACAATCGACCTTAGGTATATTATGGACAATTCTAAAATATTATTAATAAAACTCTCACCGCAGTATGAAGAAGCATCAAAACTAATAGGTGCTGTCATTATCGGGAAAATACTGATGACTGCTTTTTCACGAGCAGACACCCCCGAGGACAAACGCAAAGACTTTTGTCTTTACTGCGACGAATTCCACCGCTTCGCCTCATCTGATTTTGCAACCCTCATATCAGAAGCACGCAAGTTCAGAATCAATACCACAATCTCGCACCAGACCTTAACACAGATTTCAGAGCAAAACAGGGCAAGTGCCCTTGCCGCAGGTAATATCATCTGTTTCAGAGTATCAGGAGATGATGCCCATGTGCTTTGTCGTTCATTTGATACGACCCCGACCCCTCAGGTCATCATCAATGGTGAGGAGCCTGTCCGTTCCCCAACAACAGACCCCATCACCCACCTCGTTACCCGTGGCCACAATGACCCGCGAGTCGCCAGGTTTGCGCAAACCTATCTGCACAACCTTGAGTACTTTCTCAAAACGCCATCGAGCTCTGCCGTTGCCTATGTCAAAGAGTGGCAAGCTGCCTACTATAATGGTGTTGACGGGACGCTCATCCTTTATGACCAGCACCTCCAACAAGGCCGAAAGCTTTTAAATCAGGCGCTCTACGCCTGCATGAGTGAGGCAAACCCCAACCTCTACATCCCCATACTGGCCATTTACATCCTGGCTGCTGCCCAACGGGACCGCCGAGAGTACGTCTTCTCCCCGTATATCAAACACTATAACCACGGCTTCTTCTTTGGTCCCTTCTCTCTTGAGACCTTCGAGGAAAGTGCCCGGAAATTTGGCGAGGCGTGGTTTGTTGAGCCGCAGCGAAGCGCTAGGTACATCGCTGCCGTTGCCAAATATGCAAAGAAAGAACAATGTATGGCGGAGGCTGTGGTGTCGATGTTGACCGAATTGCGGTATGTGATGACCGTGCTTTCCTCCCACTCGCCTATTTTGGTCGATACCGGGCAGTACCGCCCCCGGCTGCAAACCCAAATCCAAACCTTCCAGGATCGGGAAAACCAAATAGCACGGGATCTCGCCAACGCCCCCAATTACTACGCGAGAGTCAAACTCGTCTCAGGCGGTGAATACACAATCCGCACCAACCCTGTGGCGGAGACGCTCACCGGCAACGCCCTCACCCAGCGTCTCCAGGCGATAAAGCGGCACATGCAGGCCCTTGGCGTTATCCGTCACTATACCGATGTTGCAGCAGAAATCCGAGCGCGCCAGATGAGGCTTCTTGGTATCACTGACACCGCGCCAGAGGACACAGACGAGCCACCGCCTTCAGACTCATTTTCGCTTGAGTAGCCCAGCGTTCCTGACAGCAAAGTCTTATCGCACCGCTGAAAAGAGCGATGTCGGCCGGTATCCCTGTTACTGGAAGAGCCTTTTGCCACCCCTGTCCACCTGGGTATACCCTAGGTTGACATTACCTATGCACCGTAAACTCACCAACTTTAAAAAAATAAGACTTTGATTGGTGAGACGGGTTTTTGAGCCCGTGGCATCACAATGGGGTGAAAATTTATGACATTGGCTTTGGCTATAAACTTTGATTTACCTAAATTATATATATTCTGGGTAAATCGAGGGCAACTCATCTGCCAATATACGGCATGTGCACAGCCTTCCTCTCCAGAGAGACGGCCATTTCTTACCGACTTTTACCAATTCTCGGTAACGTATCAGCATCCATAACTACAGCAGAGTGGAACCTCCCATTAGGATCGGTCATTATCTGAGAAACATCCTACAACGCGGAGGGGCAGGAGTATGGAGCATTTGGATATTCCGCAGTTTGTCAGCCTGCTAGTAGTGATATTGGGGATAGCCAAAGCGCTCGGCGCTCTGGCGCAACGCATCGGTCAGCCTGCCGTGCTCGGTGAACTGGTTGCTGGTGTTCTCCTCGGCCATTCGGTGCTCGGGCTGGTCGATCCGCAGACAGACGTGTTGCATCTGCTTGCCGAACTCGGCGTGATTATCCTGCTCTTTGAAATCGGTTTAGAAACGAATCTTCGCCAGCTGCTCCAGGTCGGTGGAGCCGCGACCGTAGTCGCCCTCGTTGGAGTAGCCCTGCCTTTCGCCTTGGGCTATGTCGTGTGCGTAATGCTGGGGTTTGAAACGCTGGTGGCAGTCGTCGCGGG
>Ga0209382_10005062_pt1 | contig 17243 bp, 14 predicted proteins | sample SoiMetdeltSBSDD5_FD_187599 | JGI IMG/M metagenome (GOLD analysis project Ga0209382, IMG submission 187599) | Bulk soil microbial communities from a Populus tree surrounding site in Tennessee, USA - Soil MetaG P. deltoides SBSDD5 (SPAdes) (version 2) | ecosystem: Environmental > Terrestrial >...
TGTGTCGTCCATCACAAAAAAGAACGTCGGACAGAATCCTTTGGTATCGGGATGAGAAAGCTAAACCTATACCTAGGTGCAATACGCCGCGAAAAATCAAAACGGTCTCACGGATGAACCAAGCACGACGCTTTCGTGGTCTTATTCCAAATTTACGCAGTCTTCATTCGACGTCTGCGGGTTCGAGAGCAAAAGATATCGGGCGGCCTTAGACAATAGCTATAAAGAGGCCAGTCATGAGAGCTTTCATCTTTGCGTGCATTGGGGCAATCGCCATCGCAGTCCTTGGAGCGTTTGTACTCGTCAGTATTCAAGAGACAGCAGCCCAGGCGTTTTCGACTTCGGCTGTGCGGCTTGGTCAATAGGACTGTAAGCCAATGTCCGCTATTGGCCCATAGCGGACATCACCACTATTCCCTGATAAGCTTTCAAGATTAGCTCAAATCTGGAGATACCCCATGCCTATTGGAGTCCTTTTTGAATTTCGCGGTGCGGCGTCCCGGGCTAAATACGAAAAGAGCGTCAAGATGATATTGAGAGGGCGCAGAAAGAGGCTCGCCGACTGGCCGGTCAAGGGGATACTCGCGCACATTGCAGGACCGATGCCGGGCGGCTGGCGCGTGATCGATGTTTGGCATTCGCGAACAGCCTTTAATCGATTTGGCAAGGAGCTTAAGCCGGTTTTGAAAAAGATCGGAATGCAAGGGGCGAGGCCGAAGATTTTTCCCCTCACCAGATTCATCAAATCCTAGCTCAGAGTTTCCAGCGAGCGCCAACAAAGATCGTAAGTTTGCCGAATGTCCGCTTTCGGAGGTAAAGCGGACACGCCTTTTTGCAGTGCGGGCGTCTGCTTCTGACCCAAAGCAGACATTGCTGGTTCTCATAGGTGCGCTCTAAAGTCACGCGATCGCAGTCGGCAATTTGCGTTCAATCTTCGGGCTGGAGCACCATATGACAAGTTCGAATACAAGCATTCTCGATGAGATCGCTGCCCTTGAGGACGCAAGGTACACGGCAATGCTGAAAGGGGATGTCGCGACGTTAGAGCGACTGTTGCACCCTGTCTTGGTCTATATGCATTCGAGTGGCGTCGCGGATAGCAAAGCCAGCTACATATCTGGGTTACGCGATGGAGTTTTGAACTATCAGCATATCGAACGCGCTGACCAGAAGACCGTTGTGCAGGGCAACACTGCGCTCGTTTTCAATCGACTCCTGATCAGAATCAAAGTGCGCGGCGTACATAAGGAGCTGGACAACCGGGCGGTAGCAGTTTGGATCCGAGACAGTAATGAATGGCGACTTTTAGGCTTGCAATCAGGGCCGACTGTAGTTGCCTCGGCGTAAAACAAGACTATGTCGTCGGTCACTCGTCGCCGCAGGCAAAGTGATCGAATAATTTCCCTCGATGTCCGCTTTTGGCCCAAAGCGGACATAAGCTAGTGCACTGCACATGTCTGCTATTGGGGGTAAAGCGGACATCGTGATTGCACTGCAAAATGTCTGCTTTTGATCCAAAGCGGAAGTCGGAATTCAGCCCTTGGAGATACCCGCGCTCTCGGGGACGGAGTAAGAGTGGCCGGTCTGGGCCATGAAACATTCGGGACATGATTGGTCTTCTGCGCCAGGCAATCTTAATATGCGCCGACCTGACTGGTTTCCATGGTTTCCGTATAGTGGCTCATGCCGCTCAATTATCACCGCCGGCATACGCGAGCCATGCACTTAGCCTGCGCATCCACGTCATTCATATCGCGGTCCAATCCAGGGTGGCTAGTAAAGCTTGGCCATGACAAGCCTCTGATTTCCAGATCGCCGAACTTGTCCTAATTGAGGAGAATGGAGTGGCATGGCGTGGCGGATCGGAATCGATATTGGCGGGACTTTCACGGACGTCGCCCTGGTCGAAGATACGAGCGGCAGCGTCGGTGTGGCCAAGGTCCCGACGACGCCGGATGATCTCGCGCGCGGAGTGCTAATCGCGCTGAAGCTGGCGATGGAGCGCCACCAGATCATTCCGGCCGAGGTTGGACTGCTGTCGCATGCGACGACCGTCGTGACGAACGCCATTCTCGAGGAGAGCGGCGCGCGCGCTGCGTTGATTACGACGCGCGGTTTCCGCGATCTGCTTGAGCTTCGCCGTTCGGCGCGGGCAGAGCTCTATGACCTGTTCCAGGGTCCTCCAACCACACTGATCCCGCGCCGTCGCAGGTTCGAGATCACGGAACGTGTCGGTGCTGATGGCGCCGTCGTCACGCCGCTTGCCGAGAACGAAGTGAACGAGCTCATCTCGGCGCTGAAGAAGGCGAGGGTCGATGCGATTGCGATCTCGCTTCTCTTCAGTTTCCTCTACCCTGAGCACGAGCGGCGGCTCGGCTCGCTACTGCGAGCTGCGCTGCCGGATGTTCCGATCTATCTGTCATCGGATGTATTGCCCGAGATCAAAGAGTTCGAGCGCACGAGCACGACCGCCGTTTGCGCTTACGTTGGGCCTATTCTCACCTCTTATTTACAGCGGTTGGAAAAGGTCATGCGCGATCACGCCCTGCCGCCACTCCACTTGATGGGCTCGAACGGAGGCGTGCTCGAAGCCGCCGAGGCCATCGCCATGCCAGTAATGGCCGTGGAGTCGGGACCCGCAGCCGGAGTGGTTGCTGCGACGCTGGTGGCGCGCCAAACGGGACGCCTCGACCTCCTCTCGTTTGACATGGGGGGCACGACGGCCAAGGCGAGCTTGATTCGCGGTGGTCAGTACGAGACGACGCCGGAGTACGAGGTCGGCGGCGGATCAAGCATGCGGCGCTGGATGAGCGGCATCGGTCATCCCATTCGCGTGCCCGTCATCGACCTCGCCGAAGTCTCCGCGGGGGGTGGATCAATCGCCTGGGTCGACCAAGCCGGCGCCCTGCGGGTCGGCCCGAAAAGTGCGGGCGCTAACCCGGGTCCCGCATGCTATGCCTGTGGCGGCACCGAGCCGACCGTCACCGACTGCAACCTCCTGCTCGGGTACCTCGACAAGGGGTCGCTGCTTGACGGAGAGCTCTCGATCGACCACGTGGCAGCTGTCACTGCCGTCCGCACCTGGCTTGCCGAGCCGCTAGGAGTTGATCTACGCACGGCTGCTTCTGCCGTCATCGATGTGGTCAATCACGCCATGGCGGAAGTTCTGAAGATAGTCTCGGTCCAGCGCGGGCACGATCCGCGTGATTTTGTGCTAGTCGCCTTCGGTGGGGCAGGGCCCCTGCACGCCGCTGCGCTCGCCAGCGAGCTCGGCATTGCCGAGGTGATCTGCCCGCCGATTCCTGGAGCCTTCTCGGCGCTCGGCTTGGTCGGCACGGATTTGAAGCGTGACTACGTGCAGACGCTATTCACCACCGCCGACATCGCCGATCCTGCAGCGGTAGAGGCTGCTTTCGTTGTACTTGAAAGCAAGGGGGTGGCGATGCTGGACAGAGCGGGCGTCGCGCCGGAACGGCGGCGGTTCGAGCGTTCTGTCGACGCGCGTTATCCTCGGCAATCCTATGAGCTCCAGGTGCCAGTTCCGCCCGGCGCGGTTGACACGGCATCACTAGAGAAGATTGCGGAGAGCTTTCACGCCCGTCACCTGAAAACCTATGGCCACCAGAACCGTGACGAGCCGGTACAGCTCGTCAACGTCCGTGTTGCAGCGATCGGCGCAATTCCGCCGCTGTTGGTCCGAAACAAGACGTCTCCTGGGGGTACAAACCCCGTCAAGTCGGAACGCCAGATCTGGTTTCGTGAAACAGGGGCGATCAAGGCCATGATCTATGATCGTAGGCTGATGCCGTCGGGACTAACGCTGTCTGGTCCGGCGGTGATCGAGTCGCTCGAGTCAACCATTCTTATACCCCCCGATTGGCAGGCAAAGATGAACCAGGACGGCTTCATTCTACTACAACGGATCCGGTGAAACTGACCGACACATTGCAGCGGCCCTCACAAGCGGTGGACGGTGAAAGCGTACTGCACCATGGTGCATGATCACCAGAAAACATGCTCTATTCTGTGGATTGGCGAGGCAAAAAATGCACCAGACGCTACAGAAGGCGGATCCCGCCGCCTTCGAAATTATCAAGAACAGTTTCTACAAGATCGCTGAGGAGATGCGGGTGGTTCTAGCAAAAACTGCCTATTCGCCGCTGTTGAAATCGGCTGGCGATTACTCCTGTGGGTTGTTTGACGCTCGGGGCGAAATGGTGGCGCAAGGGCCGGATCTGCCGATCCATCTCGGCTCGATGCCCGATGCGGTCCGAGCTGTGGTGGCGGCTTTCGCATCCGACGTGCATGAGGGCGATGTCTTTATCCACAACGATCCTTACTTCGGCGGGAGTCATTTGCCGGATGTGAATGTGGTGCGGCCAGCGTTTTGCGATGGCCAGCTTCTCGGTTACGCGTGCCTGCGCGCGCACTGGCCGGATATCGGCTCCGCCACGCCGGGCAGTTACGGCGCGGTCACTGAGATCTTCGGCGAAGGCTTGCGAATGCCGCCCCTTCGGCTCATTACCCGCGGGGCGCTCAATATTGATTTAGAAAAGCTCATTCTGGCGAACGTCCGCACTCCTGACGAACGCAAGGGCGATCTTGGTGCCCAGCTTGCGGCAACGCTGCGCGCCGTCGAACGCTTAAAGCAGCTCGCCCAACGCCATGGCAGCACCGAGCTCATCGGCTATATGAAACAGGTCATGGATTACTCGGACCGGCTCATGCGCACTACGCTCATGGGCCTTCCGGACGGAGAGGGATATTTCGAAGATTACTGCGATGGCGACGGCATCGCGGACAACTCGTCCGGCGAGGATGCGCGGTTTCGCATTTGCCTTTCCATAAGGAAGGCGGCCGACAAACTGATCGTGGATTTTGCCGGCACCGACCCGCAAGTAAAGGGGCCAATGAACGCGCCGCTGTCCGTCACTGCGTCGGGCATTTTTTGCGGCCTGAAGACCGCTGTCGATCCGAGCAATCTCATTCCGGCCAATTCTGGCTGCTGGCGCGGCATTGAGATCAAAGCGAGCGAGGGCTTGGTGGTCAACGCGGCGTTTCCCGCGCCCGTGGTCTATGCCAATCACGAGATGTCACATCGCGTGGCTGATATGGTGATGGGCGCACTCGTAAACTTCCTGCCGAGACAGGTGATGGCCTGCAGCCAGGGCACGTCGGCGATCTTAACTTTGGGCGGCACCGACCCGCGCAGCGGCCGGCACTATGTTTCGTACGAGACGGTCAAAGGAGGATACGGGGCGCGGCCCAACAAGGACGGCATCAATTGTATTGCCAGCGGCATATCCAACACGATGAACACGCCGGTGGAAATTATGGAAATGACTTTTCCGGTGCGAATCGAGCGATACGAGGTCAACCCGGATTCCGGCGGCGCCGGACGTTACCGGGGAGGTTGTGGCGCAAGGCGGGTTTGGCGCCTACTGGCGGGCGCTGATGCGACTGGAGCGCTGTGCATGGAGCGAATGACCTCGCCGCCCTTTGGTTTGCTCGGCGGTGCACCCGGTGCCGCCGCGGTGGTGAAGCTCACGACCGCTGACGGGGTTACGCGTGAACTGCCGAGCAAGGGAGCATTCGCCGCGCCGGCGGGCTCCATCATCGACATGATCACGCCCGGCTCGGGTGGTTTTGGCCCAGTCGCAGAACGCGATGCCGCTGCTATCGGCCGAGACCTGGTTGATGGCTACGTGAGTGTGGCGGCAGCGGAACGCGAGTATGGCATCGTGGATGCCGAAGCGTTGCGAAGAGCAGCCGCTTCGGAGGACGCCAGGTGACCTATATCCCGAACTCCATCGAGGCGCGCGACGTCGCAAGCCTCGTGCATATGCAAACGAACCTTCGCACGCACCAGCAAGATGGACCACTCGTCATTGCGCGCGGCGAGGGCTGTCTCGTGTTCGACGAATCCGGTCAGGAGTACATCGAAGCGGTTGCCGGGCTTTGGTGCGCCGCGCTTGGCTTCGGCTCCGAGCGACTCGCCAAGGTCGCCTACGAGCAGATGTGTAAGCTTGGCTACTACCACCTCTATCGCCATCGCTCCACCGAGCCGGCTATCGCGCTGGCGGAGGAACTTCTCAAGATCGCGCCCGTCCCTATGGCCCGCGTCGTCTTCCAATGCTCGGGCTCGGAAGCGAACGACACCGCGATCAAGCTCGCCTGGTATTATTGGGACGCTGTCGGACAACCGCAACGCACCAAGATCATCTCGCGCCGAATGGCATACCACGGCAATACCTGCGCCGCCGTGAGTCTGTCCGGGAAGCCAGACATGCATGTAGGATTTGGCTTGCCCTTCACGCATTTCAAACACACAGAATTTCCCCATTATTACCGTCAGCACAAGCCTGGCGAGAGCGAGGTGGAATTTTCGACGCGCATGGCCGAGGCACTAGAGATTCTCATTCGAACAGAAGGACCTCAAACTATTGCTGCATTTTTCGCAGAGCCTGTCATGGGCGCCGGCGGCGCGATCCTTCCCCCGCAAAGCTACTTCGAGAAGATCCAGGACGTCTTGCGCAAATATGACATCCTGTTGGTTGCCGACGAGGTGATTTGCGGCTTTGCCCGCACCGGCGAAATGTGGGGCTCTCAGACCTATGGGGTCCGGCCCGACATGGTGACCTCAGCCAAGGCCCTTTCAGCCGCTATGCAGCCCATTTCAGCGGTGTTCATCAACGATCGGATCCACGAAGCGATGCTCGCGCAGTCAGATAAGTTCGGCAACTTTGCGCACGGTTTTACCTATGCTGGGCATCCCGTCGCAGCGGCAGTTGCGCTCGAAGTGCAGAGGATCTACGCGGAATTGGATATCGTCAGCCGCGTCAAACGCCTGGCTCCCCTATTCCAGTCAGCATTGGGCCGGTTGAAATCGCATCCGCTCGTTGGTGATGTGCGAGGGGTGGGCCTAATCTCGGGCATCGAGCTGATGCGCGACGCCCGCAGGCGCATTCCCTTCGACCGTGCCATCAATGTCGGTGCGCGCGTCGACGAGGCCGCAAAGCGGCGCGGGCTCATCTTACGAGTGGTCGGCGATCGGTTGGTGTTCGCTCCGCCACTGGTGATAGAGCCGCCGCAAATCGAACAGATTGGCGAGCGACTCGAACAGGCCTTGGACGATGTTAGTATCGAGCTGAAGAATGAAGGCAGCTTGCGATGAATCTCGTGTCCCTCCGAAAACATCAACTCGGGAATCTCTGTGGCACTCTAGTTGGTTCAAATTCCCTGTTTCACGCACGCAAATTCGCTGTTCCTTCGCAAAAATTCCCCGTTCTGACAAATCGGTATGCTGAAGCCTGAGCGCACATCGCCCTGCTGCCAGGCGCCGCCGCCGATGCTGGACCCGAAATTAAAGATGAAACAAACGGCTCAGTAAGAACTTTTTTGAAATGATTGTTGCAGAAGTTCTGCTCCATCTGCTAATCAGGTGAGATGAAACGCTTGGCCCTGGCGGCGAGGCTCAAGTCCGATTTCGACGCGCTATCGTCGCGGTTCCAGGACGCGGCGCGATGGATGATTGATCATCCCGCGGATGTCGCGCTGCTCACCACCCGCGAGCAGGCTCGTCACGCTGGCGTATCGCCGGCAACGATGACCCGGCTCGCGCAACGATTCGGGCTCGAAGGCTATGACGATGTCCGCAAGCTCTATGCTGACGCCATGCGTCGTCGGCCCGAAGAGTTTCGAGGCCGCGCCCAGGAATTGCTCGACCGCCGCAACGCGGAGGGCGACGCGGCGCTCGTGCAGGACATCTTTTCCGCACTCGCCCGGCATCTGCAGGTCCTGTCGTTGCCGGCGGCAATCGAAAGCTTCGCCGCGGCGGCGGACCGGATCGCCGCGGCCGATCGCGTGTTCTGCCTCGGCCTGAGATCGAGCTTTTCCGTTGCCTACATCTTTCACTATGTGAGGTCGCTGTTCGGCGCGACATCCGTGCTGGTCGACGGCGCGGGCGGGGCCGGAATTGACGTCCTCCGTACGATAGGCAGCGGCGACGTGCTGCTCGCCGTCAGCGTGCGGCCTTACGCGCGCCAGACCGTCAAAGCCGCCCGCTATGCGAACGACCGGCGTGCTAAGATCGTCGCCGTCACGGACAGCGAAGTGTCCCCGCTCGCCTCCGTTGCCGACGAACTCCTGCTTGTCGGTACCGAGACGCCGTCCTTCTTTCATTCCATGGCGTCGGCATTCGCCGCGGTCGAATGCCTGGCCGCCCTTGTCGCCGCCCGGCAGGGCTCCGACACACTTAAATCTCTCGCGCGCAGCGAGGCGCAATTGGCCGCGTTCGATACCTATGTTTTGCCGCGCCGAAAGGGCTCGGGACGATCATGACGCACATCCTTCATCGGCAGATCGGTCATGACTATCCGGTCGCAGCGAGCGGGCGAGGAATTTTCATCCGCGACACGAATGGCAAGGACTACATCGACGCGTCCGGCGGGGCCGCCGTGTCCTGCCTCGGCCATTCGCATCCGGCCGTGAATGCAGCGATCAGCGCTCAGCTGAACAACCTCGAATACGCGCATACCAGTTTCTTCACCACGCGGGTGGCCGAAGAACTGGCCGACAACCTTGTCGCGCACGCGCCGAACGGAATCGACCACGTGCTGTTCGTCAGCGGCGGTTCCGAGGCGATCGAGGCGGCGCTGAAGCTGGCGCGCCAGTTTTTCGTCGAGCGCGGCGAACTGCAGCGCAAGCACGTCATCGCGCGGCGGCAGAGCTATCACGGTGTGACACTCGGCGCACTCGCCGTCGGCGGCCGCGAATGGCAACGCAAGCCATTCACACCGTTGCTGATCGAGACGCATCATGTCTCGCCAGTCTACGAGTATCGCGAGCGCCGTGCGGACGAAGACCCGCACCAGTATGGGGAACGTCTGGCGCTGGAGCTCGAAAGCAAAATCGCGGAAATCGGTGCTCGCAACGTCATCGCCTTTGTCGCGGAGACCGTCGTCGGCGCGACCATGGGCGCGGTCCCGGCAGTGCCGGGCTATTTCAAGCGCGTGCGCAAAATCTGCGACCGCCATGGCATCCTGCTCATTCTCGACGAAGTGATGTGCGGAATGGGCCGAACGGGCACCCTGCACGCCTGCGAACAGGAGGGGGTAAGCCCGGATCTAATGACGATCGCCAAGGGCATGGGTGGCGGTTTCGCGCCCATCGGTGCGCTGCTGATCGGCCAAGAGATCTTTAGGACGATCGCGAACGGTTCCGGCGCCTTTCAGCACGGCCACACCTATATGGCTCATCCGCTCGCTTGCGCGGCCGCGCTGGCAGTGCAGCAGGTCATCCATCGCAACGATTTGCTCGCCAACGTGCGCAAGCAGGGTGCCCACCTGTCGCGCCGATTGGGCGAACGTTTCGGCAACCATCCGTACGTTGGTGACGTCCGCGGGCGTGGGCTATTTCACGGCATCGAGCTGGTGCTTGACCGCAGCACCAAGGAACCGTTTGACCCGAAACTGAAGATGCACGCCCGCGTCAAACGCGAAGCGATGGCGCGGGGGCTGATGGTCTATCCGATGGGCGGCACGGTGGATGGCGCGCGCGGCGACCATGTCCTGATTGCGCCTCCATTCATCGTTGACGCTACGCAGATCGACACAACCGTCGAACGTCTCGGAGAGGCAGTCGATGCGGCGACCGCCGCCGTCGTCTGAAAAGGGAGACATGCGTGTAGCAGGAGGAGTGTCATGAGAAGTGCAATCGCGCTCACCGCAATGACCTATTTGCTCATAGGCGCGTCCGCTCCGGCGAGAACGCAAGACCTGGAAGGTACGCTTAGAAAGGTGAAGGAGATCGGCACCTTTACGATCGGCCATCGCGAAAGTTCGCTGCCCTTGTCGTACCTCGGCGAAGACTTGCAGCCGGTCGGGTTCTCGATCGAGTTGTGCAAGCATGTCGCAGACGCCGTGAAGGCAAAACTGGGCATGCCCGACCTCACCATCAAATACAATTCGGTGACCTCGGCAAACCGCATCCCGCTCGTGGCCAACGGCACTGTCGACATTGAATGCGGCTCAACGGCCAACATGACCGCTCGGCAGAAACAGGTTGGATTTTCCTACACAGTTTTCGTCCCACAGTTCAGGTGGATTGCGCGGGCAAAGAGCGACATCAGTTCGGCGGACGACTTGCGAGGCAAGACCGTTGTCGTCACGGCTGGCACCAACACTGCGCTGTTCGTCAACAAGATGAACAATGACGACAAGCTCGGCATGACGGTCGTGCAGGGCAAGGACCATGCCGAATCGTTCATGCTGGTCGAGACCGGCCGTGCCAGCGCGTGGATGGAAGACGACGTCCTGATCGCTGGCTTTCGAGCGAATGCGAAAGTGCCTGCCGACTTCAAGTTGCTCGACAAGTCTTATCCGTCGGACCCCTATGCGCTGATGCTTCGCAAGGACGATCCGCAATTCAAGACATTGGTGGATGACACGCTGGCCAAGCTAATGCGCTCCGGCGATTTCGAGAAGCTCTATGTTCGGTGGTTCGAGAATCCGATCCCGCCCAAGAGCATCAACATCCAGCTGCCCATGTCGGACGCCCTCAAGCGCGCGATCAAGGAGCCGAACGACCGACCGAATTCCTGATATTTCGACGCAATGACCGGAATTGGCCCAAAGCAGACATGAGCTAGTGCGCTGCACATGTCCGCTTTCGGGGGTAAAGCAGACATGACCTTTTGAACTGCAAATGTCCGCTTATGACCTAAAACAGACATTGCCTCTAATTGCCCAAGCATTACGGTCCTTACTGCGGCGTTTCACTCTGCTAGGCTACCGTCGTTGCCGATGGAGGGGTGGGTGCGCAGGCGGGATTTGCTTACAGCACTGGCTGGCTCGATCGTTTGGCCCATTACGACACACGGGCAACAGCAATTACCAGTCATTGGATTTCTCGGTGCGTCGTCCGAGGCGTCGGTCGCGGGACAAGTCAGTGCATTTCGTCGTGGACTGAACGAGACTGGTTTTGTCGAAGGACGTAACGTCGCGATTGAATACCGTTGGGCTGAAGGTCAATACCAGCGGCTGCCTGCTATGGCGGCTGAACTGGTAGCTCGCTCTGTTTCACTTATCCTCGCGCAGTCACCCCCGGCTGCGCTCGCAGCCAAGGCGGCCACCACAAACATACCCATAGTCTTTGTGGTCGGTTTTGATCCAGTCGGAGCCGGCTTGGTTACGGACCTGAGCAAACCGGGCGGCAATGCAACAGGCATGACATTACTTAGCTACGCGCTCGGACAGAAGCGTCTCGAGATAGTACGTGATCTTTTGCCCAAGGCATCCGTGGTCGCGATGCTGGTCAACCCCGTCAGTCCAGACACAATTTCGGAAATCCGATCAGTCCAGACCGGAGCGCAGGCGCTCGGGATCAAGCTTGAATGTTCAACGCCAGTACAGCGGGCGAAATTGAAACGGCATTTGACGGCATTGCCGAACGGCGTTTTATTGGGTGGGGACCCTTTTTACATCGCTCAGCGGGCAGCGATAGTCGTTAGGGCTGGTCAACTGTCTTTTCCGACCATCTACCCATTCCGACAATTTGTGGAGGTGGGTGGGCTTATGAGCTACGGCACGAACATCCCGAATTCTTATCGCCAGGCGGGCATCTATGCTGGGAAAATTCTCAATGGTGTTAGCCCGGCGGAGCTTCCGGTCATGCAACCAGCAACCTTTGAGTTCGTAATCAATCTTAAGACGGCCCGGAAACAAAATATCGTTATTCCCGCTACGCTTCATGCTCGGTCCGATGAGGTGATTGAATAACTCAAGCAATGTCCGCTATTGGCCCAAAGCAGGCATAAGCTAGTGCAACGCACATGTCCGCTTTCGGGGGTAAAGCGGACATACCGTTTTGCACTGCATATGTCTGCTTTTGACCCAAAGCGGACATCGGCCGGCCCGGGCCGTCGTTCGCTGGAACGGCGATTATAGAATTTGCACGGATCATTCCGGCTTAATGCCGGCAAACTTGATCACCTTGCCCCATTTCTCGGTTTCGTCAGCGATGAGCTTTGCGAAATCGGCGGGTGACCCCCCAAGGGAGGTCCCGCCCAGAACGGCAAGCCTTGCCGTGATCTTGGGATCGGTGAGGGCTGCGTTAATCTCCCTGTTGAGCTTGTCGATAATCTCCATGGGCGTGCGCTGGGGAACGCCAATGCCAAGCACTGCGCTCGCCTCGTATCCTGGGACGAACTCGCCCACGGTCGGGAGGTCTCGCAGCCCCTCCCAGCGAATAGCGGTCGTCACCGCCAGCGGACGCAACTTGCCGGCCCCGATCTGTTCAATCGCCAAGGACGTGCTGGGGAAGAAAACTTGCACCTGTCCGCCAATCAGGTCGGTCAGTGCGGCCCCACCGCCTCGATAGGGCACGTGAACCATGTCGACGCCGGCCATCATCTTGAACAACTCGCCGGCCACGTGGCCCGGAGTCGCGATGCCCGGCGAGGCCATGTTGAGTTTGCGCGGATTGGCTTTGGCGTAAGCAATTAACTCAGGAACCGTCTTGGCCGGAACCGACGGATGTACCACCATGACGAGGGGCAAGAGGATAATGCCCGCGACCGGCGCGATGTCGCGGATGAAATTGTAATTGAGTTTCTCGTAGAGCGTCGCGTTGATCCACGCGCTCGGGTCGACCAGGAGGAGCGTATAACCGTCCGGGGCCGCGCGCACGACCGCTTCGATGCCGATATTGTGGCCGCCACCCGGCCGGTTCTCGGTGACGAATGGTTGGCCGAGCCGCTCCGAGAGCCATTGCCCCATAAGGCGCGCGAGGATGTCGGGCGCGCCGCCGGTGCCGGTGGCGGCGATTATGCGGACTGGTCGCGACGGATAGGATTGCGCCATCGCGATCCGCGGCACGGCCGGCAGCGCGGCAGCGGCCGCCGCCAGATACAGGAATTGTCTGCGAAGAAGTTTCATGGCGTTCCCTCCAGAAATGAAGTGGGACCATGATGCGCGAGCAAGCGATGCGCCCCATCGCTCACCAAGTTCGACGTTTGGAATGCTCGCCGACGGTGGCATAAGCGCCAAATAAGCGGGATTCGGCCCGCCGACGGCTCTGCGTTTAAACTACATCATATTCGCGGAAGGAGCCACGTCCGCTATTGGCACTTAGCAGACATTCGAAAGAACGCACCCGATGTCCGCTTTTAGGGGTAAAGCCGACACCGCGCTAACCTTATGTTGCGCAAATTTGAAACTTTTCGATTCATGAGCCGCTAACAACAGATGTTTATGCTGGCTCCGTTTTTGGATTGGACAGTTCGGAACTTCAGTGAAACTAAATGTTGGTCCCGAATTAAGAGGAGGGAAAATTGCGCACATCGCTTCCGCGAATAGCAACCATTGTCGCACTGTCCGTGGCCTTCGCCGCCTCAACTGGCACGATTGCTTCGGCAAAGGGACCGGGCGGTGGAGGTGGCCCTCCGCATGGCTTTAGCCAGGGCAAAAAAACCGGATGGAACGGCGGACGTGTTCCGCCCGGATGGAGCAAGGGTAAAAAAGTCGGTTGGGGCAACATCCGCACTTCGCCACCCGGCTGGCGCTGACAGCTAACAAAGAGGCCTCTCAGTTGGCGGCCTCTTTCATTCAAAACTAGCCCACGCATGTCCGCTATTGGCCCAAAGCAGACATGGTCTGTCGCAATGCACATGTCCGCTTTCGAGGGTAGAGCGGACATGACTGTTGCAGTGCAAATGTCTGCTTATGACCCAAAGCGGACATGAGCTGCCCCCTTACGACATAACGTGCAGCACAAAGGTGTGTTAGATTTCCGTGGTCGGCCCTTGGAGAAACCCATGAGGCGGCGCGAGTTCATTACGTTTATAGGCACTGCATTGGCGTCGTACCCGCTTAATGTGGGCGCGCAGCAGAATGAACGTGCGAGGCGCATCGCTGTGCTGAGTGGGGTTGAAGGCGACGCTGAAGGACAGACCCGCATAGCTGCGTTCCGGAAAGGAATGCACGAATTAGGTTGGAACGAAGGGCGCGACCTGCAGATAGAAGTGCGCTTTGCTTCTGGCGACGCCGATCGGATGCGGGCCTATGGCGCAGAATTGATCCGATGGGCACCGGACGTAATTCTCGCCAATGGTTCTCTCGTGGTGGCTGCGTTGAAGCAACAGACCACGACAATTCCTATTGTGTTTGCGCAGGTCGTCGATCCGGTCAATAGCGGCTTTGTAGATAGTCTTGCGCACCCTGGCGGTAACATCACCGGGTTTGTCAGTTTGAATTTTGGTATGGGTGCAAAATGGCTTGAAATCCTCAAGCAGATCGCACCACGGGTAGTTCGGGTGGGCGTGCTTCGAGACCCGCAGACACCCGGAGGAAGTGGTCAGCTGGGAGCCATACAAGCAGCTACATCGTCACTTGGGGTCGAGCTAAAGGCCTTCGACGTGCGCGATACCACGACGATTGAGCGCGGGCTGACCGTGTTTGCACGCGAGCCAAACGGAGGATTGATCGTGCTCAACTCTCTCGCCGCATCAATTCATCACAAACAGATCACCGACCTTGCGGCGCGGCTCGGGCTGCCTGCGATCTACCCGTACCGCTTTTTTGTGGCCGACGGCGGTTTGGTTTCTTATGGGATCGACAATCACGACTTGTGGCAGAAGGCTGCGGGGTATGTTGATCGTATTCTCAAGGGCGCGAAACCGGCCGAGCTCCCGGTTCAAGAGCCCACCAAATTTGAGCTCGCCATCAATCTCAAAACCGCGAAGGCACTTAACCTCACCGTGCCGCCCGCGCTACTCGTCCGCGCCGACGAGGTCATCGAGTAGATAGGGCGGTGTCCGCTTTTGGCCCTTAGCGGACGTCGCTAGTTGCGCCGCACATGCCCGCTTTCGGGGGCAAAGCGGACATGACGTTTTGCGGGAATACGCTTTCGCGGTTGCTATTGGGGATAAAGCGGACATGACGTGCTGCACTGCATATGTCCGCTTATGACCCAAAGCGGACATCGACCGCCGCCGACGTCCGACCTCTTCCGGTGTGGTAGTTTAAGCCGCTACGATGCCTTGTCCTGAGCCTCGGGGAAGGCGATGAGACGGCGCGAGTTCTTCAAGTTAGTTGGCGGCGCGACGGCAGTTTGGCCGTTTTCAGTGCGTGCACAGCAGCTGGACCGGATGCGACGCATCGGCGTCCTGATGAACCTCGCTGAAGGCCATTCGGAGGGACAAGCCCGCATCGCGGCATTCATTCAAGGCTTGCAGCAATTGGGCTGGACTGAAAGCCGCAACGTGCGAATCGACACCGTTTTTTCTGTTGGCAGTGGCGCCGAGACGCGCAAAAACGTGGCAGAATTAGTCGCCCGCGCGCCCGACGTTATCTTGGCTACCGGCAGCGTAAGTGTCGGGCCGTTGCTACAAGTGTCTGGGGTTGTGCCGATCGTATTCGTGATCGTCCCCGATCCGGTCGGCGCCGGTTACGTCAAGAGCTTGGCGCGGCCGGGAGGCAATGCCACCGGCTTCTCGCTCTACGAATATGGTATCGGCGGGAAATGGTTAGAATTGCTTAAGCAGATCGCACCTGGCTTGACGCGCGTGGCCGTCATTCGGGATCCTGCCATATCTGGCGGTCTCGGTGTTTTTGGCGCGATCCAGTCTGCTGCGCCGGCGTTCGGCGTGGAAGCGACTGCGGTCAATGTACGGGACGCTTCCGAGATTGAGAGCGACATCGCGGCGTTCGCGAGAAATTCGAGTGGCGGGCTAATCGTGACGGCGAGCGGGTTAGCAAATACGCATCGCAGTTTGATTATTGCGCTCGCGGCCCGACATAAGCTGCCTGCGATCTACTTCCAACACCTCTTCGTCGCCGACGGCGGGCTGATTTCCTATGGGCCAAATTACCTTGATCAGTATCGCCTCGCGGCCGGCTACGTCGACCGCATCCTTAAGGGCGAGAAGCCAGCCGACATGCCGGTACAAGCGCCGACCAAGTACGAGCTGGTAATCAATATCAAGACCGCCAAGGCGCTCGGCATCACGGTGCCGCCGTCGCTACTCGCGCGCGCCGACGAGGTGATCGAATAGGGTTGGCGATGTCCGCTTTTGGCCCAAAGCAGACATGAGCTAGTCCACTGCACATGTCCGCTTTCGGGAGTAAAGCAGACATGACGTTTTGTGGAATTTCGCTTTCGCGGTCGCTATTGGGTGTAAAGCGGACATGGCTTGTTGCAGCGCATATGTCCGCTTTTGACCCAAAGCGGACATTGGACTTGGGTCCAACTCGATCTTGCCCCGAGCATAGTGGAGTCTGTCTTTCGCTGCGCAGAGACCTCTCTCCCATGGCGAGAAACGGTAAGCCGAACAAAAGCCGACTGCGAGTGCGCCGCGTGGTCCACGTTCCACTCCGCGAGGTGTCAGGTATTTGCTTGCGTCGGAGCCGAAACGGTCGGATGTCTCTGATCGCGGTCGGCGACAGGGTAGCGAAGATCGCGTGGTTTTCCTTGTCGTACAGCGATGGGGGCCAAATCGATTGGCAGACGAGCAGCATTGCGAAGCTCTCGGGTTCGGAGCTTCCCAAGCATGACCCACAGATCGAGGCTGTCTGCGCCGACGGCGTCGGACGCATCTTGCTGCTTCAGGAGACACCTCCGCGTGTCGAGCTCATCGACCTGAAGGCTTTAGAGGCGGTTGCCTTGATCGATCTTGTGATGGAAGGGCGCAGCGAAATTGCGCAAGCGTGGTCCGACCCGAAGGGTTCGCGGGGCGAAGGAGTGGTGCTCCTGCCTGGCGGGCATTTGCTCGTCGCGAAGGAGAAGAAGCCGGCGGCGCTCATTGAGTTCGGCCCACCACATTCACGGTCACAGGGCCTGGTCCGCGGCGGCGCCCTGGCGGACGGCAAGCGGTGGCCGATTAGAAAAGGCCGTCACCAGTTTGTTGCTCTCGCAATCTGGCTTCCCGACAAGATCCTGGCCAAAACCTGCGCCGACTTCAGTGACCTCGAGATAGGTCCGGATGGCTGCCTCTATCTGCTCAGTGACAAGTCTTCCACAATCGCGCGGCTCGATGATCTCCCGGCGGGGGGCGGCACCGCGGCGCTCGTCAATGCGTGGCGGCTCGGCGATCTGGATGGCAAGCCGGAAGGTCTCGCATTCACTGCCGAGGGTCGCGCGATCGTCGGGCTGGACACGCGCAAGGCGCGCCGAAACCTCGTGCTGCTTGAGCCGGCGGTCGCGCAGCGAGGCCGTGGCCAAAGGGAGGCAGCGACGAAACAGAGTGA
>Ga0209382_10005063_pt1 | contig 17241 bp, 16 predicted proteins | sample SoiMetdeltSBSDD5_FD_187599 | JGI IMG/M metagenome (GOLD analysis project Ga0209382, IMG submission 187599) | Bulk soil microbial communities from a Populus tree surrounding site in Tennessee, USA - Soil MetaG P. deltoides SBSDD5 (SPAdes) (version 2) | ecosystem: Environmental > Terrestrial >...
TGCCGTTGGGGTCCGGCAGCGCGGTGATCCAGGCGCTGTTCACGGAGTTGAAGTCCTGGATGCCCTGCTTGCCCACGAAGGTGAGCGAGAGCAGCTTGAACGTCACCCCGCCCGCGGAGCTGTCGAAGAGCGGGATGTTCTGGGTCAGCGGGATGGGCGGGAGCTGCTTCACCAGGTCGGCGCCCGGCGCGGTGGGGTCCATCACCACGTCGACGAAGGTCTTGCAGATGCCGGGCTCCTCCAGCTCGGCGTAGAACCACTGGGAGATGCCGCAGCCCGAGGTGAGCCCGAGCAGCGCGGCGGCGAAGAGTGCGTGGCGTAGCGCGCGGATCATGGTTCGTTCTCCAGGCTCTAGAAGTAGACGATGAGGCCCAGCTTCAGGGACGGCGCCACGACCTTGATGTTGAGGTCGCGCGCGGTGATCGTCGGGTCGTTCCCCGCCGCCTCCTGCACCACCTGCTCGAAGCCCTTGAGCGTGGTCTGGATGTAGCTGGCCCCCAGGCGCAGGAAGAAGATGAAGTTCTTGGGGATGCCGAACTCCAGGCCCAGGTGCCCGTTGGCGTAGTCGTAGGACACCTCGCGCAGGATCCGGTTGTCGACCGGGATGGTCACCGAACAGGTCGTCGGATCGGTCGGGTCCGCGCAGAAGGCCTTCTGGAGGATGGGCACCAGGTCGCCCGCCAGGAAGTGCCCCACCTCCACGTTCAGCGAGGGCGAGAACGGGAAGTAGAACGGGATGACCGAGAGGCCGCCCCGGTACCCGAAGCTGACGAAGTTGTAGGTGCCTCCGGCCGACACCCGGAGCCAGCTCATCGGCCGGAAGATGGCCGAGGCGCCGATGCCGTCCGGGATGCCCCCGTCGATCAGGACGCCCCAGGTGTTGATCTCGTCCTTGGGGGCGGGCGGGGGCTGCGGGGCGCCGCCGTAGGTGGCCTGCTGGACGTCCGACGAGGAGGACGAGGACGCCGCCGCCGTGCTGCCCTGGGCGGTGGTGGTGGTTGGAGCGGGAGCGGGTGCTGGGGCCGGCGCAGTGGCAGGCGCAGGCGCCGGCGCTGGTGCTGGCGCGGGCGACTGGGCCAGGGCGTGCGCGGCCCACAGCGCAGCGGCGATCGGGACGACGCGCATTCGGATCTCCATGTGCGAGGGAACGTTGCGGACGAGAGGGGAGCGGAACCGGCCCAGCTCCCGCGCGTTGCCTCCAGTGTAGCGGGCCTTCGCTCGAGATGGTCAAGGACTCCACGTAGGGGCAGGTACGCGGAAAAATTCGGCGGCGTTCTCGTGCGCCACCTTCGCGATGAGCTGGGGCGACAGCCGGCCCTTTCCCAGCAGGCTGACCAGCCTCGCCAGGGAGAGGATGTCCCCGGCGCCCGCGCCCGCGCTGGAGGAGACCATCAGCCTCTGCCCGCCGCGCCGCCGGATGATGGCCACCGCCGCCTCCGCGCTCAGCTCGTCCGGGTGGACCGCCAGCGCCGCCCAGTAGCCGCACTCCAGCGCCAGCGGCACCGTGGCCGCGCTGGTCCGGTCCACCAGCACCCGCTGCGGCGGCAGCCCGGACTCGCCCAGCAGCCGGAGCGCGCGCTTGGTGACGCGCTCCTTGTCGCGCCGGGGCGTGGTGACCACCACCGGGAGCTTCAGCCTCCGCGCCAGCTGGAGCTGCTGGGTGAACGCCTCCACCTCCGCCTCGCCGCCCTGGTGCAGGCCGATGGCCCCCAGCGCCACCACCTTCCCCGCCGTGAAGTAGGAGGGCAGCGCGGAGAGCACCTCGGACAGCCCGCGCCGCGGCACCGACTGGGGGTGAACGCCCAGCGCCGCGTACCCGCGCACCCCCGCCGCCGCCAGCCGGGGGAGCTGGCCCCGGACCAGGTCGTCGAAGTGCTCGCGCAGCGAGGCCGCGGTGGCGCGCGGCAGCGCCTCCGCCGCCACCACCGCCGCGGACAGCCCGAAGAAGCGCATCGTCTCCAGGTCCGCCGGGGAGCGCCCCTCCGGCCGGAGGCGGACGTCGAACAGCGGCAGGACGCTCTCCTCGGACGGGGAGGGTGGCGCCCGCCCTGGCATCAGTCCTGCCCCCCGCCCACGCCCTCGCGCCGCGGGTCGCTCATCGCGTAGCGGATGCCGTCCGCCGGGCTGACGTAGACGGCGTTGGGCGCGCTCCACACCTTCACGTCCCTGCGCAGCGAGTGCCCGCGCGCCTCCAGCGCCGCCGCGGTGGCCGGCTCCACGCCCCACTGGTCCACCCACAGCTTGTCCGGGAGCATCTGGTGGTGGATGCGCCCCAGCGCCAGCGCGCGCTCCAGGTCCATCCCGGCGTCGACCACGTTGAGGACGATCTGCGCCACCGTGGTGGGGATGGTGGACCCGCCGTTGCTCCCCGCCACCAGCATCACCTCCTGCGGCCGGTCCTTCTGGAACACCAGGGTGGGCGTCATCGACGTCAGCGGCGTCTTCCCCGGGGCGATGGTGTTGTTCTCGCCGTTCACCAGCCCGTCCTGGTTGGGCATGAACGCCTGGGCGGTGAAGTCGTCCATCTGGTTGTTGAGGACGAAGCCGTACCCCTTCGCCATCACGCACGCGCCGAAGTAGCCGTTCACCGTGGTGGTGAGGCCGATGGCGTTGCCCTCCCGGTCCAGCACCGACAGGTGCGAGGTGTGCTTCTGCATGGAGGGCGGCACGGTGGCGGGGACGCCGCCGTCGGGCATGCTCGTCCCCAGCAGCCTGGCGGAGGGCGTGGCGCGCGCGCGGTCGATGTCGCGGGCGAGCGCGTCCAGGTGCTCGGCGCCCAGCAGCATCGGCACCGGCACCTCCACGAACGACGGGTCGCCCAGGTACTTCCAGCGGTCGTAGTACGCGCGGCGCATCGCCTCCGCCAGCACGTGCAGGCCCGCCGGGTCGCGGTAGGGCACGCCCGAAGGGAACGCGCGCTCCATCACCCCCAGGATCTGCAGGAGCGCCACTCCGCCCGCCGACGGCGGCCCGGCGGTCACCACCCGGTGCCCGCGGTAGCTGCCGGTCGCGGCGTCGCGCCAGCGCGGGCGGTAGTCGCGCAGGTCCTCCACCGCCAGCACCCCGCCCCGGGCGCGCACCGAGCCGGCGATGGCCTGCGCCATCTTCCCCTCGTAGAACGCCTTCGGCCCCTTCGACGCCAGCAGCTCCAGCGTCCGCGCCAGGTCCGGGTTCTTGAGCATCGTCCCCGCCCGCGGCGGCTCGGCCGCTCCGCCCGGGCCGGCGGGGAGGAGCTGCGCGGCCAGGTCCGGGTCGGTCTTCACGCACTCCTTCCGGCTGGCCACCAGGTCGCGGAAGCCGGGCGTCACCCAGTAGCCGCCCCGCGCCGCGGCGATGGCGGGCGCCAGCACGTCCTTCAGCTTCAGCTTGCCGTAGGTGGCGTGCAGCTCCAGGTAGCCCGCCACCGCGCCGGGGACGCCCACCGCCAGCCCGCCCTCGGAGGAGAGCCCGGGCACCACCTTGCCGTCGCGGACGAACAGGTCGCGCGTCGCCGCCTTGGGCGCCACCTCGCGGAAGTCGAGGAACCGCTCCGCGCCCTTGGCGTGGTCGTGCACCACCGCCACCCCGCCGCCGCCCAGGCCCGAGTGGTACGGCGTCACCACCGCCAGCGTGAACGCCGCCGCCACCGCCGCGTCCACCGCGTTGCCGCCCCGGTCCAGCATCTGCACCGCCGCCGCGGTGGCGGTGGGGTGGGATATGGCCGCCACCCCGCCTCTGTAAGGGCGATCGGCTCGAGCGTCTATCGCCAGGAACGAGGTGACGATGAAGACGGTCCAAATCAGTGCTCTGTGCACCGGAATCTCCAGCGGTTGTACCCGTTTTCGCTCAGTGGGCGGTCCATTGTGAGGCGGTCCGTCCGCGGTTGTTGCGGGTGGGGGGTCGGTACATCTTTTGAAGTGTCTGGATCTCGGGGGTATTTGCACTTGGGGAAATCGCGACGCGGTTGGTCGGAGGATTGCAGCGCGGCGCGCCCGGCACCCGCAGGCCAGAGGTCTCTCCCGAATGAGCGTCCAGGCAGCACCCGAGCCCCGAGCACCTCTCGCCGGCCCGGTGAGGTTCTACGACTGGAACAGGCCGCAGCAGGCCGAAGCGGTCGAGATCTCGGTAAGCGGGATAGTCCTGAAGACGGCCACGCTGCTGGAGGAGGAGCGGCTGCTCACGCTGCGGCTGCAGCTCCCGGACGGGAGCCGGCCGTTCACCGTGCTGGGCAAGGTGGTGCGCACTGTGAAGGGCAGCTTGCTCAGGCCGGGCGGCATGGAGGTCCGCTTCGTCGACCTCTCGGCCGCGGACCGGACGGCGATCGACAGTTACGTGAAGCGGCGAACGATGAGGGCGGCATGAATCACCAGACCTACGAGCGCGGGATCGAGACCACGCCGGCCGGCGCCGAGCCGCCGCAGCGCACCGTGTTCCGCCGCCCATGCTTCCAGATCGCCGTCCACGACAGCGGCTCGGGCGCGACGCTGGGGGTGCGCGTGATGGCGGCGCCGGCCCAGCACCAGGGCTGAGGAGCTCCGTCACTGCGGCGGGTAGAGGTACGAGAGGATCGTACCGATCCGCAGCGCCCACGACGCCTCGTTGTGCTCCGCGCCCTGGGCCTCCAGGTACTCGAGGTCGTCTCCCAGCCTCCATCCTTTGGCCAGCAGGACGTCGCGGAGGGCGCGGGCGTCGTTCAGCTCGTCCTGCGGCGTGCTCCCCTCGTTGGTGCCCATGTCCTCCCAGATCTTCAGCGGCAGCCTGGTGGAGAGCGCCTGGTAGCGGGCGATGATGTCCTTGTTCGCCCACCAGATGGAGGGGGAGACGGCGCCCACGCGGGCGAACACCTCGGGGTGGGTGCGGCCCAGGTAGAGCGAGACCAGCCCGCCCAGCGAGGAGCCGGCGATCCCGGTGGTGGGTGACGAGGCGACGTTGAGCGTCCGGTAGCGGGAGTCGATGATCGGCTTGAGCTCCTCGAGCAGGAAGCGTCCGTAGTTGTCCGCGTCGCCGCCGCCGTAGGGCGCGTTGGGGACCGGCGTGTACTCGGCGATCCGGTTGCCGGTGTTGTAGACGCCCACCACGATCACCGGGCCCATCAGCCCGCAGCGCTGCAGCCGCTGCGCCGTCTCGTCCACGCCCCACTCCTTCCCGCCGAAGCCGGTGCGCGGGTCCATCAGGTTCTGCCCGTCCTGCATGTAGAGCACCGGGTAGCGGGCGTTCGGGTTCTCCAGGTAGCCCACCGGCAGGTGGATGATGACGTCGCGGGTGTTGCCCAGGAACGTCGAGGTCACGGCGCGCTCGTAGCGGATCTCGCCGGTGAGGATCGCGGTCGGCTCCAGGTCCTGCCAGGTGGAGGTGGTGACCTCGGCCAGGCCGCCGTCGGAGGGGACGGCGTAGGTGTGGTTGGGGACGTCCTCCGCGCCGGGGCCGCGCTCCTGCGTGAGCCAGCTTCCGCGCGTCACCTTGAGCTGGACGGTGGACTCCTTCTCCAGGCCGACGCGGGTCACGTACTTGCCGTCGGTGCGCCGGAACAGCGGGACGGCGTTCGGCCGCCAGGCGCCCAGCTCCGGCGCGTCCCCGGTGAGGTAGAGGGTGTCGCCGGGCGGGGTGGTGGGCCCGGCGGTGACCTCGAACGTCACGTAGGCCTTCGAGGAAGGCAGCTCCGACTGCCAGCGGGCCACGCCCAGCGTGAGCGTCTTCTCCGGCCCGTTCACGGACCCGGCCGTGAAGGTGCGCTCCGGCACGGTGTAGTCGTCCCGCAGCTCGATGGCGCCGGGCGAGCTCTGGAGGATCTGGAAGTGAACCAAGCTTTCGGCTTCCAGCACGGCCTTGCCGCGGTACAGGCCCTCCGCCACCTTGTCCAGGATCAGGCCGGGTGGCTTCATGCTGCCCAGCGCGGGTGCGTCCCCGACGATGCTGATGGAGGCCGTGGTGGGCGTGGTGGATGGAACGCCGACGTTGAAGTTCACGGTGACCGGGTGGGCCGGACCGGAGGGACAGGCGCAGAGCAGCGCCGAGGCGACCACCAGCCCGGCGCGGGTGCGTATGAGGAGCTTGGCCGTTCGCATGAGGCGGCGGACTATAGCCGCGCGCGGATGGCCCGGTTTCCGCTTTAATGGGGCGAGCCTCACGTGAACGCAAGAAGGTCAGTGCTGCTTGCCATGTGGAGCGCCGCTGCGCTGGCGCAGGAGGTCCGCGCGCCGCCGGAGATCCGGGCCATCGAGGACCAGTGCAGGAAGGGCATGGCCGCGGCGTGCACCAACGCCGGCGTCATCTACCACGAGGGGATGAGCGTCCCGCGCGACGCGGTGAAGGGCGTGGAGCTGTTCCGGCGCGCGTGCAGCAGCGGAGATCCGCGCGGGTGCTCCAACCTGGGCATCACGTACGTGAAGGAGACGATCACCGAACAGGAGGCGGTGCCCGCGGTGCGCCTGCTGGAGCGGGGGTGCACGGGGAACGACGCGCTCGGGTGCCGGTCGCTGGGATGGATGTACGACCACGGCCACGGCGTGGTGGTGGATCCGGCCCGGGCGGCGCAGCTCTATGCCAAGGCGCTGATGCTGTACCAGCGCGACTGCAGCGGCGGCGACGCGCGCGCCTGCACGATGGTGGGCGTGTCCGCGGGCGAGGGGAAGGGCTCCACGCGCGACGAGAAGCGCGCGGTGGAGTTCTTCCAGCGCGGCTGCGACGGGCGGGACGGGCTGGGGTGCAAATACCTGGCGGAGGCGTACGAGCAGGGCCTGGGCATCACCCGAGACCGCGTCCAGGCGCTGGCGGTGCGCGCCAAGGCGTGCGCGGTGGGGTACACGCCCGCCTGCGCGCGGGCGAGGGTGGCGCCGGCCGGCGCGCCGGCACGCGTCCAGTGAAGCGTGCCTGCGGGGCGCGAGATCGGACCTCGAGCAAGGAGTCCGCGGGGGCGCGCGCGCGCGGTGGCGCCGGGCGCCGGCACGCACGGTCATGAAGGCGCGCGCTTCATCCCGCGAGCGCGAGATCGGACCTCGAGCAAGGAGTCCGCGGGGCGCGCGCGCGCGGTGGCGCCGGGCGCCAGCACGCACGGTCATGAAGGCGCGCGCTTCATCCCGCGAGCGCGAGATCGGACCTCGAGCAAGGAGTCCGCGGACGCGCGCGCAGTGTCACCGAGCGCCGGCACGCATGGTCATGAGGGCGCACGCTTCACCGCGAGCGAGATCGGACTCCCGCACTTGATATTGCCGGAGCGGCGCCGGCTGGATCTCGCTCGTTTTTCCCTCTGACTTTCGTGCCCTGAACACGCGCCAGCGCGCGCATCGAGCGGCGCGCGCGCGCTGGATCCACGGTGCGCACATGCAGAACGGTGCATCGCGCGACACGCGCGCCAGAGTGCGACGGATCCAGCGGCGCGCAACTCCGCAATCACTCAGCACGGCGCGGCGCCTGCAATGAGCCTCGCCCCGCAACACGGGCCGGAACCTCCACAAGGAACCTCACGAATGTTCAACAGTGCACTGACTCGATCGATCCCGATGCTGGTGCTGGCCGCTGCGCTGGCCGGCTGCAATCCGCCCTCAACGCTTCGAGGGAAGATCAGCGACCAGAACGGAACCCAGCAGCAGGGTCTCAGCGACACCGGCGGGCTGGGCGGCAGTGGGACCGTGTCCGCCGCCACGCAGGTCCGCCTGATGCAGATCGGCGCCGACGGGACCCTCACGCAGCTCGCCGGCACGAGCACCGTGGAGGTGAGCGCCTCCGGGGAGTGGACCGCCACGGTCCCGGGCGGGGACCGGATCATCGTCCAGGCGCTGGACGCGCAGGGGAACGTGGTCGCCTCCGGCGTGGTGGAGAACGTCCAGCCCGGCGGCGAGACGTACGTCGCCGCGCCGCTGGACACCGAGACCTCGGTGGAGGCCTCGGTGCTGGTGCAGATGATCCGCCGGGGCTCCGAGCCCAGCATGGCCAACGCGGTGGACGTCCGGGCGCGGATCAACACCCAGGTCGCCGCGGCGGTGAAGGCGTCCCAGGACTCCGACGCGAAGATCCAGGCGCTGGCGGACGCGATGATCGCCGCCCAGCGCACCCAGGATGAGAGCTACCGGCAGTCGGGCGCGAACGTCACCCAGCAGGCCATCTACAGCGCCGAGATCGACGCCGCCGCCAAGCTCAGCGCCGCGCTGGACCGGGGCGACGCCGCGGCCACCGCCTACACCACCTTCTTCGCCGAGCTCCAGGCGGCGCGCGCGTCGGCAGGCGCGAACGTCCAGCAGCAGGCGAAGGCGGAGAGCTGCGGCTCCTCGGCGTTCCGCGCCACCCTGCAGGCGCGGCTCTCCGCGTCCGGCTCCACCGACCCGGTGGTGGACGCGTCCATCCGGCAGGCGGCGGCCCTGGAGGCGGCGGCCTCCGCCGCGGCGGTGGAGGCGACGCTGCGCGCGGCCGGCGCGGCTGACGCCACGGTGACCGCGGCGGCGAACGCGGCCGCCACCCTGCGCGCCAGCCTGTCCGCGGCCACCAGCGCCGCCGCCTCGGCCCAGGCCATGGCCGCCTACCAGGCGTCCATCCAGGGCAACGCCAGCATGTCGGGCTCGGTGCTGGGCTCCTTCCTGGAGCTGACCCTGGCCACCCAGCTGACCGCCGACGCGGCCCTGGCGGCCTCCGCTTCCGCCTCCGCCACCATGGACGCCGCCCTGCGCACCACCTTCGAGGCGGCGCTCTCCACGGCGGGGACGGTGAACTTCACCGCCCTGGCCGGCTCCGTGGTCTCCAGCTACACGGCCTACGAGGCGGCGGTGCGCGCGCAGGCCAGCGCGCTGGCGGTGTTCGGGACCAAGGCGAACGCGGCGCTGGACGTGATGGTGGTGGCGTCCGGCTCGTACAGCACCTGGTAGCGGTCCGGCGCGTTCGAGCGTTCGAGCCCGGCGGGCGATGACGGTCCGCCGGGCCATGCAGCGCGCCACGCAAATGCAACGCAAATCGAAGCCGGGGCTCATGGGGCGTGGCTCGCGATGAGCGCGAGCAAGGCACCCAGGAGCCAAGTGATGAACTGCGGAACCAGATCGTTCAGAAGCCTCGCGTCGGCGGCCGTCCTCGTCCCATGCTGCATGGCCCTCCTGCTCTCCTGTGGAGGCGAGCCGGCGACGGAGGGTGCGGACTCCACCGGGTCACCGGACGGTGTGGGCACGGGCACGGCCGACCTGGTAGCGGCGGCCACGACGCTCAGCTGCGCCAACGTGCTGTGCGCGCCGACCAACTACGCGCTGCTGGGATCCTCTCCAGGCCTCAGTTGCTGTGGCGGTTCCGCCACCAAGTCATTCGCCTACGGTCAGTTCTGTTCTCCCGGCGCAACGGTAACCCAGTGGATCTGCGGCGTTTACCCGAGCGGGAGCGGCTGGGTTCCGCAGGCGGGCGGCTGCTACCACCGGGGCACCAGCAGCTCCTGTGGCCGCTTCTGCGCGCCGAACCGGACCTGGACCGACTGGATGTGCGGCGGCACGCCCAGCGGAACCGGCTGGGTGGCCCAGGCCGGCGGATGCTACCACCGGGGCTCCACCTCGCCCTGCTAGCGCGGCGGCGTTGACGGTCCGCCGGGCCGTCTCTAGATCAGCCGTTCTATGCCAGCCACATTCGCCGCCGTGGTGCTCTGCGCAGGGAAGGGCACTCGCATGAAGTCCGACCGCCCCAAGGTGCTCCACCCGCTCCTGGGGCGGCCGCTCTGCGCGTACCCCATCGCCCGGGCGCTGGAGGTGGGGGCCGGGCCGGTGGTGGCGGTCATCGGCCACCAGGCGGAGGCGGTGAGCGCGTCGATGCAGGCGCTCTTCCCCGGCCGCCCGCTGTCGTTCGCGGTGCAGGCGGAGCAGCGCGGCACCGCGGACGCGGTCCGTTCGGCGAAGGAGGCGCTGGCGGGCTGGCAGGGGCCGGTGATGATCCTCTACGGGGACACGCCGCTGCTGACGGTGGAGACGCTGCGCGCGCTGCACCAGGCGTACGAGTCCTCCGGCTCGCCGCTGGCCATGGTGACCACCCGGCCGCCCAGCCCACACGGCTACGGCCGGGTGGTGCGCGAGGGCGGGAAGGTGGCGCGGGTGGTGGAGCAGCGCGACTGCACCCCGGAGCAGGCGGCCATCCAGGAGATCAACGCCGGGCTGTACGTGATGGACGCGCGCTTCCTCTGGGACGCGCTGGGCAGCGTCTCGCCCACCAACGCGCAGGGGGAGCTGTACCTCACGGACCTGGTGCAGATGGCGGCGCAGAAGAAGCCGGTGGCGGCGCTCGAGGTGGACTTCGTGGAGGTGCAGGGCGTGAACGACCGCGCGGAGCTGGCGGCCTGCGCCCGCGCGCTGCAGCAGCGGATCAACACCGCGCACATGAAGGCCGGGGTCACCATGGCGGACCCGGCCAGCACCTTCATCGAGGAGGGCGTGGTGCTGGAGCCGGACGTGGAGCTGGGGCCCATGGTGTCGCTGCGGGGGAGGACGAAGCTCTCTCGCGGCGTGGTGGTGGCGCAGGGCTGCGTGCTCACCGACAGCGCGGTGGCGGAGGGGGCGGAGCTGAAGCCGTACTCGGTGCTGGAGGACGCGCAGGTGGGGCCGCGCTGCCTGGTGGGGCCGTTCGCGCGGCTGCGGCCGGGCACCGTGCTGGCGGAGCAGGTGCACCTGGGGAACTTCGTGGAGACGAAGAAGGCGCAGATCGGCCGCGGGTCGAAGGCCAACCACCTCTCGTACCTGGGCGACGCGGTGGTCGGCGCGGGGGTGAACGTCGGCGCGGGGACCATCACCTGCAACTACGACGGCGTGCACAAGTACCAGACCACCATCGACGACGGCGTCTTCATCGGCTCCGACACCCAGCTGGTCGCGCCCGTCCGCGTGGGCGAGGGCGCCTACGTGGGCGCGGGAACCACCGTCACCGAGGACGTGCCGCCGAAGAGCCTGGCGATCTCCCGCACGCCGCAGGTCAACAAGGAGGGGTGGGTGGAGAAGAAGAAGGCGAAGCCGAAGCCGAAGAGCTGACGCCCCGGGGTGGATGACCGCTCGCCTGGCGCCTCCGCGGCCGGCTGACCGTGCGGCCTGCGGACCTCGTCCGGGCTGGCGGCCACCTTGCAGGCCGGCCCGCCCGTGCCCACCGATTTGCGTCGCAGCTTGCCGGTGTGCCAGGACTGAGTGCCAGGAGAGGATCCACCCAACATGTGCGGAATCGTCGGTTACGTCGGTGACAAGGACTCGGCCCCCATCCTCGTCTCGGGGCTGCGCAAGCTGGAGTACCGCGGCTACGACTCGGCGGGCATCGCGGTGGTGCGCGACAACCGCCAGCTCAACGTGGTCCGCGCCACCGGCAAGCTGAAGAACCTCGAGGCTCGCCTGTTCGCCGAGCCGCCGGAGGGCAAGACCGGCATCGGCCACACCCGCTGGGCCACCCACGGCCGGCCCTCGGACGAGAACGCCCACCCCCACACCTACGAGGGCGTGGCGGTCGTCCACAACGGCATCATCGAGAACCACCTGGCCCTCAAGGAGATCCTCAAGGCCGAGGGCCACGCCTTCTCCTCCGAGACCGACACCGAGGTCTTCGCCCACCTGATCGCCGCCGAGATCAAGGCCGGCAAGGACCTGGTGGAGGCGGTGCGGCTGGCGGTGCTGAAGGTGAAGGGCACCTACGCGCTCGCGGTGGTCTCCACCCACGACCCGTCCCGCGTGGTCTGCACCAAGAACGCCTCCCCCATGGTGCTGGGCCTGTCCCAGGGGCAGAACTTCGTCGCCTCGGACGTGCCGGCGCTGCTCGATCACACCCGCGACTTCATCTACATGGAGGAGGGCGACCTGGCCGTCCTCACCGCGGAGAAGGTGGAGGTGCTGGACCTCACCGGCCGCAAGGTGGAGCGCCAGCCCCGCCGCATCGACTGGACGCCGATGATGGCGGAGAAGGGCGGCCACAAGCACTTCATGCACAAGGAGATCTGGGAGCAGCCGCGCGCGGTGGCGGACACCATGCGCGGGCGCCTCCTCCTCTCCGAGGGCGACGTCTACTTCGAGGGCTGGACCTTCACCCCGGAGGAGGTCCGCTCCATCCCGCGGATCACCATCCTGGCCTGCGGCACCAGCTGGCACTCCGGCCTGGCCGGCAAGCTGATGATCGAGTCGCTGGCCCGCATCCCGGTGGAGGTGGAGCTGGCCTCCGAGTACCGCTACCGCGACCCCATCGTCCAGCCGGGCCAGCTGGCCATCGCCATCTCCCAGTCGGGCGAGACCCTGGACACGCTCTGCGCGCTCAAGGAGGCCAAGGCGCGCGGGGCCCGCACCCTCACCATCTGCAACGTGATGGGCTCCGCCATGACCCGCGAGGCGGGCTTCACCATCCTCACCAACGCCGGGCCGGAGATCGGCGTCGCCTCCACCAAGGCGTTCACCACCCAGCTGGTGGTGCTCTACCTGCTGGCGGTGAAGCTGGGCCGGATGCGCGAGCAGCTGAGCGCGCGCGCCGCGCAGGAGCACCTCACCCGCCTCACCGAGGTCCCCAAGCTGCTGGAGGAGGCCCTCAAGGGCGAAAAAGAGGTGAAGAAGCTGGCGCAGCGGTTCGTCAACTCCCGCGACTTCCTCTTCCTCGGCCGCGGCGCCATGCACGCGGTGGCGCTGGAGGGCGCGCTCAAGCTGAAGGAGATCAGCTACGTCCACGCCGAGGGCTACGCCGGCGGCGAGATGAAGCACGGGCCCATCGCGCTCATCGACGAGACCATGCCGGTGCTGGTGGTCGCCCCCCGCGAGCCGGAGGTGACGTACGACAAGATCCTCGGCAACATCGAGGAGGTGCGCGCCCGCGGCGGCAAGGTGATCGCCGTGGTGGAGCATGGCGACGACCGCGCCGCCAGCCTCGCCGACCACGTGCTCCGCATCCCGCCCTCGCCCGCGCTGCTGGCGCCGGTGGTGGCCACCATCCCGCTCCAGCTGCTCGCCTACCACGTGGCCGACCTGCGCGGCACCGACGTGGACCAGCCGCGCAACCTGGCCAAGAGCGTCACCGTGGAATGAAGACCTCCCTGGAGCAGTGTTCTCCAGGCGACGTCCACCGGCCCTCACGCCGGCGGTAGCTCTCCCACCCGCGAAACGTCGGGGCGGCGACGAAGTCTCCGAGTCTTCACGGACCCGGACTCCCGGCAAGTGGGCGCGGTCCCTATCCTTCTGAAGGGCCCTTCGTCTCGAGAGCCAATGATATGGCCAAGAAAGCACATCCCGACGGAGGCCCGGCCCGCCCTGCACCGCCCCAGGTGCCTGAAGCGGCCGGCGCGCCCGCCGGGACGGAGCCGCCCGGAGCGCCCGAGGCCGCCGCGTCGCTGGAGAGCTACGCGGAGGTGCTGTGGGATCCGCTGATCGCGCTGATGACGGCCCTGGTGCGCATCTCCTACGAATCGCTCAGCCCCGCCCAGCGCACGCTGGTGGGCTCCATGCTGGCGGACGCGGAGGGCATGGCCCGGCGCGCGGAGGTGCTGGTGCTCTCCACCGCGACCTCGGCGCCCGCGATGCTGCCGGAGCTGCCGGACCAGCCGCCCGGTCCCGGGCGCGCCACCGTGCTGCTGGTGGATGACGACGCGTCCGTGCTGGACACCGCGCGCGAGCTGCTCGAGCGCTTCTACAACGTGCTCACCGCCAGGGACGGCGTGGAGGGGATCGAGTTCCTGGAGAAGCACCACCCGGACGTGGTGGTGACGGACCTCGGCATGCCGCGCACCAGCGGGATGGGCCTGCTGGAGCACGCCCGCGGCATCGCGGAGACGGCGCAGATCCCCTTCCTGGTGCTCTCCGCCACCGGGGACACCGAGGCCAAGGTGCAGGCCTTCCAGGCCGGCGCCTGCGACTACCTCACCAAGCCCGCCTCGCCCGCCGAGCTGGTGATGCGCATCCGCAAGGCGCTGGACAACGCGGAGGCGCTCAGGCGCGAGCGGCAGCTGCAGGAGACGGACGACCTCACCGGGCTGGCCAACCGGCGCTCGCTGCGGACCGCGCTGGGCGCCGCGCTGCGCGAGGCCTGCAAGGCCGGGCAGCCGCTGGCGGTGGCCATGGTGGACCAGGACGGCCTGAAGCGGATCAACGACTGCTACGGACACCCGGCGGGCGACCAGGCCATCCGCGCGCTGGCGGGCGCGCTGCAGCGGTGCAAGCGCGGCTCGGACTTCGCCGCGCGCCTGGGCGGCGACGAGTTCGTGGTGGTGATGCCGGGCGCGGACCGGACCGGCGCCGAGAAGCTGGCCGCGCGCGTTCGGGCGGACCTGGCGGAGCGGCCGCTGGAGCTGTCGTCCGGCCGGGTGCCGGTGACCGCCTCCTTCGGCCTGGCGGTGGCGGGCGAGGAGGGCTGGACCGAGACCTGGGAGCACCTGCTGGAGCGCGCCGACGCCGCGCTCTACCGGGAGAAGGCGCAGCGCAAGGCGGCGGATGCGTCGCGCCCCCCGCAGCTGTGGGTGCTGAGCGCCCCGAAGGACAAGGGCCGGGGCAAGCACAGGGAGTAGCGCTCCGCCAGGTCAGGTCAGCTCGTCCGGGGAGAGGATGATCGGGCGGTCGGGGTGGTGGCGGCGCAGCTCGTCCGTGAGCGTCCGGTCCAGCCACGCCAGCAGCGGATCGAACGCGCCCACCCCGCCCAGCGGGAAGCCCATGGTGGAGACGGTGAAGTCCGGCCCGCCCTCCAGGACGAGGTGCACCGAGTACGAGTCCGAGATGTGGGCGGCGCTGGGTGGGTTCCGCGGCGCCGGCTCGCCCTTGAGCTGGTCGTACCAGGCGCGGAGCTGGGCGGACTCGGCGGTGGTGAGGATGCGGGGCGGGCAGTCCTCGCCGCTGTCGGAGGCGGTCACCGTCTTCAGCTCCGGGTCGAAGGAGAGCTTCTCCGCCCGCCCGGCGAAGCCGCCCATTCGCTCGTAGGTGATGGACATGGCCCATCACCATAGCGGCTTTTCAGCGGCGGTCAGGACAGCAGGCCCAGCTCGGCGCCCAGCCAGGACTGCACTTGCTCGCGGCTGACCCACTGCCCGTGGTCCAGCGCGTAGTGGAGCAGGTCGCCGGCCAGCGAGCCCGCGGTGGGGTAGCGGGAGACGAGGTCCGGCTGGAGCGCGCGCCGGAGGATCTGCGCCAGTGGCTTGTCCACGTACTCCGGGATGATGACCCGCGCGTTGCGGATGGCGTGGAGCACCTCCTGGGCGCCGGCGCCCGGCCCGGCGAACGGGTGGTAGCCCACGGTCAGCTCGTGGAGCATCACCCCCACCGCGAACAGGTCCGAGGCGGCGGTGAGCGCGTCGCCCCGCGCCTGCTCCGGCGAGAGGTACGGCACCTTGCCGGCGGTGAAGCCGTCCTGTGGCCCCAGGCTCCGGCCCAGGCTCTTGGCCACGCCGAAGTCGCCCAGCTTCACGTCGCCGGCGGCGGAGAAGAAGACGTTGGACGGGTTCACGTCGCCGTGGACCAGGTGGAGCGCGTCCCCGGAGCGCGTCTTCATCTGGTGGAAGTAGGAGAGCCCCTTGAGCACCTCCAGGCAGACGCGGACGCCCATCCAGGTGGGGAAGTCCTTCATGTGCTTGCGCAGCACGTTCATCAGCCCCTGGAGGTCGCCGCCCATGCAGTACTCCATGGCGATGAAGAGGCGGCCCCCGGCCTCGCCCAGCTCCAGGCGGCGGACGAGGTTGGGGTGCGAGAGCATCCCCATCAGGTCCGCCTCGTTGGCGAAGGCCTCCGAGCTCTGGCCGTCGCGCATGATCTTCAGCGCGACCTGCTGCTCCTCGCCCAGCTCGTTCACCACGTCGGCGAGGAACACCTCCGCCATCCCGCCCACGCCCAGCCGGGAGCGCACCTGGTACTTGCCGTACCGGCGCGAGGGAATCTCGACGGGCGCGGATCCAGGCTCCACGGTAAAAAGTAAACAGCCTCCCGGGGGACAGTGCGGGGGGCAAACATCATGACACGTCATCGAGGGATTGCAGGCCTGCTCGGCGCTGCGGTGACCTACTTGCCGCCGCCGTCCTTCGCCTTCGAGGCGCGGTACTCCTCGGCGATCGCGTCCGGCTTCGCCTCGGCGCTGGCCTTCTCGTCGTACCGGATGGAGATGGAGTCCTTCCCCTCGCCCGGGTAGATGGCGTGGCTGCCGCCTCGCAGGGTGATCAGCGCGTAGCGCGTCCCTCCCAGCTCGTAGGTGAACCAGTCCTCCTTGTCGCCCCACCTGGAGATCTCCACCTTGAAGATCCTCCCGTCGAGCCGGGTGTCGGTCCCCTCCACCTTCACCAGCGCCTCGGTGGAGCCGCCCGCGCGCCGGACCACCGTGACGCGCTCGCCGTTGCCGCCCTTGTAGACCTTGGCCGTCTGCGGCTCCCCGGCCACCGCCACCGCCGCGACCGCCGCCGCCGCGCACGTGACCAGGATCGCCGTCCGGAACGTCTCGCCTCGCATCGATGTCTCTCCTAGATTCCGCGCCGCGCTTCGACCCCGGTGGGAGAGGCGCGGTTCCACGCCATCCGGGAGGGAGATCTCATGAAGTCGGTTCGCCGCCTCAGCGTCGTGCTGTTCGCCGCCGCGTCCGCCGTCGCCTTCGCCCAGGAGTCGGAGCTCAAGGCGAAGATGCAGGAGGACCTGGACGGGTACAAGGCCCAGATCGAATCCAGCTGCGGCATCAAGCCGTCCATCACCTGGACCGGCGGAAAGTTTGGCCACAACCCGCGCGAGTCCGAGAAGCCGGAGTGGAACGCGCTCACCACCCTGGCCACCTCGGCGCTCGATGCCCTGGCGCAGGCCTGCAACAACGCGGTGGTGAAGGAGAAGGTGGCCAAGGTGAAGAAGATCGAGGTGAAGAAGGGCAAGGGCACCCTCGGGTACACGCTCAAAGGCGACACGCTCACCTTCACCGTGGATGCGTCCTTCACCGCCAACAACCCCGCGGGCCAGGACTCCGACCTCGTCGAGAAGCTCAAGAAGGAGCTCGACACCTGACGCGCGCCCCCGCGCGGGCAATAGGGGATTTCACCCAGCGCCGCCTGTGCGCGCCCCGACGACACGCAAGGAGGCGAGCAGGCGGCGCGCCGACTCCGGGCGAAGGGGGTATCCTGCGCGCTGCCGGACCGTGCCCCCATGAACTGCACCAAGTGCGGACAAGCCCTGACGGGCGGCAGCGCCTTCTGCAGCCGGTGCGGCACGCCCACCGGCCTGGGCCAGGACCTGACCGACGGCGGCGAGCCCACCCACATCCCGGTCAAGGGCTCCGAGATCCTGGACGGGAAGTGGAAGCTGGAGCGGAAGATCGGCGAGGGTGGGATGGGGGCGGTCTACCTGGCGCACG
>Ga0209382_10005064_pt1 | contig 17238 bp, 10 predicted proteins | sample SoiMetdeltSBSDD5_FD_187599 | JGI IMG/M metagenome (GOLD analysis project Ga0209382, IMG submission 187599) | Bulk soil microbial communities from a Populus tree surrounding site in Tennessee, USA - Soil MetaG P. deltoides SBSDD5 (SPAdes) (version 2) | ecosystem: Environmental > Terrestrial >...
GAGGTAGGTCCGGAACGCCGGCTCGCCGCTGGAGATCATCGCGTCGTAGGTCTTCAGCAGTTCCTCGACCGGCAGGTCGATGCCGGCCGGATTGCGCGGATGCGGGAAGAAGCTGCCGGTCGACACATGAATCGCGTCGACCCCGGCCTCGACCAGCCATTTGCACACCTGGATCGCGTCCTCGACCGTGTTCCCTGACGGGCCCTTCCCGAAGAACGCGACCGCGTCGTTGTGATCCTCGGCGCTGATCTTCATCTGCAGGTGAAAGTCGCGCCCGACCTCGGCGCGGATGGCCCGCACGATGTCGAGAACGAACCGGGCGCGATTCTCGAGCGAGCCGCCGTACTCGTCTTTGCGATCGTTGATTGCCGAGCTGAGGAACTGAGTGATCAGGTAGCCGTTGGCGCCATGCAGCTCGACGCCGTCGAGCCCCGCCTCGCGGGCGCGTCGCGCCCCCTGGGCGAAGGCCCCGACGATTTCGCGAATCTCCGGGATCGTCGCCCGTTCGCAGCGGAAACCGTGGGTCGGGTCGCTCTTGTCGGTGGAGCTGAGCCCGGTCGGATACTCGATGCCGGCGATGTCCCGTTGCCGCCCGCCGTGACTGAGCTGCATGAGGAACCTGCAGTCGTGCTCGTGCACCGCCTTCCCGAGTTCGCGCCAGAACGGGATGTGACGGTCGTGATCGATCATCGCGTAGTTCGGGACGATCCGGCCGCGCAGGTGGACCGGGACGAACGACGACACGATGGCGCCGACGCCACCTTTCGCGAACTTGGTTTCCCAGTTGATGCGGGCGCGGTTCCCGGAACCGTCGTAGTTGTCGAACCGTCCGGAGATGTTCGATCGAAAAATGCGGTTCTTGATCGTCAGGCTGCGAAACTTGATCGGCTGGAAGATCGCGTCAAACGGCATAGCGAACCTCTGAGCGGCATGCGTGCGGATGGCAGTGCGTCCCGCGCGCTGATCGTGATGATCGAGAAGACTGTCAGCGTTGGTGCGCGACATTTTATCCGCCTTCGCGCTGCGCGCTACGACGGACACGCCTGTCTTCGATCTTTCGTGTGCTTCCGTGTGAATGTCGAACATCAGGCTCATCCGTAGTGCGTTGGGTGTTGCGCGTGGCAGTGCGAGTCGGCTAGGCTCCGCTGCACCGCGACAGAGACGAATTCTGTTTTCCGGCTGCGCCCGAAGGGCACGGCCGCAGTCGGTACGGAGGAGTCATGGCGAAGAAACAGACCGGCACGGCGGCGGAGGAGCCTCTGCGCCGGACGTGCGGCGCGATGGCCGCGCACATGATGCTGCTCGAGCGCTTCCCGTCGTTCCGCGCGAGCCAGATGCGCCTCGAAGGCGCCACCAACAAGCGGCGCGAGACCGGTGAGGACGTGGCGAAGGCGAAGATCGTCACCATCAAGACGGTGGTGCACGTCGTCTACAACACCGACCAGCAGAACATCTCCACGACGCAGATCAACAGCCAGATCGCGGCGATGAACAAGGACTTCCGCGCCACCAATCCGGATCGGTCGCAGACGCCGGATCCGTGGAAGGGTCTCGTGTCGGATGGCCGGATCCAGTTCAAGCTCGTGAAGGTCACACGGACGCGGACGTCGCGGGCCTCCTTCACCCACGACGACGGCGTGAAGCGGAGCAGCACCGGCGGCATCGCGCCCGTCACTCCGAAGACGCATCTGAACCTGTGGGTCTGTCCACTCTCGGGCGGCCTGCTTGGCTACGCGCAATTCCCCGGCGGTCCCGTCGCGACCGATGGCGTGGTCATCAACTATCGCGCGTTCGGCACCATGGGAACGGCCCAGGCCCCATTCAACAAGGGCCGGACCGCGACCCACGAGGTCGGTCACTACCTGAACCTGCGGCACATCTGGGGTGACACGCCCGACTGCGCCGGGTCCGACATGGTCGCCGACACGCCGAACTGTGCGGGACCGAATTTCGGCACGCCCACGTTCCCGGTCGTCACGTGCAACAACGGACCGAACGGGGACATGTTCATGAACTACATGGACTACGTGGACGATGCGGTGATGGTGATGTTCACGACCCAGCAGATCCTCCGGATGCGGACGGCGCTCGACACCGCACGGTCCGGTCTTCTGTAAAGCCGGCCGTGGCTGACACGCCGCCTCGCGGCGTCTGGGTGCACGTCTTCGAAGAGGACACGGCGGCCGGGGCCGTGTTCAAGCCGGAAGACGCCGATATTCCGCTGTCGCGGCGCCCGCGCGAGCGGGTCGAGTTCAGGAGCGGCGGCGCAGCGACAATCTGGAAGGGTGGCGCCGACGATCGCCCCGCACCGATTTCCGCTCGATGGACGCAGGAAGACGATGCCCTAATCGTGCGTGACAACGACGGGGCCGTCCGCCTGCGCGTCCTCGAGCAGTCGCCGGATCGGCTGGTGGTGAAGTTGTCGCTCTAGACAGATGCGGGAGTCCGAAAAGCTCCGTGCAGGAGGACACGAGTGGAGGAGGAATTCCTGGAGGGGCGCCTCTTGACCTCCTGTCCCTCCTGTAAGAAGAGTCCTGCTCCTGATCTCCTGTTCATCAACCGACTATGGCCAAACGCAAACCTGCGAAAAAAAATCAGCCTCCGCCTGCGCCGGTTCTCCAGGCTCCAGCCACGGCGTTCGAAATCAGCGATCGCGTGACGCTGCAGGCGCGCATGACGGCGCCCGTCCGCGATCCTCGCGCGCCGCAGTATCGGCCGCTGCGCATCTATACGCTCGATCCCTCGGTGTCGGACCGGCTCGGTGGCGTCGCGGTCGTCCAGGTGCCCTACGAAAAGCTCGAGCGCGGCCCGATCGGGGCGCTCTTCGAAGTCATTTCCGACGGCGCACCGAAGGAGCTTGCCGCCGAACTGCTGGATCTGGACGATCCCCACCTGCTGTTGTCGAGCGGGCTGTCGCCGACGCCGGCCAATGGCTGCTTCCACCTGCAGATGGTCTATGCGGTGGCCAGCCTGACCTACGCGGCGTTCAAGCGTGCGCTTGGTCGCGAGATCGCGTGGGCCGTCGCGGCCAGCCCCGACGGGCCGGTCAGGTTGAAAGTCCGTCCCTTCATCCGTGGGGCGAACGCCGGGTACAGCCGCGAGGCTGGCGACCTGTCGTTCGGCTACTTCAGGGCCGGCCGCCGGGCCGCCGGCTTTACCGTCAAGGGCGGCCTGATCTCCACGGCGCTCAGCCACGACGTCATCGCGCACGAGACCACGCATGCGCTGCTCGACGCCCTGCGCTTCTCGTTCATGGAGCCGACCAACGTCGACGTGCCTGCGTTCCACGAGGGCTTCGCCGATCTGGTCGCATTGTTCCTTCATTTCACCTACGCCGACGTGGTCGAGCGCGCGATCCGGGATTCGCGAGGAACCCTGCTTCGCGGCTCCCTGCTGACTGATATCGCTCGCGAGTTCGGATATGCCCGGGCCCGCACGGGCGAGGCCGACGCCCTTCGCTCCGGCGTCGACATCGCCGGCATCGCGGCCTTCGACTCCGACGTGCTGCCGTCGCGCGACAATGCGCCCACGCTCTACGATCCCTCGCTCGAGCCGCATGCGCTCGGTTCGGTGCTGGTGTCGGCCGTCTTCGAAGCGTTCGTCACGGTGGTGCGGCGGAAGTGCGAGCGCCTGTTCCGGATTGCCGGCATCGATCCGCAGGCGGTCGGACAGGCCGCGCTGAGCGATGCGCTGGTCAAGGCGATCGCCGAGCAGGCGAGCGAAGTGGCGGCGCAGTTCCTCAATATCTGCATCCGGGCGGTCGACTACTGTCCGCCGGCGGATATGGAATTCGGCGAGTACCTTCGCGCGCTGATCACCGCAGATGGCGATCTGGAGCGCACCGACAAGTGGGGATGCCGCGAGGCGATCATGCGCTCGTTCCGGCGGCGCGATATCGTTCCCGATCACGTGCAGTTCCTCACCGAGGACGCGATGCGATGGCAGTCTCCCCCTCAGGATCTCAGGATTCCGGAGCTTGCCTTCAGCCAGCTCCGCTTCGGCGGGGAGCCAGGGCAGCCGGCCGACGCCGCGGAGCTCGATCGGCAGGCGCGGGCGCTCGGCCGGTTCGTGACCGACCCCGCGCACGCGGAGTGCTTCCGGCTGATTCCGCCAGGCAAGCTGACGAAGGGCGTGACCTACGCGTCACCGGCCATCGTCCAATCGGTGCGCGTCACCAGGCGGGTCGCGCCGGACGGGCGGATCGCGTTCGACCTGGTCGGCGAGGTGACGCAGTCCTGCACGGTCAGCCGTGATGGCATGCTGTTCGACATGAACGGCGGGTGCACGGTCATCATCGACCCGGAGGGCCAGGTCCGCTACTCGATCTACAAGCGCTTCGACAGCGACAAGCGCCGCGAGCGGCAACAAGCCGCGATGCGCGGATCGCTCAAGAATTTCTGGATGAAGCAGGACGGCAAATGGCGCCTGCGCCCCGATATGCTGCTCAGGCTCCACGCGGCGGTCGCCGATCGCCGCGGCTCGGAAGACTAGCCGAACGACCTCGAAATCGAGCGCTCGGCGGCGTCTCGGAAGTGGTAGCGGTGCATCGGCTGCTGTGCCGACTCCGATTTGAGGAACCTGTCGAACATCTTTTTCAGTCCCTCCTCGCCGTCCCGGTTCGTCAGATAGACGTCGTAGGCCTGATCCCGGCGCGCCGCCGAGAGCCAGGTGAGCGTGTCCCGGTGGGGATTGCCGTGTTTGCCGTTCCCGGAGATCACATAGTGATCCGCGGTGACCCGCTCGAAGAAGTCCTGCGTCGTGCTGTGATGGCTGCCGTGGTGCTGCACCTTCAGGAGGTCGACGTGAATCCTGCCGTCTGGTCCGAGCCCTGTGGCCTCCAGGGATTCCACGATGTGGTCGCCGCCGGCATCGCCCGTCAGCAGGAACCGCACCGGCTCGGCACCGTCTCCCCTCGATGCTTCGAGCAGCCCGACGATGCTCGACAGATTGGGAACGGTGCGGTTCAAGTAGTCAGCCGCCTGGGCGGCAGGATTCGACGGATTGGAGGCCTTGGACGTCCGCCATTCCTCGTCCAGCTTCTGCAGCTGCTTTTCGCGAGGTCCGAGGATCGAGAACTGAAGCCCCGGCGCAACCTTGATTCGCCTGACCCCTGACTCCGGCGCCCGGACCAGCGGATCGATCGCGCCTTCGTTGATAGGGATGCCGAGCCGTTCGGCAAGGTCGCGCAGCTGACTGCCCTGCCGAACGCTTGCGACCACGGCAGCCGCCTTCTCTTCGAGTCCCGGCGCCACGACGCCGCCGAGCGTCGCGCTCACGGCTGCGGATTGCACGGTCGCGGCCTTGCCCTGGTGAATCCGTTCGAACGAGTTGGCGGCCTTGCCCTGGTGAATCCGTTCGAACGAGTTGTGCCAGAGCGTCCGGATTGTGCAGAAAGGATCTTCGCTGTTCTCCTGCGCCCGCTCGAGGTCTCGAAACAGATCGAGCAGTCCCGTGATGTGGTCCGCGTCGATGTGACTCACCATCACCATGCGGAGGTTCAGGGCGTCTGTGCCCCGGAGTTCGTCGATCCGGCCGCGCAGGACGTTCGAATACACACCGCGCGAGCCCCCGTCGACGAGGATCCGGACCGGTGCTGCACCGGCGCGCTCGTAGTGGAGCAGCAGGCAGTCTCCGTCGTTGGCTTGAAGTGCTTCGATCGTGAGTTTCATCGCTCGGTCAGACCGATTGGAGCGCCCGCAGCACATCCACCATCCCGGCGCCCTGGAAGCGGCGCTCCCTTCCGAGATCGGTGGCCGTCCGGCACAGGATTTCCTTGATCCGGCGCGGCTGGCCGATGAGCTCGCGGTGGCGGCTCATGAGCAGCGCCGCTGCGCCACTGACGTGCGGTGCGGCCATGCTGGTGCCGTCCATCGTTTCCACGTAGCTGTTGAGCGAGCAGGAGTCGATGCGTTCCCCCGGCGCGACGAGATCCGGCTTGGTCCGCCCGTCGCCGGTAGGTCCGCGGCTCGAGAAGTAGGAGACGCCGTAGTTGTGCGGCATCATCCGGTGGGTCGAACCAACCGTGATGACGCCGTCGGCGTTGCCGGGATCGGTGATGGAGATGTAGCGATAATCGCCGACCGCCCCGTCGGCCGCCTCTGCCGCCTTGTTGAACCCGCGGTTGCCCGCCGCGGTCACCACCACGACGCCTGACGCGACCACCCGTTCGCACTCCTCGCAGACCGGAGTGCGGCCGCACGCGTAGTTCGCCACATCGTGGGGCACCGACAGGCTCAGGTTCACGCCGTGCACCACCATCAGATCCTTGTGCGCGTTCAGGTGCCGCACGAACTGGAGCGCCGCGATCACCGTGAACTCGTCGGCCTGGTCCTTCGGATCGTCCGGGAGGACGCGCAGATCGTAGAGCTCGAGATCCGGACAGACTCCCACGATCGGCTCGCGCATCGGCGTGGCGTCGGCGGCTTCCGGCCAGTTGGCGGCCAGGATGCCCGCGACGTGCGTGCCATGGGCGTCGTAGGCCGGTTTCACGTACCCCGCCATGGTATGCGGCACGCGCAGGAAGGGTTCGAGCAGATCCCAGTCGATCGCCCGGCCACGCTGGAGGCTGTTGCGCAACTGGACGCGCTGCTCGGCGAGCGCGCCATCCTCGGCGGAGCTGGTTGTCGGGCTATGCGCGGGAAGCTCCGCATCCGGGTTCAGCAGTTCCTTGATCCGCAGGAAGTTGAAGGTGCGGACGATCCGGCTGTTCAACTCCTCGGCCTGCGGTGCAGGTCCGCGACGTGTCTGCGACGTCTTTGCCCCGGTCGTGTCGCGGCGCGCAAATGCCGGATGGGTCGCGTCGATCCCGGTGTCGAGCACCGCCCAGCGGATGCCGGTGCTCCTGGCTTCGAACAAACGCGCCGCCGCGTCGGCCTTCACGGTCAGCCGCGATCGCCACACGCTGGTGCTGGCGCGCCGGTTCAGGCTGACGCTCCACAGGATGCCGCTGTCCTCGCTGGTATCCGCGAGCCCGTCGAACAGCGAAGCGAACGCCTCCACCTCGCGTTGCGACGGTGCGCCGTCCAGCTTCATCCCCTGCGTGCCGGCTCCCTGCCGCTCCATCTCGATGGCGCCGACGATGCGGATGAGCTTCAGGATCAGGCGAGGGTCCGTGGTCAGCACCGGCGAGCCCGGCGTGAACGCCGCCAGTCGCCCGGCGAGCTCCACCAGGCCGCGACGGGTCCAGTCCTGATGGGCCGGCGCCACCGACCGCTGCCACCAGGCGGTCAGCGGCACCGCGCACCGCAACAACTCCGGGAAGGTCAACGCGGCCATGACCACCGACTCGTTGTAGAGCACGTGCCCGGCGATCGGGCCACTGGCGTCCTTCGCCAGCCGCTCTCGAAGCACGCGTGCCACCGTCGGCGCATCGGACTCGTTGTGGGGGGTCAGCAGCACCTCGATCCGCGCGTTCGGATCCTTGCCGTACTCGATCCACACATCCGGCAGGACGGGGAAGTCCTGGGTGAAGCGCCGCTGGTGCTCGGGCCGCCCGTAGAAGAGATGCTCGATGGTCTCGCGCTGCATGAGTGCAGCAAATCGTCCCAGATCGCTAGTCACTAGTCCAGAGTCGGGCGTCCTTGCCCCGCCTTCGCCCTTCGGGCTACGGCGAGGCAGGCTCAGAGGTGGTCGCGAACCCGCGAACCCGCGAACCCCGAGCCCCGAGCCCCGGATATGATTCCTCCAATGCGCCTGATGCGGTTTGCCTGGTTCGTTCTGGCCTACAACGTCGCCGTCATTCTCTGGGGCGCCTACGTGCGCGCGACAGGGTCGGGGGCGGGGTGCGGGGCGCACTGGCCGCTTTGTAATGGTGAGGTCGTTCCTCGCGCGCCACAGGTGGCGACGTTGATCGAGTTCTCTCACCGCTTCTCGAGCGGTCTCGCGCTGATCGCGGTTGCGGTGCTGGTGGTCTGGATTTTCCGGGTCTGCGCTCCTGGCCATCCGGCCAGACTGGGAGCGGTCCTGTCAGGCGTCCTGATCGTGACCGAGGCGGCGGTCGGGGCTGGACTGGTGCTCTTTCGGCTCGTCGCGGACAACGCCTCCATGGCCCGGGCGATGTTTGTCGCCGTCCACCTGCTCAACACGTTCCTGCTGCTGGGTGCCCTGACGCTCACAGCATGGTGGGTGAGGGTAAACGTGCCGTTTGCCAGGAACCGCACGCGGCAGGCGGCAACGGTGGTGGGCTGCTGTGTTGCGCTGCTGATTGCAGGCGCCAGCGGCGCGGTCGCTGCGCTCGGCGACACGCTCTTTCCGTCCAGCCGGTTGAGCGATGCGCTGTGGGCAGACCTTTCTGCGACCTCGCACTTCCTGATCCGGCTGCGGATTCTTCACCCGATGCTCGCCGTGGGGGCGGGTCTGGTGGTGTTGACCTGTGCCGCCCGGCTCGCCTATGGCGGTCCGGCCGCCGCACAGCGGGCTGCGCGGATGGTGTCTACCCTGGTGCTGGCGCAGGTCGCGCTTGGATTGCTCAACGTGATCCTGCTGGCGCCGGTCTGGCTGCAACTCACGCACCTGCTCGTCGCCGACGCCATCTGGATTGGCGTCGTGCTGCTGGGCGCCACGGCATTGACGGAGCGGCCGTCCGTGAGCGTCGGAGTCAAGGCCGCGTGACGGCCCCGTTTCCAATTCCTCTCTCAGACTATCCGCCGCCTGCCGCCGAGGGTCTGCTGGCAACGCTGGCTGCACGAATCCAGATCGAGCCGTTCAACCTGATCGCCACGGCGATCTTCCTGCTGGCGATCGTCCATACCTTCGCCGCCGCCCGGTTCACCATGCTCGCGCATGCGCTGCAGCACCGGCATCAGGAACGAGTGGCGGCTGCCGGCCTGCCACCACGGCCCAGCGTTGCCGCCGAGCTGCTGCATTTCATGGGCGAGGTGGAAGTGGTGTTCGGATTGTGGGCGATCCTGCTGGTGGCCGTGATCGTCAGCCGGTTCGGGTGGGAGACCGCCGCTCACTACGTCAACGACACGGTCAATTACACCGAACCCTTGTTCGTCGTCGTGATCATGGCTCTGGCGGCCACACGGCCGATCGTCGTGCTCGCCGAGACTGCGCTCGGATCCATCGCGAAGCTCGGGGGCCAGACGCCATCCGCGTGGTGGTTCACCATCCTGACCCTCGCGCCGCTGCTCGGATCCTTCATCACCGAGCCGGCGGCGATGACCATCGGCGCGCTGCTGCTCGGGCGCCAGTTCTACGACCTCAATCCCGGATCGTCACTGAAGTACGCCACGCTTGGCCTGCTGTTCGTCAACGTCTCGATCGGCGGGACGCTCACGCACTTCGCTGCCCCGCCGGTGCTGATGGTCGCCCGCCACTGGGACTGGGGGACGCCGTTCATGCTCGGGCATTTCGGCTGGCGTGCCGTCGTCGCCATCGTCTTTTCCAACCTGATCTACTTCCTCTTCTTTCGGCGGGAACTGCGCGACCTCGCGTTGCGCCCGGCCCGGCCCGACATCGAGCGCGCGGACGAAGAGGTCGAGGGAGTGGCAAGCCTGCCGCTGTCGCCGATTCCCGCCTGGATTACGGCGGTCCACATCGCCTTTCTGATCTGGACCGTGCTGACGTCGCACTACGCGGCGCTTTTCCTGGCTGGCTTTCTCTTTTTTCTCGGCTTCGCGCGTGCGACCGGAGCCTATCAATCGCGGATCGATCTCCGTGCGCCGCTCCTCGTCGGGTTCTTCCTCGCGGGTCTCGTGATTCACGGCACGCTGCAGGGATGGTGGATCGCTCCCATCCTCGCGAGCCTCTCCGAGCGCGGACTGTTTTTCGGATCGACCTTTCTGACCGCCTTCAACGACAACGCGCTCATTACCTACCTGGCCACGCTGGCGCCAAATCTCGACGATCGCTCCAAGATCGCCATCGTCGAAGGGGCAGTGACTGGTGGCGGACTCACCGTGATTGCCAATGCTCCGAACCCGGCCGGCCAGGCGCTGCTGGGCCGGTTCTTCGACGGCGCGGTTGCACCGCTGTCTCTGCTGTCCGGAGCGCTGGTGCCCACGTTGATCGCGATCGCGGCGTTCCGCTTGCTTTGAGAAGCAGCAATCAGCCGGTTTCTCGCTGCACGATACAATCAGCAAAGGCCGCGGTCCGCGATCCGCGGTCCGCGATCCGGAAACCGGCTGTGCACGGCGGACTGCGGGCCGCGGGCTGCGGACGGCGGCCTTTGATTTTTTGGAGTGGTGGATGGTGAGAGGTGTGTACGTCAGTATCGCTGTAGTCGTTCTCTCGGTCGCGTCCGGTCGTGGTGTCGAACCGACTGCACAGCAGGAGCCCGCCGCCCTGGAGGGAACGCGGCCGCTGGCCCCGCCAGTGCCCGACCCGACGGTGCAGGAACTCGTAGCGAAGCTGGATCTCGAAAAGTACAAGGCCACGATCAAAGGGCTGACGCAGTTTGGCGATCGACGTCAGGGAACGGATCGCAACCGCGCGGCGGTGGACTGGATCGAGGCGCAGCTCAAGAGCTACGGCTGTCCCACCGAGCGCATCAGGTACGAATACGTCACTCCGCAGCGCGGCACCGGCCGCGGACGCGGTCGTGGCGCCGCCGGCAACAAGCGGCCGGGGCAGGGAGGCAGCACGATCTTTGGGACCACGGCACGCACCGGCGTGAACAACGATCCGATGGCCCAGCCCGACGAGAAGCTTCGCGCGCTCAACTCGCAGCCGGCGACCGACGGGCCACGTGAAGAGGTGTACTGCACCAAGGTCGGGAGCAAGAATCCCGGCGAGATGTACCTCCTCGGCGCGCACATGGACGGCCTTGGCTATGGCGAAGCCGCCAACGACGACGGGTCGGGGACTGCGATCGTCATGGAGCTGGCGCGCATCTTCAGCAGCCCCGACGTGGAGACGGATCGCACCATCCGGTTCGCCCTCTGGAACAACGAGGAGACCGGCCTGAACGGCGCGCGCGCCTACGTCGCGCAGCGGGAGGCGCTCCAGGGCAAGGAGGATCCTCTGGGATCAGGCAAGTACCCCGAGCCCAGGTGGCTGGGCATGATCCAGCACGACATGATGATGTTCGACCACGGGATGCCCGGACCGGACGGCAAGGTCGGCCCGGAACAGCGGCGCGAGGCGGACGTCAACATCGAGTTTCAAACGAGCTCGAAGATGACCGCTGACTCGCAGAAGCTCGCGTGGGCCTTCAAGGCCGCCAACCAGAAGTATGCGACCGACTATCCCGCGGCGGTTGGCCCGCACATGACCAACACCGACTCGACACCGTTCATGGACCTCGTCCCGTCGATCAGCCTGCGGGAGAACGAGCGGGGCGCGCAGATCGGCGGCGGCTGGGATCCGCACTGGCACCAGCCGACCGACGTCTTCGCCACGTTCAGCGACGCGGACTTCCGTCTGGGGTTGAACGCAGCTCAGACGACGCTGGGTGCCGTCGCGGAACTGGCGGGCGCGGTGATCAAGAAGTAGGTCGTCGCCACCAGTCATCCCGTTGTGCGCCTGAGAACCCGAGCCGCGAAGGTGTTCGCGACCGGCGGCTCGAACTCGTAAATTCGCAGGTGATAGCTGCCGCGATCGAACACGATCGCGGCCAGCCGCTCGCCAGAGACGGCGAGCTGGCCGACGCGACCTTCGCTTCGCGGTACGCGCAGCACACGCGCGTTCAGCAGATCGAGCGCCACGGCCGTCGATCCGACCCACCCCGTGAGCCAGCCGTCGGTGACTTCGCCGGTGCCGATGAATTTGCCCTCGAGCCAGCCGAACCCGGTGACGGCGCCGGTGTCGGCGGCGACACGAAAGAATCGGGTACGCGTACCGTCGTAGACCGAACACGCGAGTGCGCCTTCGAGCCCTGTGGCACACCGGGCGCCGAGGCGCGAGCTGCCCAGCGGTTTCACGCCGTCATCGCCGATCGACCAGTATCGTGACTGCTGATTGCCGGCATTGAGCAGTAACCCCAGCGCCCAGGCGCGGCTCGGCAGATAGTCGAACAGGCCGTTGTCGTAGGACGTCTCGATCACCAGCGGGTCGCGGCCGTCGGCGGTCACGGCTTCGATCCAGGCATCGCGGGTATAGCCGGCCGGCCACCGCCGTTCGCGCAGGTCGCTCGTGCCGATGATGCCCACGGCATGGACGATCGCCTCGTCCCGATCGAACCCGCTGATACGCCACTGGCCCGTGCGGCGCGCGATCGAGAGCGTGCCGCGCTGCAGGTCGGGTACGCGCTGTCGCCACAGCTCCTCGTGCGGTGGATCGATCCGGACCTGTCGCAGGATGATGCCCACGTCCACGCTGTCCATGATCAGGAGTGTGTGATCGTCGACGAATTGCACGTCGGCGGCCGACAACGGGCTCAGCCCGCCGCCGGCCACCCCCACCTGGAAGGTTGGCGTCTCTTCTTCGGATTCCGATTGCTGGAGCGCGGCGATGCTGAGGCCGCCGGGCGACAGCTGAACTCCTGATGTGGTCTGGGGAATCGGGAACTCCTGCGCGCGGTCGGGCTCGACAACGATCCAGCGCAGCCGCTGGCTCTCGACGAGAAACGGATCGTTGCCGAACCGATCGAGGAAGGGCTCCGATGCGATCACCATTGCGGCGGTCGCAACGCCGGCGGCGGCCAACCCCGCGACCCTGCCGGCTCGAGTTGGTGCACACGCGAGTGCCGCCGCCAGTGCCCCCCACACGACGACAATGGCGGGCGTGCTCCGGGCCGCCAGGTGCAGACGAATCGGATCGAGCCCCCCGAGCGCAACTGACGTTACCAGCAGCAGAGCGATAGCGCCGATGACGGCAATGGCCGGCCCTGGCTTGCGGCTCTCCTCGCGGCGTGTCTCGCGCGCCAGCCAGATCAAGACGAGTCCGGCCGATGCCGTGATGAGCGCGAGGCTCATATCCGACGCGGGGCGCTCGCGGAGGCCAAGGTTCGCCGCCACGATTGCTGCGGCTCCTGCCGCGGTCAGCAGCGGTCGTGCGGGAACGAACCAGGCGAGCAGCGTGATCACCGAGACGGCGATCTGGCCGAGCGCCAGCGCCAGGAGCGACGTGAACAGGACGAAGAGACGGCCCACTCCGGCCGGAATCCCCCGGGGTGCCGGTGCATTCCCGAGCTGTCCGTCGACGCGATCGAGGACGTCCTGCAGCCTGGCCACGTCGCCAGGTGCCACGGTCATCTCCCATTTGCGCCCCGCGCTCGTAGACGCGCGCAGTCGCGGTCCGCGCCGGCCATGGGGCTCCAGCCGGAGCTCAGTGAGGTACTCGTAGTTGAGAACGTGGGTGAGGCCCGCCTGCTCGACCCAGTGCAGGGCGGCCGCTTCGAACGTGGCGGAGACACTGTCGTCACCGCTCTGGATGGTGACCGGCTCGGTCAGCGTCAGGGCCGTGGTGCCTGCCGCCGTTCGAATGTCACGAATGCGGCGCGACAGGCTCGGGTGAGAGCCAGCCTGCTCCTGCCGTCCCTCGATGCGGCGTGGCATGCGGGCCAGTGTGTAGAGCTTCGTCAGCGCAGAGATCAGAGGCTCGCCATCGCCGATGACCGCGACCGCCCGCTGATCGCACGCCGTCTCCTGCCGCTGCCTGCCTCTGGCACGCGCGGCAAGTGCCGCTGCGAGCGCACCGAACCAGACGATCGCCGGCACGGCCCATCCGGCGATCCCCGCCATTCGGGCCAGGGGGCCAATCAGCGCGGCCATCAGGATCAACCCCAGAGAAACGGCGCGGAGCCGCCGCAGCCGGTGAGGGTTGAAGTACTCGAAGTGCGCAAGCTCGTGCGCGCAGATTGCTCCGATTTCATCGAGGCTGAACCGGGTCAGCAGCGTGTCGCTGAAGACGACGGCATTGCCGCGAAGCGAGGGGAGCGCCAGCGCGTTCGCCACGGTCCCGCCACGAAGATTCACGCGCAGGAACTCCGGTTGCGGCTGCCCGAATGCCTGGGCAAGCGCCCGGCAACGATCGCGAATCGGTCCATCCTCGAGCGGCATCGCCCGGAGCCCGGCCCGCAGGACGCCGGCGTAATGACGCTCCCACACGATGAGCACTGCTGCCAGGACCGCTCCCGCGAGCCAGTCGAGCGGACCGGCCAGAGCGGCCAGGAACGGCAATGCCGCCAGCAGAATCCAGAACCCGAAGATCCCCAGCGTGAGCCGGTGGAAAAACGACAGGTAGCTGCCGACCGACCAGGTTTCTTCGAACAGCGCGCGTCGAAGCGGATAGCTTGCGAGGAGCAGGGTCGTAAAGAGCAGCGGCGCCGCCCAGAGGAGCGCGGCCGGGGCAATCATCCCAATCGTGCCCGCCGCCACCCCCATCGTCACGCTACTGCGTCGTTGATGGGACAGGAGACGCTCCGGCAGCGACCTGTCCTCGACGTCCTTTGCCAGGCTCCGGCCCGCCAGCCAGCTGACAGTGGCAGGCAGGAGCGCCAGGATCGCAACAATGGCGAGGGAATGCTCTCGGATCGTCTGCATGGGGACGGAGCGGTACGCGGTGCGTGCGCAAGCGACGTACCGTGCGGCCTGTGCGACCTTTTGCAGGTCCGACTGCAGCGAGCCGGGAAACGCCGTTTCAAAATCGGGCGCCGATTACGAAACCGATCGCTTCAGTTGCCAGTTTCCAGTTCCCAGTTCCAGTTCCCGGTTCCCAGTTGCCAGTTCCCAGTTGCTAATTCCCAACCGGAAGCTGGTTACTGGAAACTGGAAACTGGTTACTGGAAACTGATTCGTGCCCATCGCGCGTCCGCTAAAATCGGCGCATGAGATTTCGGGTCGTCGCTTCGCTGATGGTGCTCCTGGTCATGAGGGGCGCTGCTGCGCAGCCGCCCGTGGCCATTCCGCCGGTCGAGCCTCTGTCCCCGCCGCTGCCCCCGTTCGACGTCTGGCTCTCCGAGCTCCGCACGGAAGCGGAAACGCGGGGCATTCGGACGGAGGTGCTCGATCGGGCGCTCTCCGGCATCGAGCCGGTCGCGCAGATCCTCGAACGCGATCGCGCGCAGGCCGAATTCACCCTCACCCTCGACGGCTATCTGAAGCGCCGGCTGACACCGGCCACTCTGCGCACCGCGCGCGCGATGTACAAGAAACACCAGGCGCTGGTGACGCGGATTGGCGGGACGTTCGGCATCGATCCACGCCTGCTCGTGTCGGTCTGGGGACTGGAATCCAATTTCGGAAGATTCGCCGGCGTCCGGCCGACGATTCCCACGCTCGCGACGCTGGCCTACGACTCCAGGCGCGGCGCGATGTTCCGCTCCGAGCTCCTCAACGCGCTGGAGATCCTGAATCGCGGCGACATCGAGCTCGAGCGGCTGAAAGGCTCGTGGGCCGGCGCGCTCGGCCAGCCGCAGTTCATGCCTTCGAGCTACTTGCGGTATGCGCAGGACTTTGATGGTGATGGCCGCCGCGACATCTGGTCGTCGGCGCCCGACGTGTTTGCCTCGGTGGCTTACTACCTGCAGCAGCGCGGATGGAAAAAAGGGCAGCTTTGGGGACGTGAAGTGCTCATCCCGGAAGAGGCCGCAGCCGGGCTCGCAGATCTTCCCCGGCGGACCGAAGGCTGCCGCGCTCGTCGCGAGATGTCGGTGCCGCAGCCGCTCACGGCCTGGCGGAAACTCGGCCTGAAGACGGTGAGCCGCCAGCCGGTGCCCGCCAGCGCTCTCCAGGCCTCACTCGTCCGCGACGACTCGCGCGCCTTTCTCGTGTACGACAACTACGAGGCGCTGCTCGACTACAACTGCGCCCACACCTACGCGCTCAGCGTCGCATTGCTCGCTGATCGCCTCACTCCGTGATCGCTAGTGGCTGTTCCCGGGTCCTTTGTCCTGGGTCGCTTGTCCTGAATCTCCGTCCAGGATCCGCGCGGCGGCTGTCGTCGCGGGTTCGATGACGCCGAGGGAGGCCATCGTCGCGACGGCGAGCGTCACGAGCACCGACGCCAGCGCATCGTTGCCGCCGGCCACCAGAGCCGCTGACACGAGCAGCAGGACGCCAAGGATGGCTTCCGCGCCTGCCATCGTCCTATACACGCGCCGGCGCTGTTCGGCGAGGTGCGGCAGGTTCACCCGGGAAGTGAACACCAAATTGAGACGGACCGTGACCGAGATAGTCGCCAGCGCCAGGACGGCGAGGAACAGCCACGATCCCGTTTGACGATCCCAACCGCGCACGAACCATGTCGCCACCGGCATGGACGCCACCACCACTGCAATCACGGTCTGATGCAGCTGCCACCAGCCGAGTGCGGGTGAAGAGGTCTCCACTGGCACTGGGGGGGCCGCGACAGGCTGCGCTCCCGAGACACGCAGGTGTTGAAGGGCTTCGAGCACCGGCCTTGCCGACGGGTAGCGCTCGGCGGCGCTCCGGCGAAGGCACCGGCGCAGGATCTGTTCGAGCCCGGTGATTGGCAGGGTCGCTCCAACCGCGGTGACGGCCCGCCCCTCGAGCAAGTCGGTCATGTGCTCGAGCATCTGGGCCGCGCTGGCGCCGAAGGGATGAGTTCCGGTCGCCAGTTCCCATGCGACGACGCCGAATGCAAACACGTCGGTGCGGGCGTCGACATCCTGGCCGGCGAGCTGTTCGGGTGGCATGTATCCGGGCGTGCCGAGCGCGAGTCCGGTCTGGGTGAGACGCGGCTCGGTCGCCGGCGCGCGCGCGAGACCGAAGTCGAGGATCTTCACGCGCCCATCCGTGCACCGCACGATGTTCTCGGGCTTGAAGTCGCGGTGAACGATACCCGCGTCGTGTGCGGCAGCCAGGCCGCCGGCAAGATCGATCAGCGTGACGAGAAGGCGCTCGCCTGCCAGCGGTCCGCGCGCGAGCTCCTCGCGCAGTGTCTCGCCGCGGACCAGCTCCGAGACCAGATACAGCGCGCCGTCGAGCTCGTCGAGCGCAAAGATCGTGGCGATGGACGGATGCGTGAGGGCCGCGGCCGCGCGCGCTTCGCGGGTGAGGCGTTCGCGGCGTACTGGATCCGTCGTGTATTCGGACGGGAGGGCCTTGAGAGCGACCGAGCGTCGCAGCCTCGTGTCTTCCGCTTCGAAGACGACGCCCATGCCGCCACGGCCGATCTCGCGGATGATCCGGTAAGGACCAGCCATCGCGCCTTCACGGGCCAGCGGCTCGTCGAAAGCCAGAGTCGGTGCGACCGCCCAGGCCGGTTGCTCGAGGAACTCGTCGTCGGGCTGATGTGCGGCGAGCAGGGATCGGACTTCGGCCGCGAGCTCGGCGTCGGTTTGCGCGGTTCTTGCGAGGAGCTCGTCGCGCCCCGCGGCATCGAGCCCGGCGA
>Ga0209382_10005066_pt1 | contig 17235 bp, 15 predicted proteins | sample SoiMetdeltSBSDD5_FD_187599 | JGI IMG/M metagenome (GOLD analysis project Ga0209382, IMG submission 187599) | Bulk soil microbial communities from a Populus tree surrounding site in Tennessee, USA - Soil MetaG P. deltoides SBSDD5 (SPAdes) (version 2) | ecosystem: Environmental > Terrestrial >...
GGCGGACGGCAGCTGCTGCCCGAGCTGGTGGCCCGCGAGTACCGGCGGCTGCGCAAGGCGGTCCGGGCGGCCGGCAAGTACCCGTCCGACCCGGTGCTGCACGAGCTGCGCATCAAGGGCAAGCGGCTGCGGTACACCACGGAGCTGGCCGAGCCGGCGCTAAGCGGCCAGGCCCGAGCGCTGCTCAAGGCGGCGGAGGGGTTGCAGGACACGCTGGGCGAACACCAGGACGCCTGCGTCGCGCAACAGCGGGTACGCACCCTGCTGGCGGGTCTCGGCAACACCGCCGGGGTCGGCACGGCCTTCGCGGCCGGGCGGCTGTACGAGCGGGAGGAGTCCCGCCGGGTGGCGACCGCCGCAAGCTGGCGGGACCGCTGGCGGGCCGTGAAGGCGGCCGCGGGTCGGGCAAGCGTCAGCTGAGCCTGGCCGCGGCAGCGGCGATGTGCGCGTCGGTCGCGGTGAGCGCCAGCCGGACGTGGCGCGCGCCGCCCGGCCCGTAGAAGTCGCCGGGGGCGACCAGGATGCCGAGCTCGGCGAACCAGGTCAGCGTCTGCCGGCACGGCTCACCGCGGGTGATCCACAGGTACAGCCCGGCCTCGGAATGCTCGACGGTGAAGCCGGCGGCCCGGACCGCGGCGAGCAGCACGGCCCGCCGCGCGGCATAGCGCTCCCGCTGCGCCAGCACGTGCGCGTCGTCGGTCAGCGCGGCGACCATGGCCGCCTGCACCGGCCGCGGCACGATCATGCCGGCGTGCTTGCGCACCGCGAGCAGCCGCGCTATCAGCGCGGCGTCACCGGCCACGAACCCGGCCCGGTAACCGGCCAGGTTGGACGACTTGGACAGCGAGTGCAGCGCGAGCAGGCCATCCAGGCTGCCGCCGTGCACGGCCGGGTCCAGCACCGACGTCGGCGGCCGCGAGGTCCAGTGCAGCGACAGGTAGCACTCGTCGGCGGCCAGCACCGCGCCGACCGCACGGGCCGCCGCCACGCTGTCGCGCAGCTCGGCCGCTGTCATCACCCGGCCGGTCGGGTTGGACGGCGAGTTCAGCCACACCAGGCGGGTGCCGGCCGGCGGCCGCTCACCGGGAGCCAGCCGCACAGCCTTCGCGCCGGCCAGGATGATGCCGGCCTCGTACGTCGGGTACGCCAGGTCGGGGATGGCCACCGGCTCCCCCGGCCGCACCCCGAGCAGGGTCGGCAGCCAGGCGACCAGTTCCTTGGATCCGATGGTCGGCAGCACGGCGCCGTCGTTGACTCCGCTGGCGCCGTAGCGCCGGCGCAGCGCGTCCGCGGCCGCCCGGCGCAGCTCGACGGTGCCGGCGACCGGCGGGTACCCCGGCTGCTCGGCGACCGAGGACAGCGCGGCCATGACCGCCTCCGGCACCTGGTCCACCGGCGTGCCGACGGACAGGTCGACAAGGCCGTCCGGATGCGCCCTGGCCAGCGCCGCCTGCTCGGTGATGGTGTCCCAGGGGAAATCCGGCAGCACCGGCGCGCCGACGACGCTACTCGTCGTGCACCTGCCGGGGCAGGTCCTTGATCCACTGGGGGTCGGCCGGCACGACGCCGACCTTCGCGGCGCCACCCGGCGAGCCGAGCTCGATGAAGAAGTCGACGTTGGCCTTCGTGTACTCGCGCCACTGGTCGGGGACGTCGTCCTCGTAGTAGATGGCCTCCACCGGGCACACCGGCTCACATGCTCCGCAGTCGACGCACTCGTCTGGGTGGATATAGAGCATCCGCTCACCCTCGTAGATGCAGTCCACCGGGCATTCCTCGATGCAAGCCTTGTCGAGCAAGTCGACACAGGGCTCGGCGATCACATAGGTCACTGCGGCTCTCCTGCTCCTGATCTCACCGTCGCGTGCCGCCCAGGCGCGAACGCCTTCAGTATCTCCCGCGGCCGGCCGAAACGAAGCATCGGGTGGCAATCCCCACGCGGGTTCGACAGAAACTCCGCGCGCCGGTCACGGCCCCAGGCCAGCCGGCTGGTGGGTGGCCAGCCAGCGGCGGGCGGCCCTCGCGGTGCGGCGCAGCGCGGCCCGCTCGCCGAGGTAGTCACCGACCAGGCCGACCACCGGCAGCATTCCGAGCAGCTTGTGGTACCAGTGGCCCTGCGGCCTCTTGCCCAGCTCGTCGCCGAGACCCCAGAGCAGCCGGCCCATCCGCCACACCACCCGGCCGACCGCCGGCAGGGTGAAGCGGCCGTGCCGGCGCTGCGACCGGGCCAGCTCCCCGGCCAGCTCGGGATCGGCCGGTTCCTGGCCGGCTTCCGCGGCGCCTGCCCGCCCGGCGTGCGGACGCAGCTCGCGGTCGAACAGCACCGCCGCCAGCAGCCGCACCTGGTCGCCCTCGTCGGCCAGGCCGTGCTCGCGAGCCAGCGCGCAGAGCAGCAGCCCCTGTCCTGCCGCGCCGAGCGCGTCCTGCACCGGCAGCCGGTCGGCCAGCGCGCCACCAATGCCCGGCACCGCGGCCAGCAACGCGGTGAGCCGGCCGAGCCGGCCGAGCCACCAGCTCGTCCGCTGATCTGCGCTCATCGCCGCCCAGCCCGGCGAGCCAGGGGCCTGCCGGGCCGACACCCAACCGAGCAGCGGCCGGCTACCGGCGACAAGCCGCCGCAGCACCCGCTCCACATGCTCGTCGGTGATCGCGTCCCCGGTGCGGCTACGCACCATCGCTGCCCTCCAAGGCCCTGCCCGTCGCGCCCGTCACGGCCGCCGGCCCGCTCGCCGCCCGCTCGGCCGACACCCTGCCGAGCACCACACCGCTCGGCAGCACGCCGGCGACCAGCAACAGCAGCGACCGGAAATCGGCCGGCAGCAACACATCTCCGCCAGGACCGGCTACCCCGAATACGAGCACGCTAAGCACCCACGCCCCCAGCGGGGCGCCCGCGACGGCCAGCCGCGGCGCGATCCGGCTCGCCGCGTGGACCAGCAACGGCGTGCTGACGGCGGCCAGCATGATGCTCAGCGGCAGCGTGGCGCCGCCATACCGCGGCGGCAGCCGCAGCGGCAGGTAGAGCAGCTCCAGGACGGCCAGCAGCACCGCATCGGCCACCAGCACCGCCAGCATCAGCCGCGCCGGCCAGCTCACGGAGGGACCCGCAGCCGATTGCGCCTGGCCGGTCTTGACCGGGCCGGTCACCGCTGACCGCCGAAGACGTCGGTGCGCACCTGCTCCGGCCCGACCCGGCCGCCGGCCAGCGTGTAGTGCTCGACGGTGGCGACCGGGTTGGCCAGCCCGTTGGACAGCGCGTAGGCCCGCCGCCCGGCACCGTCCTCCCACACCGACACCTGGGTGGCGTGCGCGCGCATGGCGGCCAGCTTGGCCGGCAGGTGGGCGGCGATATCCACGGTGGTGGTCACCACCTCGTCGGGCACGCACGGCAGCTCGCCGTCGGCAGGCATCCGGTAGGGCAGCCCGTCCACCCCGGCCAGCTCGGCCAGCCCGGCACGGACCGTCGAGCTGGCGACCGCCGCCCAGAACACCGCGGGCACCCCGGCGGCCGCGGCCATCATCACCTGATGCGCCCTGATGTGATCGGGATGGCCGTAGCCGCCGTTCGGGTCGTAGCCGACCAGCACGTGCGGGCGCAGCCGCGTCACGATCGCGGACAGCTGCGCCACCTGCTCCGCCAGCGAGCCGTTGACGAACGCGCGCGGGTGCTCATTCGCCGCGGTGCCGGCCATGCCGCTGTCCCGCCAGCGGCCGATGCCGCCGAGGTAGCGGTGCTCGGCGACGCCAAGAGCCCTGCACGCGGCGCGCAGCTCGGCCACCCGGTAGCCGCCGAGCTGATCAGCACCGCCGGCGGCGGCCAGCCCGCCAAGCTCGCCGGGGATCACCTCGCCCTCCTCGCCGAGAGTGCAGGTGACCACCGCGACGTGCACACCGGCGGCGGCGTAACGGGCGATGGTTCCGCCGGTCCACAGCGTCTCGTCGTCCGGATGCGCGTGCACCAGCAGCAACCGCATGGGCTCCCTCCGGCCGCCCTCGTGAGTGGCGAATGGTGCTATCACCCCAAACGCCACTCACAGACGCGAAGCGCCTTACATCACGTCCCGGACGCTGGCGAAGTGGCAGGCGGACAGCGTGGGGCCGCCGCTGGATTCCCGGACGATGAGCGGCGGTTCCTCGGTGGCGCAGATGTCCTGGGCCTTCCAGCAGCGGGTGCGGAACCGGCAGCCGGACGGTGGGTTCACCGGGCTCGGGACGTCGCCCTTGAGCACGATCCGCTCGCGGCTGCGCTCCCGCTTGGGGTCCGGCACCGGCACGGCGGACAGCAGCGCCTGGGTGTAGGGGTGGGTCGGCCGCTCGTAGACGTCGTCCCGGTCGCCCATCTCCACGATCTTGCCGAGGTACATCACGGCGACCCGGGTGGAGATGTGCCGCACCACGGACAGGTCGTGCGCGATGAACAGGTACGACAGACCCAGCCGGTGCTGCAGCTCCTCCAGCAGGTTGACCACACCGGCCTGCACGGACACATCCAGCGCCGACACCGGCTCGTCGAGCACGACCATCTTCGGTTCGAGCGCTAGCGCCCTGGCGATGCCGATGCGCTGGCGCTGGCCACCGGAGAACTCGTGCGGGTAGCGGTTGCGGTGCTCCGGGTTGAGCCCGACCAGCTCCAGCAGCTCGTTCACCCGGTGCTGATGGTTCCTCACCCCGGAGGCCGAGCCGTGGATCTTCAGCGGCTCCGAGACGATGTCGTTGACCTGCCAGCGGGGGTTGAGCGAGGCGTACGGATCCTGGAAGACGATCTGCAGGTCGCGCCGCACCGCGCGCATGGCGCCGGTGCTCAGCTTCGTGAGCTCCTTGCCGTCGAAGCGCACCGAGCCGGAGGTGGGTTTGTGCAGCTGCATGATGGCCCGGCCGGTGGTGGACTTGCCGCAGCCGGACTCGCCGACCAGGCCGAGGGTCTCACCGGCGGACAGGTCGAAGGAGACGCCGGACACGGCCTGCACCTCGCCGACGGTCCTGGTGATGATTCCGGTCTTGCGCACCGGGAACGTCTTCACCAGGTCGGTCACCTCCAGCAGCGGCCTGGTCTCTGACTCGGCGCCGGCCGGGCTCGGCGAACTCTGGGTCGTGGTCGTTGTCATGACTTCGGGTTCTCCTCGGCGCTGGTGGCGTCGAGCTCCGCCGGCCTGGCCGGGTCGGCCTGCGCCGCGTCGTCTTCAATGACGTCCTGGACGTCCCTGCCGTCGCTGTAGCCGACCTCGTCCGGGTTGGCCAGCTGCAGGATGAGCGCGTCCTCGATGGTGCCGATCTCTTCGTGGGCGAACAACTTCTGCGGGTTCTCGGTCTCCGCCAGATCCTTCCACCGGTGGCAGCGCGACACGTGGGCGCTCCGGTCGGTGTCCAACAGGTCCGGCTCGGTCTCCCGGCACACGTCGATCGCCAGCGGGCAGCGCGGCGAGAACGAGCACCCGCTCGGCAGGTTCATCAGCGACGGCGGGGCGCCCTTGATCGGGGTGAGCCGCTTGCCGACGAGGCCGACGTGCGGGATCGAGCCGATCAGCCCGACGGTGTACGGCATCCGCGGCGCCTCGAACAGCTCGTTGACCTCGGCAGCCTCGACGACCGTGCCGCCGTACATCACCTGGACCCGGTCCACCATGCCGGCGATCACGCCAAGATCGTGGGTGATGACGATGATCGCCGCCGAAGTCTCGTCCCGGATCCGCAGCAGCGTCTCCAGGATCTGGGCCTGCACCGTGACGTCGAGCGCGGTGGTCGGCTCGTCGGCGATGATCAGGTCCGGGTCATTGATGATCGACATGGCGATCATCGCGCGCTGCCGCATGCCGCCGGAGAACTCGTGCGGGTACTGCTGCGCGCGCCGGTCCGGTTGTGGGATACCGACCAGGTCCAGGGTCTCCACGGCCTTGGTGCGGGCCGCCTTCTTGGACACGTCGTGGTGCGCCCGGTAGGCCTCCGCCAGCTGCCAGCCGACGGTGAACACCGGGTTCAGCGAGGTCATCGGGTCCTGGAAGATCATGGCGATGCCATTGCCACGCACCGAGCGCATGGCGTTGTAGGACAGCCCGACCAGCTCGCGGCCGTTGAAGTCGATCGAGCCGGTGACCTTGGCGGTCCTGGGCAGCAGGCCCATGATGGCCATCGAGGACACCGACTTGCCCGAGCCGGACTCGCCGACCACGCCGAGCACCTCGCCACGGTCGAGATTGAACGTGACGTGCCGGACGGCATGCACCACGCCGTCGTCGGTGTTGAAGTCCACCGACAGGTCGTCCACGGTGAGCAGTCGCTCGCCGGCCACGCCCGCCGGGCTCGGCGCGCCGACCCGGAAGCCGGCAATGTCCGATGTCACGCCCGAACCCTCCTTTGCCTCGGGTCCAGCGCGTCGCGCAGCCCGTCACCCATGAAGTTGACCGCGAGCGAGACCATGACGATGAACGCGAACGGGATGAAGAACAGCCATGGGTGCAGGTTCAGCTCGTTGCGGTTCTGGTTGATGAGCAGGCCGAGCGAGGTGTCCGGCGACCGCACGCCAAGCCCGATGAACGAGATGGCGGCCTCGGAAAGCACCGCGAGGGCCACCGACAGCGTGGCGTTGACGATGATCACGTCCACCGTGTTGGGCAGGATGTGCCGGAACACGATCCGCATGGTCGAGCCGCCCATCGCCCTGGCCGCCTCGACGAACTCCTTCTCCCGCAGCGACAGCACCATGCCGCGCACCACCCTGGCGATGGACAGCCAGAACACGAACGACAGGTACATCGCGACGATCAGCCAGTTGCTGCCGCTCTGGCCGGCCACGTTGCTGAACGAGCTGCGGGCCATTACCACGACGATGACCAGGCCGGGGATGACCAGCACCAGGTCGATGAACCGGCTGATCACGGCGTCCACCCAGCCGCGCTTGTAGCCGGCGATCGCGCCGAGGACCACGCCGATGAACGTGGACACCAGCGCGACGGTGATCGCGATCTGCAGCGAGAACCGCAGCCCGCGGATCACCTGCGCGACCATGTCAGCGCCGAGCAGGTCGGTGCCGAACGGGTGGTCCGCGCTCGGCGAGGAGTACCTGGGGAACTCGGTGGTCTTGTAGCTGTGCTTCCAGAACGCCCCGCCGACGAACGCGACGAACAGCAGGAACACGAACATGCCCATGCCGAACACGGCGAGCCGGTGGCGCATGAAGCGGCGGATGACCACCTGCCACTGCTTGCGCGCCTCGGTGGCGTCGAACCCGCTGATGTCCTGGCCACCAGCCGGAGCGCCGCCGGGGCCGACCGCGGTCGCGGACAGGAACTCAGTCAAGGCGGATCCTAGGGTCGAGGACCGCGTACATGACGTCCGCGATCAGGTTGGCGAAGATGATGAACACGCCGGTGATCATCAGGAAGCCCAGCACCATGTAGGGCTCCTTGTCGTTGACCGCCTGCACCAGCAGCTGGCCCATGCCCTGCCAGCCGAAGACGGTCTCGGTGATGATCGCGCCGCTGATCGTGGCGCCGAAGTTGAGCGCGAACACGGTGGCGATCGGGATCAGCGCGTTGCGGAAGGCGTGCCGGAAGATGACCCGGGCCTCGGACAGCCCCTTGGCCTGCGCGGTGCGCACGTAGTCGGCGTTCAACACGTCGAGCATCGAGGCCCGCTGGAACCGGCTGTACACCGCGAACTGGATCATCACGAGGCAGATCGTCGGCAGGATGAACGCGCCGGTGTACTGGTAGATCTGGTCGGTGATGCTGCCGTTGAAGCCGCCGTTGGGAGGTCCGGCCGTCCGGATCCAGCGGCCGAACCCGTTGTCCTGCAAGAAGTTGTTGAACTCGATACCCAGGGTCTTGATCATCAAGGCGAGGCAGAACAGCGGCATCGAGAACATCACGAACGCGAAGCCGGTCGCCGTATAGTCGAACATCGAGTACTGCCTGACCGCGCCGATCACCCCGATCGCGACGCCGATCAGCAGCGCGATGAGTTCCGCGCCGATCACCAGCCGGGCCGACACCCAGCTGGCCTTCAGGACCTTGTCCTTGACGTCAGCCGTGCCGTGGCCGGGACCGACGTTGGTCCCCCAGTCACCCTGGACGAAGTTGACCGCCCAGTCCTTGTAGCGTTCGAGGAACGGCTTGTCGGTGCCGGCCCGGTGTTCCGCGGCGGCGACCTCGGCCGGGGGTCGCGGCCGTTGCAGCTTCCACTCCCCCAGCGGATCACCCATGAACGTGGTGAGCCCGAAGCACAGGAACGAGGCCGCGATCAGCAGCGGGATCGAGATCAACACTCGCCGGATGATGTAGCGGAACATGTCAAGCCCTCCTCGGCAGGCCCCCGGCAAGCTGTGATCCTACCGGGTGAAGCGCACCGTTCGGAGGGCCGGCGTCGGATGCGCGCCGGCCCCCCGGTCAACCTATGGTTTTACGGTGTGGTGGTTCTCCTAGTACTTACGAACGCGTCCACGAGTACGCGTTCCAGGTGACGCCGCCGATCGCACCGAGGTACGAGACCGGGCCGCTGAACGTCTTGACGTTCGCCTGGCTCGCGGCGAAGTCGGGCAGGACGAACAGCGGCAGGCTGTGCAGGTCGTCACGCATGATCTTGTCGACCTCGTTCAGCAGGGTGATCCGCTTGTCGAAGTCCAGTTCCTTGTTGGCCTCCTGGTACTTCTTGTCCATCTCCGGGTTGCAGTAGGTGTTGTAGTTGGCGGTACCGGCCGGCTTGCAGGCGTAGTTGCCGTACGCGCTGGACTTGACCGAGGTACCCACCCACGCGAACAGCGCCACGTCGTAGTCGCCGGCGGGCAGGCGCTCGTCGTTGAAGTTCTGCGCCTGGTCGCCGATCACCTCGATGCCGGCGTTGCGGCAGGACGCCGCGATCAGGCGGACGGTCTGCGCGCGACGCTCGACGATGCGGTGGCCGAGCTTGAACGAGGCCCGCACGCCGTTCTTGGCCATGATGCCGTCGGCGCCAGGAGTCCAGCCGGCGTCGGTCAGGATCTTCTTGGCACCCTCTGCGTCACCGTTGCCGATGTCGCTGTAGTGGTCCTCGTAGCCCTGCTCGTTGTACATGAACATGAAGCTGCCCTGCGGCTTCGCGTTCGGGTCGACGTCCTTGACCAGCTTGTCGATCAGGTCCTGCCGGTCGACGCAGGTCGCGACGGCCTGACGCAGCTCCTTGTTGTCCTTGAACAGCGGGTTGCTGAGCTGGAAGTCGATGTGCTCGTAGGTCTGGCCGGCGAGCGCGAAGGTCGAGACCGACGAGTCGCCGCGCAGCTGCTGCGCAACAGCGGCGTCGGCCTGGATCGCGATGATGTCGACTTCCTTGTTCTGCAGCTGCTGGGCCGAGGACTGGGCGTCGTTGTTCACCTTGATGGTGAGCTTCGACGGGCCGCCCTTCTCCGCCCACCACTTGTCGTTGCGGACCATGACGACCTCTTCCTCGGAGGCCGACTGGATGAGGTACGGGCCGGCGGACACCGCCAGCTCGGGCTTGAAGCCGACCCAGCCCTTGGTGTAGAAGTCCGCGGCCTTCTTGATCTCGGCGGCGTTCGTGGCGTTGGTCGCCTCGTCCTCGGCCGTCAGCTTGGTGATGTCGGCGACTCCGGACCCCTTCTCCAGGACGTGTGCCGGCAGCAGCGGGCCGAACAGCGCGCGGTAGTCGGCGAACACCTTGGAGAAGGTGGTGGTGACGGTCTTGTCGCCGTTGGAGCACTCGACCTTGCTGATGTCCTCGTAGCCGGTGGTGCTGGAGTCCCAGATCGACGCCTCGGAGCCGTCCTCGCCCTTGACGGTGACCTTGCTGGCGCCGGCCAGCCAGAGCAGGTAGAAGTCGCTGCAGTCCACCGGCGCGCCGTCGGACCAGACCGCTTCCTTCCTGATGTTCCACTCGACGACCAGCGGCTCGTTGGTCTTGACGGTGACCGAGTCCATGTAGTCGCCGTCGAGCTTGAGCACGACCTGGCTGTTGTTCACCAGGTCGGGGATGTACGGCGCCGGCTGCATCAGCGAGAGCACGACGGTGTTCTGGAAGTTGTTCGCGGCGCCTGTGTTGTTGTTGTAGTCGGTGAAGGCGCCTTCACGGACCATGGTGAACTCACCGGAGTCAGCCGTCTTGGGCCGCTTAAAGACCTCATCAGCGGCACCGATGTCGGCCGGCTTCTGGTTCTGCGTGTTGCTGCCGGTGCCGCCGCTGTCCCCGCTACCGCAGGCACTCATGACGAGCGCACCGGCGGCGAGCAGAGCCATGGCGGAGACGAGCTTCGATCTCCTCACGAGCATGACCTCCTAGTGCTGGGTCGCGTCGCCGGTCCTGACGAGACGACCCACCAACGTGTCGGCGCGCCAGGGACCCCCAGGCGGCACGCCGTGGGAGCACGGTAGAAAGACGGGACGCTATGGGTCACGTTGAACGAGCGATTCGTGACCAAAGGGTGACGAGTATGAGGCCAACCGAGTTCATCCGGCTCACCGAACGTACTCGTTCGAAATCCGGACACAGAGACGATCAGTTGTCAAGCCGCTGCCGTCCGTGTGTGACCCGGCTCTCGAAGTCGAGCAGTTGCCGCTTCCGGTCGAGCCCGCCGCCGTACCCGGTGAGCCCGCCGGAGGAACCGATGACGCGGTGGCACGGCACCACGATGCTGATCGGGTTGCGGCCGTTGGCCAGGCCGACCGCCCTGGCCGCGGTCGGCCGGCCGATCCTGGCCGCCAGCTCGCCGTAGGTCACCGTCTCGCCGTACGGGATGCGCTGCAGCGCCGCCCAGACGGTGCGCTGGAACGGCGTGCCGCCGGGGGCCAGCGGCAGGTCGAACTCGGTGAGGGTGCCGTCGAAGTACGCGGCAAGCTGGTCCGCAGCCTCGGTGAACGGAGCCGGGTCCGGCTCGCCGAGCGCCTCCTCGGCCGGCGGGTGCCGCCGGTACTCCAAGTACAGGCCGCTGAGCGCGCCGTCGACCGCCATCAGGGTGAGCGGCCCGAGCGGGCTGTCGAGCACGGTGTGCGCGCGATGCGGCATGGGCACCTCCTTCCGTTCGCCCAGGTCAAGGCTCGTGAGTGGCAAATGGTGCTGGGACGCCATTTGCCACTCACGAGCGCACGGTGATGACGATGGCATCGACGGCCCGGGTGGCGTTGGCCAGGGCCTCGGCCGCCGTGGCACCGTCGGCGGTGACCATGGCCACCCGGTCCCATGAGCTGCGCAGCTCGTCGATGCGCTCGCCGGGCTCGACGGCGACGGCGCACAGCCGCACGCCGGCGCCGGCCCGCGCCCGCTCCACGCCGTCGACGCGCAGTACCTCCCCGGCGGCCGCGCGGCCGTGCCAGGAGGCCGCGTAACGGCGGGGCGCCGCCGGCACCGGCTCGGTCAGCGGCTCGCCGCGCATCATGCGCCAGTACTGCCCGAAGATGTCGTACTGCCAGGCCAGCACCACGATGTCCAGGACGCCGCCGCCGGCCAGCCGGCCGGCGCACTCGACCAGGTGGGGCACGCCGTCCTCGACGATCCACTCGCAGTGCACGAACCCGGTGTCCAGCCCGACGGCGGCCACCACGCGCGCGGTGCCGGCCACCAGCCGCTCGCCGAGCGCGGTGTCCACGTCGGCCGGGTGCAGGTGGCCGCGCTCGACCGGGCGCGGGCCGTCGAACAGGAACTTGCGGGTGGCCGCGCCGAACAGCGGCCGGCCGCCGCGCACCATCATCTCGACGCTGAACTCCTCGCCGCGGACACAGCGCTCGGCGAGCATCCGCAGGGGCGCCGGCCGGTCCGGAAAGAACACCCCCTCGTCCTGGTCGGCGCAGTCCTGCCACGCCGCGTCGATCTCGGCCTGCGAAGAAATGATCATGGTGCCGAGCGAGGCCTGCCGGTTCGCCGGCTTGAGCACGACCGGCCCGCCCAGCTCCGCCATGAACGCCTTGACCTCCGCCGGCCCGGCGACCGGCACCGACGGCGGGTTCGCGATGCCGGCGGCGGCCGTCACCGACCGCAGCAGGTGCTTATCGCGCAGCAACAGTGCCGCGCCGAAGCCGGCACCGGGCACGCCGTACCGCTCGGCCAGCCGGGCCGCGAACGGCACCGAGTACTCGACCACCGGCACGACCGCGGCCGGGGTCAGGTGCCGGTACCGGTGGTAGAACGCGTCCGCCGCGCCGTCGAGCTGGTACTCCCATTCGATCAGTTCGCGCAGCGTCGCATCCGCCGTGGCCGCCGCCAGTAGGCCACGCTTTCTCATGACGTCCGGCTCTTCGACGAAGATCAGCGATCGTTCCGGTTGGTAGGCGGCGAGCGCACCGAGCCACGCCCGCGAATACCCCACCAGTATTGCCGTTTCCGTCCCGGTGGCGTCATATGGGTCATTACTGCCGGCATTGTCGGGACTCGTGCGCACGGACGGGCCTCCTGCCCAGCTCGGAACGGCTCATCGCAGGTGGTAAGAGGTGCACACCCTGGCGACCAAGCGTCGCTAGGTTGGCCGGTCAGACCGGCAAGGTCTGGCGCACCCTGACCTTGATCCGCTCGCTGGCCCGCCTGGCGTTGGCCAGCGCCTCCGCCGCGGTGGCGCCCTCCGCCGTCACCAGCGACGCCCGGTCCCATGAGCTGCGCAGCTCATGGATCTCCTCGCCGGCGTGGACCGAGGCGACGCAGGTGCGCACCCCCGGCATGGCGTGCGCCTCCTCGACTCCCTCGACGCTCTCGACCTCGCCGGGCGCTGCGCGGTCCAGCCACGCCGCGGCGAAGCGGGGCGCCGCGGCCGGCACCGGCACGCTCAGCGGCCGGCCCTGCATGAGCGCGTAGAACTCGCCGACGACGTCGTAATCCCAGGCCATCACGACCAGCTCGATGATGCCGTCGCCGGCCATCCGGCCAGCGCACTCCACCAGGTGCGGCACACCGTCCTCGACGATCCACTCGCAGTGCACGAACCCGGTGTCCATGCCGACGGCCTGCAGCACCCTGGCCGTATCGCCGACCAGCCGCTCGGTGAGCTCGGCACCGACGTCGGCCGGGTGCAGGTGGCCCTGCTCGACTGGTCGCGGGCCGTCGAACAGGAACTTCCTGGTCACCGCGCCGAACGCGGGCCGGCCGTGGTCGAACATCATCTCGACGCTGAACTCCTCGCCGCGGACGAAGCGCTCGGCGAGCATCCGCAGCGGGATGCCGCGGTCCGGGATCATCACGCCCTCGTCCTGATCGAGGCACTCGGCCCAGGACCGGTCGACCTCGGAGGGGTCGTGCAGGATCCGGGTGCCGAGGGAGGCCTGCCGGTTCGCCGGCTTGAGCACGACCGGCCCGCCCACCTCCGCCATGAACGTCCTCACGTCGGCCGGGCTGGCGACCGGCACCGACCGCGGGTTGGGAATGCCGGCGGCGGCGGTGACCGTGCGCAGCAACTGCTTGTCGCGCAGCGCCAGCGCGGCGCCGTAGGTGGCGCCGGGCACGCCATAGCGCTCGGCCAGCCGGGCCGCGAACGGCACGCCGTACTCGGACAGCGGCACGACGGCGCCGGGCCGCAGGTCGAGGTGGCGGTTGTAGAAGCTGTCCGCGGCACCGTCGAGCTGGTACTCCCACTCGATCAACCCGCGCAGCGTGCGGTGCCCGGCGGTCGCCTCGTGCACGCGGCGCTTGCGTATGACGTCCGGCTCCTCCACGAAGATCACCGACCGGTCCGGCAGGAACTTCGCCAGGTAGCTCAGCACGCCCGCGTAGCCGACAAGCACCACCGGCCCGCCGCCGGCGCCCTCGCCGTGCGCGCTGTCCGGGCCGTTCGACCCAGCTGAGACATCAATGGACACGTTCCCGACCGCCCTCCTCCTCGGATCCGTCAGCTTGCCGGTTGGCCGAGGCCTCGGCCGGCGGCTCCGGCGACCGGCCCGCCGGCTCCGGCGACCGGCCCGCCGGCCGCATGCCCCACAGGCCGACCAGCCCCATCGCCAGGCCGAAGACCAGGAGCAGGCCCCAGAACGCCTTGCCGATGCCGTTCCACAGCAGGATGCCCACGACCGGGCCGACCGCGTAGCCGAGCGTGAACATGGCGTGCGCGCTGCCGAGGTAGCGGCCGGTGGCACCGGCCGGGGCCACCTTCGCCGGGTAGGCGAACGCGGCCGGACCGCCGATGACCTGGCCGACCGCCGCGAAGAACGAGCCGGCGAACACCACGGCGAGGCCGAGGGGCAGCCCGAGCATGCCACGCCCGACCACCAGCAGCAGCCAGCCGCTGAGCACCGCCACCCAGGCCGGCCAGCGCTGCGTCGTCCCCGTGACCAGCAGCTCGGTGCTGATCACGATGAACGCCGACATGGCGCTGGCCGCGCCGTACGGCCAGGTCCCGTGGCCGTCGGCGACGAGCATGAGCGGCAGTACCGCGAAGAACTGCACGTGCACCAGGCCGTTGGCCAGCATCAGGGCGAGGTAGGCGAGGTAGCGGCCGTCGCGCAGCACGGCAAGGTAGCCGGACCGCCGGCTTGCGGGCTGCCGCCCGTCCGGCCGGTCCTCGGCGCCCTCGGTATCCCCGGCCGGCGCCTTCTTCGGCAGCACCGTGGCCGCGATCGCGGCGTAGATCAGCGCGGACGCGGCGTCGACGTAGAAGACCAGGTCCCAGGAGATGGAGCTCAGCCACACCGCGACCAGCGGCCCGGCCACCACGCCGCTGTTCAGCGCGGTCCGGTACATGGCGAAGATCATCACCTGGCGCGCGGGCGGGGTCATGCTGAACAGCAGCGCGGACACCGCCGGCCGGGCCGCCTGGGTCATGGCGCCGGCCAGCGCGACCGCGAGCACGATCGACGTCAGGCGGTCCAGGGCGGTGACCGACAGGGTGAACATGGCGGCGGCCCCGACCGAGGCGACGATCGTCCAGCGGGGGCCGAGCCGGTCGGACAGCGCGCCGCCGAACAGCACCCCGATGATCGCGCCGACCGAGTACGAGCCGAGCGCGATGCCGGCCTGCTCGGCGGAGAACCCGCGCTCGGTCAGATACAGGACCAGGAAGAACTGCAGGAACGCGCCGAACTGGTTGACGAACACCCCGAGCAGCACCAGCCGCACGGGCGCCGGCGTCTCCCGCAGGGTCTGCCAGGCGCTGGCGTGTCCGGTACCTGTCGCGGCAGCCCCGCCAGTCACACCACCCACCGCCTCCGACGATCCCGGATCGCCGCTGGACTGGCGCGGCGCGCGCTCGGGTCACACTAACGAGTGACACCCTAGTGACAGCGGCTCGGGAAAAGAGCCAGCGAATCGGTGATTCCGGCGTCCCGGCTAGCGCGCGGTGCGGCGCCAGCGGGCGGCGTCCGCCAGCGGGCCGGCGAGCAGGCCGCCCGGCCGCAGGGCGTCGATGCTGCGGCCGCTGACCAGCACGACGGCGTGCTGGAAGAGCGGCACCGCCGGCAGGTCGCGCCACAGCACGGCCTCGGTGGCGGGCAGCGTCTCGCCGAGCGTCGCGGCGCCGGTGAGCAGGTCGTCCATGCCCGCCTGCAGCGAGCGGTTGCAGTAGCCGGCCGGGTTGGCCGGCTCGTCGGCGTCCACCTGGGCGGGCCCGGTGCCGATGCCCGTCGCGGCGGGGCAGCCGTACCACGAGACCAGGTCGGCCGCCGGGTCGCCGGTGACCGGTCGCGGCACGACGGCGATGTCCACGCCGAGCGCGGCCACCTCGGCGGCGCCGACCGGCGACGGCGTGGTGCTCGGGGTGCTGCTCGTCGCACCGGTCCCTGCCGTCACCGTCGGCGACGTGGTGGTCGTGGTCGCCGCCACCCCGTCCGTGCTGGCGCCGTCCGTGCTGGCGCCGTCCGTGCTGGCGCCGTCTGAGCTGGTGCCGTCTGAGCGGCCGCCCAGGCTGTTGCCGGCCGGCACGCTGCGGCTCGGGCGGCGGGACCCGGCCGGCACCGGTTCGGCCAGCGCGGCGAACAGATCGTCGCCGCTGGCGGTGACCAGCGCGGCGTCGATGCCGGCGGCGGCCAGCTGCCGGACCACCCGGCCGGCCAGCGTGCGATAGGTGTCCCGCTCGGCCGGCGCGGCGACCACCAGGCGCAGCGGCCGCCCGTCTCGCGTCCACCGGGCGCCGACACGGTGGTAGCCGGCCGCGGTCAGCAGCTCGGCGACCTCGTCCTGGTCGGCCCGCATGGCCGGCAGCCCGGGCGGCGCGGTCGGGCCGTACCCCGGCTGGGACGGCAGCAGGGTCAGCGCCCCAGCCGGCAGCTCCGCGGCCGGACCGCTGCCGGCGCCGAGCCGGACGAGGTCGTCGCGGTCGAGCGCGGCCGCCACGGCGAGCCGCACCCGCCGGTCGGACAGCTGCGGGCCGGCCGGGCGCAGCAGCAGCTCGGCGGCGACCGGCTCCGGCAACGGACGCACCGCCAGTTGCGGCGCGCGCTCCCGCAGCAGCGCCATGCCGATCGAGTCGGCACGCAGCATCGCAAGCTGGTCGCCGCCGGTGGCCAGCGCGGACACCAGGCCGGCCGGCTCGGCTCTGCGCAGCACCAGCCGGTCGGGCACCGCCGGTACACCCCAGAAGCGGTCGTTGCGCTCCAGCACGATCGTGCCGAGCGCCGGATCCACCTCGCGCATGGCGAACGGGCCGCCGGACACCGGGATGCCGGTCTCCAGCGCCTGCGCCCAACCGCCCGGCGCGTCCTTGAACAGGTGCGACGGCAGCAGGCCGCTGAACAGCGTCCGCCAGCCGGGATACGGCCGGGCGAACACCACGTCCACCTGCTTGCCGCCGGAGCGCGAGTTGACCTGCCGGATCAGCCGGTAGCCGGCCGGGCTCACCACGCCCGGCTCGCTGCGCATCCGGTCGGCCAGGAAGGCGAAGTCCTCGGCGGCGATCGGCGCGCCGTCGGACCAGGATGCCTCGCGGCGCAGCTGGTAGCTCACGGTGAACGGCTGCTGCGCGGTGACCTCGGCCGACTCCACCAGCGCCGGGTCCGGCCGCAGCCGGCCGTCGGTGTCCTGGCGGAAGGTGGACGGCAGCACCAGGCCGGCGATGCCGAGGCTGATCGGCCCGATGTCGGCGAGCGTGTGCGGGTTGAAGCCGGTGCGGATGTCGTCGACGCCGATGGTCAGCTCGTTAGCCTCCGGCCGCGGCGCGCTGGTCGGCGCCGGCTCGGTGGCGGCGACCAGCGGTGGCGACCCGGTGGTGCAGCCGGTCGCGGCTGCGACCGCGGCGAGCAGCGCCAGGCACAGCACTGTTCGAGCCGACCCACGGGCCGTCCCGACGCCCATGCCGCACACCTCCCCGGGGGATTGTCTCGCGCCACGCGCCACGCGCCACGCGCC